>RCUQ01000318.1_pt1 | contig 24244 bp, 25 predicted proteins | sample 2166351 | NCBI WGS metagenome assembly RCUQ01 (sample SAMN09932597, study PRJNA488358) | compost metagenome | feature: garden; material: soil; isolation source: compost soil in acetonitrile-enriched culture | place: Germany: Experimental Botanical Garden Goettingen | collected 2016-01-27
CCTGGGATTAGTTATGGATGTCATAAAAAAGAAAACCTCTTGGAGATGTCAAGAGGTTTCGTTTATAAAATTCGTTATTTAATCAAAGATTATTCTTCTTCAAAACTATTTTGAGGTGATTCATCATTTACTTCCTCCTCTTCATCCGAATTCAATTCGAAGAAACTAAAAATAGAACCACCATAACTTTTCTTGAAAGAGAAATTAATCATGTGATCCAGTTTGGTATATTTAGAATGTTCAATAATCATCATGCCTTCTTCATTGAGTAATTCTTTTTCGAAAACGGATAAAACAATATTTTCAAAAGTTTTTTGATCTAAGCCATAAGGAGGATCAGCAAAAATAATATCGTAAGTTGTTTTGTTTTTTTCTAAAAAGGAGAAAACATCGCTTTTGGTGGCGGCAATATTAAAATCATATTCGGATGCCACTTGTTTGATGAATTTTACGCAGCCAAAATCAGCATCAACAGAAGTGATAGGAGAACTACCTCTTGAGGCAAATTCAAAGCTGATATTGCCTGTTCCAGCGAATAAATCCAATACTTTCAACCCTTCAAAATTGAAATGGTTATTCAAAACATTAAATAATGCTTCTTTAGACATATCGGTTGTAGGGCGAACGGGTAGTCCTTTTGGTGGAAAAATGCGTCTTCCTTTGTATTTTCCTGAAATGATTCTCATGAGTTGAAAAGTATAAAATGATTTCTGTTTTCGGCCTCAGAAAAATAATTGTTCCATCGCAAATCCTCTACATCAATGAGAGAAACGTTACGAATGTATTTGTATGCTATTTTAAAATAATCACTTTCGGGATTGATATTTCCAATCAATTCCAGCGGAAAGTTTTCAGGATTCAAATTCAGTTGCTCGGCTGTGAATAAAATGTAATACAAGAAATCTTCGGGTGTGCTGTAATCGAAAGAATTGAAAAGTAATAATTTTTGGTTCTGAACCACAATAATCTCAAAGTGTCCGGAATTGATGTGAACAAACATTTTTTTCTCATCCTTGTTTTTGGATGCAACCAACAATTTGGAAACCAAAATACTATTGGCATGTTTGTAATCAAAGGAACCAAATTGGTCAATAAAAAAATTATTGATATTCACATACGGAATGTAAACCGTGTTCATTTGGTAGTTGCTGATTTCATCAAAAGCGAAAAAATCAGTTTCAAAAACCTTGGTATTGTATTGCAGATAACTGCCTAAAAAGTTCTCGTCAAAAAGAGCGGTAGGGACAAACGTAGAAAGATTATTGTTGTGAATTACCAGAATTTCATCGTAAGAATCCTTTAATTCCGGATAATCCCGAAAAGCATCACCAAATAATTCTTCAATTTTAGTCGATTTATGAAAGGTGTCAAAATGAACCTCATTAAACGAAACAATGGTATTATTCAATGTATCAAAACAACAAAAAGAAAGTCCGGTCAAGGAAACTTGAATGGAGAGTTTTTTATATTTTTTTTCGGCAATGTTGGTGTTCATATTGTTTTTTTCTACAACGCAAACTTACAAATTAAAATAGCAATGGCAATGACAATGGCAATGACAATATCAATTTCAAAAAAATGAATTTCAAAATTAAATTTCAATATGTGAAAAATCATTCTAGCATGCATTTGCTCACAAATTTTTTTTTCTGTGGCGATGCCATTGCCATTGATATTGTAATTGATTTTTACCATTACCATTACCATTGATTTTTGATATTGTAATTGATTTTTTCCATTGCCATTGATATTGTAATTGATATTGTAATTGATATTGTAATTGATTTTTTCCATTGCCATTGTTATTGCCATTGATATTGCTATTGCTATTGTAATTGATTTTTTCCATTACCATAGATTTTTGAACTCAATTTTTGCCATTGCCATTGAAATTGATATTGAAATAGCCTTACTTTGCAATTAAAATACACCAAATGAATTCCTCCCTGTTTTATAGTCTTTTACAAAAAAAGTTTCCTTTTCAGCCCACCTATAAACAGGATATTTTTTTTCAAAAAATAGCTATTTTTTTAACAGAAGCTCAAAACGATACTATTTTTGTTTTGAAAGGATATGCAGGAACAGGAAAAACTACGGTGATCTCGACGATTGTAAATAACTTGTCAGAAATCAATAAGAAATATGTTTTGCTGGCGCCAACCGGACGTGCAGCCAAGGTAATTGCCAATTATTCGAATAAACCGGCTTTTACGATCCATAAAAAAATCTATTTTCCCAAGAAATCTTCTGGCGGAGGCGTTTCGTTCACCTTGCAGCAAAACAAACACAAAAACACCATTTTTATAGTCGATGAGGCTTCGATGATTTCGGATACAAATTCGGATTCGAAAATGTATGAAAATGGTTCTTTGCTTGATGATTTGATTTCTTACGTCTATTCGGGAACCAATTGCAAGATGATTTTATTGGGAGATACCGCGCAATTACCGCCAGTAAATTTAGATATCAGTCCTGCTTTGGATACGCACACTTTAGCGGTTCACTACAATAAAGAAATCGAACATATTGAATTGGATGAGGTGATGCGTCAGGAAGAAAGTTCGGGAATTTTGCATAATGCAACAGAACTTCGGGAATTATTGAAAGATTCCTTTGTTACTGAATTTCAATTTGATGTAAAAAGATTTAAAGATATTGTTCGGCTTGTTGACGGATATGATATTCAGGATGCGATTAATTCGGCTTACAGTAATTATAGTATTGAAGACACCGCTTTTATCGTTCGTTCCAATAAAAGAGCAAATCAATACAACGAGCAAATCCGAACCAAAATCCTAGATAAAGAAAGCGAGCTGTCAACAGGAGACTTTTTGATGGTGGTGAAGAATAATTATTTTTGGTTAAAAGATTCCGATGAAGCGGGCTTTATTGCCAATGGGGATATTATCGAAGTACTTGAAATTTTCGGTATTCAGGAATTATACAGTTTTAAGTTTGCCAAAGTAAAAATACGAATGGTCGATTATCCGAACCAGATTCCGTTTGAAACCGTTTTATTATTGGATACCATAAAAAGTGAATCCCCTTCCTTGACGTATGAAGAATCGAATCGATTGTATCAGGAAGTTTTGAAAGATTATGAAGGTGAAACCAAATACAAACAATTCCAAAAAGTAAAAGCCAACGAATATTTCAACGGACTACAAGTGAAATTTTCGTATGCCATTACCTGTCATAAATCGCAAGGAGGGCAGTGGAACACCGTTTTTATAGAACAACCGTATTTACCGAACGGCATTGATACAGATTACATTAGATGGTTGTACACTGCGATGACCCGGGCCAAAAACAAACTATATTTGATAGGATTCAAGGATGATAGTTTTGTGGAATGATGCACGTAGAGACGCGATTTATCGCGTCTAATAGTTGGTATTTAATATTGACGGTGTGTTGTGTGACACGCGATAAATCGCGTCTGTACTGCGTAAAAAAAAGTAAAATTTCTTGAGTATGACTTCAATTAGGAGTAATTTTATAGTTAAATAAAAGGCATAGTAAATTAACCGTTCTATGTGTGAGCTCTGCTCGCTACATAAAATGATTTAAATTTTAAAAATAGAACTTCGCGACTTAGTGTCTTCGCGTTAAAATAAAAAAGTAATGAAAATAATAGCAGTCATTCCCGCACGTTACGCTTCCACACGATTTCCGGCCAAATTGATGCAGGATTTGGGAGGAAAAACAGTCATTTTAAGAACGTATGAAGCCGCTATAAACACGCATTTATTTGATGATGTTTTTGTGGTAACCGATTCGGATTTAATTTACGATGAAATTGTTTCTCATGGAGGAAAAGCGATCCGAAGCATCAAAGAACACGAATCAGGCAGCGATCGAATAGCTGAAGCGATTGAAAATCTTGATGTATCTATAGTGGTCAATGTTCAGGGCGACGAACCTTTCATAGACGTAGAACCTCTGACAAAATTGATTGAGGTTTTTAGACATGATGCGACTAAACAAGTCGATTTGGCTTCTTTAATGCGCGAAATAAAAAATGAAAACGAAATCCATAACCCCAATAATGTGAAAGTGGTGGTAGATCAAAACGGATTTGCATTGTATTTTTCACGTTCCGTAATTCCGTATCCAAGAGAGAAAAACGTAGGTGTCCGTTATTTCCAACATATTGGAATATACGCTTTTAGAAAGCAAGCACTTTTAGATTTTTATAATTTACCGATGAAATCATTGGAAGCATCCGAAAAACTGGAACAATTGCGTTATCTGGAATTTGGGAAACGAATCAAAATGGTTGAAACCACACATATCGGAATCGGAATTGACACTCCGGAAGATTTAGAAAAAGCAAGAAAAATGTTGTAACAAAAAAGAGGCAATTCCCGGTGTGAAATAGCCTCTTTTTTTGTCTTGTATTTCAAATTCAGACTTGGGAATGGGTGATAAATAGTATTCTAATCGACCTGTTGCAGTTATGAAAAAGTCTCTTTTTTTGTTTCCAGATATTTTTTTGAGGCCTGACTCATCGTTACCAAAGCAGCTCCCATCATTATTATATCTTTTATAACCAAACGACCAGCTCCACTTAAATAAGGAAATCCGTATTCATTATCGCCTAAATTCGGAACCCAGGTTTCGGGAGTCGTAATTAAAAAGGAAAGGGTTACAAATGACATTCCGAAGGCTAGAAAGCTTCCAATTGCGGACAATTTCGGTGAAACAGGATAAAGTGCAATTAAAATTCCGATACCAACAATTACAGCTCCTAAACCATATGAAAAACCATAGGTATTATTAGCTTCATGCCAGTGTATATTTTCTGGATTGTATTCGCCTTCTTTGTTCATGTGGATTTTATAATCAGGAGCGTCATTGGTATAGAAGAAATTCATAAACGGGCTGTTCGCTACAAAAGGTACTATTCCGCTGGCTTCGTATCGAAAAGCTTTTAATCCGCCAATCCAGATCAGTACAATAATTAAAGCCAATCGGCTGAGGTGAATTCCTGTTTCTTGTAATTTTGCGGCATAATTGAATACTCTGTTCATGTTTTTTTATTTTGTTGCTTGGCACAAAGTTCATTCAAATCAACAATTAAAAAAATAGACAGATTTCCTTAAGGAATGGACAAAAATCCTTTTCGGATGTTCCATTCTTCTTCCCGGAAGTGTTTTGGTGAAAGTCCAATATGTTTTTTAAAAAAACGACTGAAGTAATATTCGTCTTTAAAGCCCAATTGGTTCGCAAGGGTTTTTATTGGAGTATTAGTGTGCAGCAATTCCCATTTGGCTTTCAAAATCAGTTTTTCATGAATTAGACCGGAAATCGTTTTTTGATAATGTTGTTTAGTGGCGTTACTTAGCGTTTTTACAGTAACATTTAATTTGTCAGCGTAAAAAGAGGGCTGATGTTCTGTTTTAAAATACTCATTAAGCAATATCGTTAATTCCTTTAGATAATCAGGAAGAGCAATAGTTTTAGGCATTTGTAACGCTTCATTTTCTGATTTTAAGCGTGTGAGCTTAATGAGAAAGATTTTTAAATAAGAAAAAACCAACTCGTTAGAAGCCAGTTCTTCTTCTTTAATTTCATTTTTAATGTTATTGAAAATGGTAACCAATTCTGTTTTGTCCATTTCGGGAATACTAATTTTTGAGGTATCGTATATGTTGTTGAATAACACACCATTGCAACCTACCTGATGATGGTAAGTCTCAATACAAAAAAAATTAGCATGAAATAATAGGAGTGAAGCGGATGTTTTTACTTTCGGATGCAACACAAACGCCTGATAAGTATTGAATGTAAATATTTGATTTTCAGAGTATTTTGTTTTTGTAAAATCAGTTTCCATTATACCTGTACCCTCGTGAATCCACAGAATTGCAAAATAATTGGAATGTAATTGCCAGTCATTGTTTTCAAGCTCAATAGAAGAAATCAAAATAGGGGTACTTTCCTTAGATGCTTTTCGAATGTTGAGTTGGATAGGATTGGGGTTCATTTGAATGGGTTTTAATCTTTTTGAACGTTAGAAATTCGCTACATGCTGGGCTATCCGTTTTTATGTCAGTTTTTCAATAACAATTAATTCATTATGCACTTCAATTCTTGGAATGGTTTTAATTCTAAAATGATCTTCATGAAATTCAGATACATATTTTTTATTTCTCAGATTGTCTTTTTCGTTCAAAAGCATTGTGTTGAAGAGTACAAATCCTTTGCTTTTTAAAAGGAAGCAAATGCGGTTGATAAAAAAATCTTCAAATAGAAAATTGGGCATCGTGATATCCTGAAAGATATCAATAATAATTAGGTTGTATTTTTTTTTGGTTTTTAAAACAAATTCGAAGGCATCATCAATTACAATTTCCAGATTTTTAATTTCGTTCAATTTAAAATAGTTGTTGGCTACTTTTATTATTTCGGGATCAATTTCAACACCGGTAATTTTTCCTCGGTATTTTATTTCATCGACCAATGTTTTGATGACACTTCCGCCGGCAACTCCCAAAACTAAAACATGGTCCATGGGCACAATTTTATCATAGCCAATATTTTTTAAACCAATTCTCAAAATACGCTGTAAGCTGCCATAAGAATAATTCGCGTTTTCAGAATCCAGAACCAACTCGCCGTTTGCCCAAGTAACTTCAATAGTTTTACTCAGGGTCGATTTGGCCTCATAAATTTTGATAGGATAAAGGTAGCTGAATATTTTTTTAATCATAGAAGGCAGTTTTTCTCAAAAATAAGATATAAATTATTTATTTTGTAAGAAATAATAAAAGAATGAAGAAACAAATTTACAAGTGGATATTTTTTAATCTCATGGGATGGAAGATTGAAGGTTCTATTGATCCTAATATCAAGAAGTGTGTGATGATGGTGATGCCGCATACCAGTGCACATGATTTTTACTTGGGAATATTCACCAGAGGTATTGTAGATTTAGAGATGCATTGGGTGGGTAAGAAAGAATTGTTTCGTTTTCCTTTTGGATTTTATTTTAAATATATGGGTGGCGCGCCTTTGGATCGTTCTGGAGGTTTGAACAAAGTAGAATCGATTGCGGCCATTTTTAGTAAAAGAGATGTTTTTCGTTTAGCGGTTGCTCCCGAAGGAACACGTGAAAAAGTAAACGAACTTAAAACAGGATTTTATTATATTGCTTTAAAAGCAAATGTTCCAATAATTCCCGTTGCATTTGATTTTGGAAAAAAAACTGTGAAGTTGGGAAGTCCGCTGATGCCAACCGGAGATATTGAAGCCGACATGCTTATTTTGAAAAAGCATTATTTAGGAGTGAAAGGAAAAATTCCTGAAAAGGGATTTGAACTGTAAATCGAATCTCGGCAATTTTTAGTTTTAAGATTGTAAACACATTTCCAAAAAAAACAGAATAACTTCTAACTGGGATTAAAAACCTTAAAAGTTCCATTTTTATAAAAGAACACAATTTTTTCTACTTCGCTTGAAGTGGAGTGGTTTTCTATATTTTGAAATTCGGATTTCTGAATTTCTTGTTTTGGCACTTCCGTCAAATTTCTAATCGGTGTATTTTGTATTTCAGAAAATAAATTTTCAGGAATCATTTCTTCTTTTGGAGGAAGAGGAGCTGGTATATTGGGTTGTAATAATTCCTCAAAAGCGGTTTCCTTTTTCTCAACTCTTTCTATAATTTTTTCGGTGCTTTTAGGAAAAGAACCTTTGCCAATTAAAATCCAATACAAATCCACTTCCGGAAAAACCTCTGAAATTTTCAAAATAAAATCCAGACTTGGTTTGTTTCTTCCTGAAAGGAGGTGAGACAAACTAGAACGTTGTACCCCAATTTTATCTGCAAACGAAGAGGCATTCAGACCATAATAATCGAGTATAAGTTCCAGTCTTTTTATAAAATCTTCTATGTTTACCATTGTAAATTGTATTTGAAATAAATCAGTTTACAAATGTAATTAAAATATTTCAAAGCACCAAAATTACAAATGTAAATGGTAAAAATAACAGAATTTAATCGAAAGTAGAAGTGAATATAACAGCATTTAAAACACTGATAAATAGCATTGTAAGTACACAAATGTAAACAAGTGACAAATGTTAACTAAAACACCAATTAAAAGACTTTTTTCAAATAAAATACTGTTTACAGGATTAAAAAAAGAAACAAAAAACATGTTTACAATTGTAAATATAAAGATGTTTACTTTTGTAAATCAAAATTAATAGTATGAATTTAGAAGAATTATTCGGTCAATTTAAGGAGCAATCCATTCAAGGTCGTTATATCACTTTGAAAGATATTGAACCTATATTACAAAAAATAAACACCAATAATCAAGTTGAGATTATTGGAAAGTCAGTGCTTGAAAAACCAATTTATCGCTATCAAATAGGTACAGGTGAAACAAGAATTTTTCTTTGGTCGCAAATGCACGGAAACGAAAGCACAACCACTAAAGCTCTTTTTGACTTTATTAATCTATTAAATAGCGGTTCGGAGCTTGCTAATAAATTGCTGAATACGTTTACTTTTTGCTGTATTCCGATGTTAAATCCTGATGGGGCGACCTTATATACCCGTGAGAATGCCAATAAAGTGGACTTAAACCGTGATTCACAAGACCTGACACAGCCCGAAAGCAAACTGTTGAGAGAGACTTTTGAGTCGTTTAAACCTCATTATTGCTATAATCTGCATGATCAGCGTACCATTTTTGGGGTAGGAGACTCTGGGAAGCCGGCTACTTTGTCCTTTTTGGCACCTGCTTATAATGATGAAAGAGAGATAAATGAGTCCAGATTAAAGGCTATTAATCTAATTGCGGGGATAAATGAAGTGTTGCAGCAATATATACCGAATCAAATTGGGCGTTTTGACGATTCGTTTAATATCAACTGCATTGGAGATACATTTCAGTATCTGGGAGCGCCTACTTTATTGTTTGAAGCAGGGCATTTTCCAAATGATTATCAAAGAGAAGAAACCCGAAAATATGTTTTCATGGCCTTATTGTCGAGTTTTGCACTACTTAGCGAAAACGATATAGTTAGCAATGGAATTAATAAATATTTGAATATTTCACAAAATAAAGTCGTTTTTTATGATTTTATGTATAAAAATGTCAAGATAAATTATGATGGTATCGAAATAATCACCAATTTTGCAGCTCAATACAAAGAAGAATTGGTTGACGGTCAAATTTGTTTTAATGCTTACATTGCGCAAATTGGAGATTTAGAAAATCATTTCGGTCATTTTGAATACGACGCTAAAGGAGCTTCTTATAAAGATGATCAGGATAATTTTCCGAAATTAGGCCAAAAAGCTAATTTTTACTTAGATAATAACATAAAATTTGTTAACGGATTGATAAAAATTTAATTTTAGTATCGATTTATTGATTTTTATGTATATTTTTACACTTTGTTATAAATATTTAATAATATTAATTGGAGAATTATGAGTAAATTTCGTTTAGATGAAGTAGATCACCAGATTTTAGATATGTTGATAGACAACACAAGAGTTCCTTTCACGGATATTGCAAAAAAATTATTAATTTCTGCAGGAACTGTTCATGTCAGAGTGAAAAAAATGGAAGATGCCGGTATTATTATGGGTTCTTCATTAGTGCTTGATTATGATAAATTGGGCTATTCGTTTATCGCTTATGTTGGTGTTTTCCTTAATAATACGTCTCAAACTAAATTTGTTTTGGAACGAATTAATGAAATTCCATTTGTAACAGTTGCTTCTGTTACTACTGGTAAATTCAATATTTTTTGCAAAATCAGAGCAAAAGATACTAAGCATGCAAAGGATGTAATCTTTATGATTGACGATATCGATGGTGTTTACAGAACAGAGACTATGATTTCGCTTGAAGAAAGCATAAATGATAAGAAGCGATTGATGCATACTATTTTTAAAAATATGTAATATTATCTTGAACGCTATATAAAAATATAACCTCAAGTTAATTCTTGGGGTTTTTTTATGAGAAATTAACTAAATTAACCAACTATAACAGAATTATGTACACGCTCCCTAAAATTGAACGTTTTAACCAAGACGTTCTTTCTAAATATTATATTTATAATAGTGTGTTTATCACATTGCCTTTTGATTCTATTGATAATACAGGGGTTTTACTTCCTTTATTTACAGATATTTGCGAAAATGGATTCAAAAAACAGAAAACTCCTGGTGAAATCGTCGATTTTTTTGCTCAAAAATATTTGCATTCAGATTTAGAAGAGGATAAAATTGATTTAATGTTCCGTTTTATTCAATATATTGAGCGTCAAATTGTATTGTTTGATGCTATTGAAGACGCTGCTTTTCCGGTAGTTAACAATATGGAAGGTAGAGGTTCACTTCGAGACATCAAGGAAAAATCGGATGTAAAAAATAACAAAGAAGAGTTGATTGACTTTTTAGAGAACTTTAATGTCAGAACGGTTTTAACGGCTCACCCAACACAGTTTTACCCTGGTGCAGTACTTGGAATTATAAATGATTTGACGAATGCAATACGTGAAAATAATTTACTGGACATCAAACGATTGTTAGCGCAATTAGGGAAAACACCTTTTATCCAAAACGAAAAACCAAATCCTTTTGACGAGGCGGTAAGTTTGATCTGGTATCTTGAAAATGTGTTTTATGAAACTGCCGGTGAAATGGTACATTATCTTGAGAAGAATGTATTTGACGGTAATTCCATTAGCAATCAATTAATCAAACTTGGTTTTTGGCCAGGTGGAGATCGTGACGGAAATCCTTTCGTGACCACAGAAATTACATTGAAAGTGGCAGAGCGTTTGAGAACTTCAATATTGAAATGTTATTACGTTGAAATCAGAAATCTAAAACGTAAGTTAACGTTTTCAGGTGTAGATGTTTTGGTGTTAGAACTTGAACAAAAACTTTATCGTTCTGTTTTTTACTCTAAAGGGGAAATTTACATCACTTTAGAGGAGTTTAAAGCACAATTAAACAAGATAAAATCAATTATTATTGAACAACATCAATCATTATATTTGGATGAACTGGAAGCTTTACTTATAAAAGTGAATTTATTTGGTTTCCATTTTGCCTCTTTAGATATTCGTCAAAACAGTAAAATACACGATGCTGTTTTTAATGATGTTGTACAATACTATTTGAATTCAAATAATGATATTTTTCCTAAGAATTATTTTGAACTGACAGAATCAGAAAAGTTTGAAGTGTTGAATAAAGTAAATGGGAATCTGGATTCAAATGTCTTTGATAACGAAATGACTCGTTCTACAATTGAGTCTGTTCAGGCGATCAGGTCAATACAGGAAAAAAATGGGGAATTTGGTGCCAATCGTTATATCATCAGTAATAACGAAAGCGCACTTAATGTAATGGAGACTTTTGCTCTTTTCCGTTTAAGTGATTGGGAAAATCCATCGGTTGATATTATTCCGCTTTTTGAGTCTGTTGATGACTTGCAAAATGCGCATGAGATAATGGAGAAATTATACACTAATCCAGTGTACGCAAATCATTTGGTTAATAGAAATATGAAACAAACGATTATGCTTGGTTTTTCTGACGGAACAAAAGACGGTGGGTATTTGATGGCAAACTGGAGTATTTACAAAGCAAAAGAAGAATTGACCGAGATTTCAAGAAAATACGGTATTAAAGCTATTTTCTTTGATGGTCGTGGTGGACCGCCAGCTCGTGGAGGTGGAAAAACACATAAATTCTATGCTTCGTTAGGACCAAATATCGAAAATAATGAAATTCAAATCACCGTTCAAGGTCAAACAATTAGTTCTAATTTTGGAACTTTAGATTCTTGTCGTTATAATTTAGAGAATTTATTGAGTGCCGGAGTAACCAATCAGGTTTTTAACAAAGGTCAAAATAAATTGAGCCCTGATGAAAAAGGAATTTTAGATCAGTTGGCAGGTCTTGGTTATGAGAAATACTTGAGTTTCAAGAATCATCCAAAATTTATTCCGTATTTGGAACAGATGAGTACGTTGAAGTACTATGCTAAAACGAATATTGGTAGCCGTCCTTCTAAAAGAAGTAAATCAGAAAATTTAGATTTTGCTGATTTGAGAGCAATCCCTTTTGTCGGATCTTGGAGTCAGTTAAAACAAAATGTACCTGGATTTTTTGGTGTTGGAACTGCTTTGAAACATTTTGAAGACACAGATCAATGGGATAAAGTTCAGGATTTATACGACAATTCTTTATTTGTTAAAACTTTATTGGAAAACAGTATGATGTCATTGGCAAAATCATTTTTCCCATTGACAGCCTACATGAGAAAAGATCCTGAATTTGGGGATTTCTGGCAAATTATATATGACGAATTTTTAGAAACAAAACGATTGTTATTGAAAATTGCCGGGCATAAAGAATTAATGGAAAACTATCCTGATGGTATAGCTTCAATTCAAATAAGAGAGCGTATTGTGTTGCCATTGTTGACAATACAGCAATATGCTTTGACTAAAATTAATGAATTGAATAGGGAAGAAAACCCAGATGAGAATTTAATAAAGGTCTATGAAAAGATTGTGACCCGATCACTTTTCGGAAACACAAATGCCAGTAGAAATTCGGCTTAATTAAGTTCGTATTTAAATTTTAAAAATTGGAAGATAACATCGGGTGAAAATTTTAGGTGTTATTCTTCCAATTTTTTTTATTTTTAAAGGATCAATTAAAAAACTTAAATTCATAAAAATGAAAACAGATCAATTACCTATAAATGAATATTCAAAATTCAACGCAATTTATATTCAAGCGGTCGGAAATGTTGATATGATTGAAGAATTGGAAATTTGTCTTCATGATTTTATCCGTTTCGTGCAAAACATTCCAATGGATAAATTTGATTATCGTTATGCGGAAGGGAAATGGACAATCAAAGATATAATTCAGCATATAATTGATACGGAAAGAATTTTTACATACCGCGCTTTACGAATTTCAAGAAATGATAAAACGCCTTTGCCCGGTTTTGAAGAGAATGATTATGTAGCCAATACGAATGCCAATGGCAGAAGTATTCAGGATTTGTTGGCAGAATTGTCAGCAGTAAGACATGCTACTTTATATCTTTTTAAAAGTTTTTCATGGGAACAATTAGAAAGAATCGGAATTGCTTCCAACAATGAAATTTCAGTTCGCGCAATAGGATTCATTCTTATTGGTCATCAAAAGCATCATCAAAAAGTTTTTCAGGAAAGATATTTATAGATTACTGAAAACAGCCGGACCATATTTTCAATTTGTTTTCAAAAGTCATGGTGTTCGCAGGACTCGTCGAAGGCATTACATAATAGGTAATGCCTTCTATTTGTCCGAATTTTTTCAGAAAGTATTTGTGACTCTCTTTTCCGTTAAAAACGATTTTGGTTATAGATGGAAATTCCTTGAATAAAGATGTAAAGTCATTTTCCTTTTGATTTTTGATATGAATGTCTAAACTTCCTTTTCTTTCGCAGTTTTCTAAAACATCCCATAGCCCAATTTTATTAGAATACAGTAATTGTATCTTTTCTTCAAAAATTTCTGAGACGGGTAAATTATCAAATAATGTATAGATTATTGGCCAAAAATGATTTCTCTTGTTGGCATAATATTCCTGTTGGGCAAGAGATATTGCGCCAGGCATAGTGCCCAAAATCAAAATTTCGGTATCTGAATTTACAAAAGGAGGAAATGAACTGATCATTTGGAATACATATCAAACTATACTTTTTCTTTTTCTAATATCGCCAATGCCAATCGAATTTTTTCGTAAGCTATTTTTTCTTCAAAATAGTCAAAATACGGTTTCAGTGCATTTGGGGATTCAAGCTTTATCTGTGCTTCTGCAATTTGTGCCACTTCTTCGTCGGAGACAAACGGACTTAAGTCGATAGATGCTCCATCAGTATACAATTTAGCCAAATGTGACATGACGGTTCCCAAGCCTAATTTTCGTTTTTGTGAAATTTCTTCTACTGATAATCCTTTGGTATATAATTCTAAAGTTTCTTTATAAGTAGTGGCTTCTTTCTTTTTTTTGATTGGCTTATTTTTTTGAAAATCAATAATAGCTTTAATAAAAGCATCGCCATATTTTTCGAGTTTCGCTTTTCCGACACCATCGATCGTGATGAATTCATCATCGCTCATGGGTCTGTTTGTTTCCATTTGGCGCAAAGCCGCATCACTAAAAATGACATAAGCCGGAACTTCCTCCTCTTGGGCGATTTCGTAACGGAGTTTTCTCAGCGTTTCAAAAAGGGAATTGGTTACCGTTTTAGTTTTCTTTTCCGCGATCTCTGATTTTTCGAGAATGATTTTCTGAACGGTTGTCAATTGTACTTTTTCGCCTTCATATAAAACTTTTTTGGCAAAGGCTGTCAATCGAATTTTGTTTTGCTGATGAAAAGCAATTTCGCAATAACCCAAATTAATCAGCTGAATAATATATTGGTTCCAATCGTACCAAGAAATATCCTGGCCAACTCCGTAGGTTTTTAGGTTCTGATATTCCTTTTCAAAAATATAAGCATTTTTTGATCCGCGTAAAAAGTCAACAATTACAGGCAAAGGTTCATTTTCCTGTAATCGGATAATGGCAGATAATGCTTTTTGGGCTATGATGGTTCCGTCAAAAAAGGCAGGTGGGTTTTTGCAAATGTCACAATTCCCACAATTTTCGGTAACCAATTCTCCAAAATAAGAAAGCAATATTTTTCTGCGACAGCTCAGGGCATCGGCATATTGTTTCATTCTTTCCAGTTTAGCCAATTGCACTTCGGCATTTAAACCTTCGGATGCGAATTTTTGTAACTGAATGAGATCTCCATAACTTTCGAATAAAATAGTTTCGGAAGCCAATCCGTCCCGACCGGCACGTCCGATTTCCTGATAATAGCCTTCGATATTTTTGGGTAAATTATAATGGATTACCCAACGGACATTCGATTTATCGATTCCCATTCCAAAAGCAATTGTGGCACAAACAACCTGACAATCATCATTGATGAATTCATCTTGGGTTTTAGAACGGAGTTTGGAATCCAAACCGGCATGATACGCTTTGGCATTGATGCCTATTTTTTGTAATTTTTCAGCAAGCTCTTCGGTGGTTTTTCTGCTTAGGCAATAAACAATTCCCGACTCAGTAGGTTTTTCTTTGATAAAATCTATAATTTGTTTGACGCGGTCCAAAGCGGGACGAACTTCTAAACTCAGATTTTTTCTGTCAAAAGAAGCTACAAATGTTTTCGGATTCTTTAAGTTCAATTGTTGGCTGATGTCTTTGCGCGTTGCTTTATCGGCAGTTGCAGTCAAAGCAAGAATTGGAGTAGAAGGGAAGCGGTTTTTCAGGTAGCCCAAATTAGTATAGGCAGGACGAAAATCATGTCCCCAGGCCGAAATGCAATGGGCTTCGTCAATAGCAATAAGACTTACAGTTATTTGACTAAAGGCATTTTCCAGATAAGATAAACTTTCGGGAGCTACATAAACCAATTTTATTTGGCCCGACTTTAAGCTTTCAATATAATATTCTTGTTCGGCTGCTGTTTGGCTGCTGTTGATAAAACAGGCATTGATTCCATTGGCTTTCAAGCTATCGACCTGATCTTTCATCAAGGCAATAAGCGGAGAAATGACAATCGTAATTCCTGGAAGAACCAAAGCGGGAAGTTGAAAACAAATTGATTTTCCCCCTCCGGTGGGCATAATCGCTAAAGTGTCCTGACCGGAAAGAATACAATTTATGATGTCTTCCTGATTGGGTCTGAATTTTTCAAACCCGAAATTTTCTTTTAGTTTGGCGAGTAAAATTGGTGTGGTCATTTTGGCGTATATTTTGAGGTCTAAATTTATAAAAAAAGGAACTCGTTTCGGAGTTCCTTTTTAATTTTATCGATAGTAGGATTAGTCTTCATCCTCATCTTCGTCGTCTTCATCAGCGATATCCTTATCATCATTGTCTTCATCGTCATCATCTCCATCAGAATCAGAATCTGGTTTGTCGATAGCGTCATCATCCTCATCGTCATCATCAATATCATCATCATCTAGATCAAGACCTTTAATTGGAGCTACAACTTCATCTATGATATCATCATCATCATCAAAGTTTTCGATTCTGTCAGCAAGTTTAGTACTTACTTTCACTAAATAGATAGTGTCTTCTGTTCGTACTTCAACAGCTTCAATCAATTCGTTTTTAGCATTTCTAAAACGGATAATGTCCGAATCATCGTAACCATCAGGAAATTTTTCCACCAAAAGGTTTAAAATTTCATTCGTAAGTTTTGCGTAATCAACAATTACTCTTTTCATAAAGTTATTCTATAAATCTAATAAATAAGCAAAAATTAAAGGTGCTACAATTGTAGCATCCGACTCAATAATAAACTTCGGAGTGTTTATGTCCAATTTACCCCAAGTTATTTTTTCATTCGGCACCGCTCCAGAGTAAGAACCATAACTGGTTGTTGAATCTGAAATCTGACAGAAATAACTCCAGAAAGGAATGTCGTGCATTTCCATATCTTGGTATAACATTGGTACAACGCATATTGGGAAATCACCTGCAATTCCTCCTCCAATTTGGAAGAAACCAACACCGTTAGTACTGTTTTTTGGATACCAGTCAGAAAGGAAAACCATGTATTCAATACCGGATTTCATGGTAGATGCTTTTAAATCACCTTTTATAACGTACGATGCAAAAATATTTCCCATTGTACTGTCTTCCCAGCCCGGTACAATAATAGGTAAATTTTTCTCAGCAGCCGCATACATCCAGCTGTCTTTTAAATCAATTTCGTAATATTCTTCAAGAACTCCGGAAAGCAACATTTTGTACATGAACTCATGCGGGAAATATCTTTCTCCTTTGTCATCAGCATCTTTCCAGATTTTGTAAATGTGTTTTTGTAAACGACGGAATGCCTCATGTTCTGGGATACAGGTATCCGTAACGCGGTTTAGTCCTCTTTCCAATAAATCCCATTCGTCTTGTGGAGTCAAATCGCGGTAGTTAGGTACTCTTTCATAATGAGAATGTGCTACCAAATTCATGATATCTTCTTCTAAGTTTGCACCTGTACAAGAAATGATTTGAACTTTGTCCTGACGGATTATTTCTGCAAAAATTTTTCCAATTTCCGCGGTACTCATTGCACCAGCCATGCTGACCATCATTTTAGCACCATTGGCTAATTGCTGTTCGTATGCCTTTGCGGCGTCAACTAAAGATGCAGAATTAAAATGCAAATAATGCTTTTCAATAAACTGACTTATTGGTCCTTTACTCATTTTTTTTAATTTAAAGATTTAAAAAATCGAAAAAATTCAAAGATTAAGGGTCTCAAATTTAACGAATTTTTAAATTGACTATTTGTGTATTTAATAATTATTTTTTGTCGTAACCTAATATTTTTAGAACGTCATCAGAAGTTTGTTGTTCCGAGAAAATTTCGGTTGCCAAAATCCCATTTTCGTCTCTGTCGATTAGAATGTGTCTTGGCTGAGGAATCAGACAGTGATGCAATCCGCCGTATCCGCCAATAGTTTCCTGATAGGCACCGGTATTGAAAAAACCAATGTATAAAGGTTTTTCTTTGTTGTATTTAGGCAAATAAATGGCGTTCATGTTTTGTTCAGAATTGTAATAATCATCGCTATCACAAGTCATTCCTCCCAATAATACCCGTTCGTAGGTATCGTTCCAACGGTTTACAGCTAGCATGATAAAACGCTTGTTGATCGCCCAGGTATCCGGTAAAGTGGTAATGAAAGAAGAATCAATCATATTCCATTTTTCTCTGTCATTTTGTTGTTTTTGATACAAAATCTGATAAATGGCACCGCCGCTTTCTCCCACTGTAAAAGACCCAAATTCGGTAAAGATATTAGGAACATCCACTTCAGCTTCGTCACAGGCAATTTTTATCTGATTGATAATTTCATCAATCATATATTGGTAATCGTATTCAAATGTCAATGAATTTTTGATAGGGAAACCACCACCAATATTTAGCCCGTCAAGAGTTGGACACTCTTTTTTTAGTGCCACATATACTTTGATACATTTTACTAATTCGTTCCAATAATAAGCATTGTCATTGATTCCTGTATTGATAAAAAAGTGCAACATTTTCAGTTCCAGTTTTTTATTCTCTTTAATTTCTTTCTTGTAAAAAGGAACTATGTTTTTGTATCCAATTCCTAAACGAGAAGTGTAGAACTCAAATTTTGGTTCTTCTTCTGCGGCAATACGAATTCCGATTTTGAATTTACTTTTTATCTGACCCTGAAGCAAATCCAATTCCTCATAATTGTCAATGATTGGAATGGTGTTTTTATGACCGTTGTTAATCAATCGGGCAATGTTGTCAATGTATTGGTCTCTTTTGAAACCATTACAGATTACATAAGTGCTTTTATTGATTTTACCGTTTTCCAAAAGATTTTCTACAATATTAATATCAAAGGCTGATGAAGTCTCAATATGAATATTGTTTTTGAAAGCCTCATTCATTATGTATTCAAAATGAGAACTCTTTGTACAATAGCAGTAATAGTATTTTGCCTCGTACTTGTTTTTTTCCATCGATTTACGAAACCAGCTTTTGGCTTTGTTAATGTTATTGGAAATTTGAGGTAAATAGGTGAATTTTAATGGCGTACCATATTTTTCCACCAGCTTCATCAAATCAATATTGTGAAACTGAAGATTGTCTTTGTTTAAAGTAAATTCTTCTTGTGGGAAATAGTAGGTTTGATTTATTAAATCGAAATATTTTGTATTCATTTAGTTTTCAGTATTTTATAGTAAATGTATCGTAAAAATAAAACAAACTGAAATTCAAACCCTAATATTTGCGTAAATAATTTGAAGCTTTTCGTTATCTGCTTTCAAATATTGAAAGATATCAAAACTAAAGCTACCTTTTATCGAATAAAAGCGTTTCAACACTCTAAAAAAAGAGATATTGCTAAGGCCTTTATCGTAGTTGTAACTTTTTTGTTTTTGATTTTTTTTCATTGAGGCAAATGTAAAAAATAATATGTAAGCGATGCAATCCTTTTTTATTAAAAAAGATTTAAGATTGATAATCTTGGAACGCTTCAAGAATTAATTCATTATCAACCAATTGGTTTATTTTTATGTTGCCGATACCTTCTATCAAAGCAAACTGAATGGTCCCAAACTCATTTTTTTTGTCATGAATAAGCAATTCCATTATCGGTTGGATATCATTTTCCTCAAATTGGACATCATCATAAATAGATTTTATGGTTGATTTTATCTGGTCATATTCTTCTTTACTGATTAAATTTTTCTTTAAAGAAATATAGCTTTCTAAAATCATCCCAACGGCAATAGCTTCTCCATGTAACAGAGTTGTCTTATTTTCATTTTCTAAAAAATAACTCTCAATGGCATGACCTAATGTATGGCCAAAGTTCAAAGCTTTTCTGATATTTTTTTCGGTTGGATCTTGTTTGACAATCTCATTTTTAATTTCTACCGAACGATAAATCAATGCATCAAAATCAGCAAAATCAATAGCCTTTAAATCTAGAAACTGCTCCCAGTATGCCTTATCATATATTAATCCGTGTTTAAGCATTTCAGCAAGTCCGGAACGCATTTCTCTTTGTGACAGTGTATCAAGATATTGAGTGTCAATAATCACCATTTGTGGCACATTGATTACACCAATCTGGTTTTTTAAATTTCCTAAATCGACACCGTTTTTACCACCTACAGAAGCATCAACCATAGAAAGTAAAGTGGTTGGAATATGAATGAAATCAACCCCTCTTTTGAAAGTGGAAGCTACAAAACCACCTAAATCGGTGACAACGCCACCACCTAAATTAATCACAAGACTTTTTCTGTCGCCGCCAAGTTCTGTCAATACCTTCCAGATTTCTACGCAAGTATCAATGTTTTTATTTTCTTCACCTGCTTCAAATTCGATAATTTCTATGGCAAGTTCTGTCTCTAAATAAGGAAGAAATTTAGGTAAACAAAATTCATTGGTGCTACTGTCAACAATAATAAAAAGATTAGAATATTTGTTTTCTTTTAAATGAAGGTTTAGTCCTTCATATCCTTTTTCGTTGAAATATATTGGGTAATTATTGGCTTGAATAGTTTGCATTTCTTTGGATTAATTTTATGCGCAAAATAAGGTAATTTTTGCTAAATAATCTCCAAAACTCTCTCTATATTTGTACAAAAATATCACAAAAAATGGAAAAAATATTCAATAATACACAAGTTGCGTTTGCATTAAAAAGCGATACCGAACTCGATAGAGCTTATTTTCTTTTCAAAATGATTGATAATCAGCCATTAGTGCGAATAGGAACGGCAGTAACTAATTTTGCAATAAAAGCGAACCTTCCGGTTGAAGGTTTAATTCGCGCTACTGTTTTTGACCATTTTTGCGGAGGAGTAAATGAAAATGACTGTCTTAGTGTTGTCGATAAAATGTATACCAAAGGCGTTTCATCAGTATTGGATTATTCCGTAGAAGGAAAAGAGGAAGAAGAGCAGTTTGATGCCGCTCTTGAAATGACTCTGAAAACAATAGAATTTGCTAAAGAACGTCAGGCAATCCCATTTGCGGTTTTTAAACCAACGGGGTTAGGACGTCTTGATTTGTATGAAAAAATTGGAGAAAAACAAACTTTGACTCCTGAAGAAAAAGCGGAATGGGATAGAGTAGTGGCCCGTTTTGATTTTGTTTGTGGCGAAGCTCATAAGAAAAATGTAGCATTGCTAATAGATGCTGAAGAAAGTTGGATGCAAGAAGCAGCCGATGAGTTGGTTACCGACATGATGCGTAAATACAATAAAGAAAAAGCGATTGTTTTCAATACCTTGCAAATGTACCGTTGGGATCGATTGGTTTATTTGAAAAGATTACACCAGGAAGCGATAAAAGAAGGATTCTATATAGGTATGAAATTGGTTCGTGGCGCCTACATGGAAAAAGAAAATGAGCGCGCGATAGAAAAGGGATATCCAACACCTATTTGTGAATCAAAAGAGGCGACAGATAAAAATTATGATGCTGCAGTACTTTATATGATTGAAAATTTAGATATGATGTCGATTTTTGCAGGAACGCATAATGAAGAAAGTTCCTATACCTTAATGAAGCTGATGCTGGAAAGAGGAATCAAAAATAATGATGACAGAATCTGGTTTGGTCAATTATACGGAATGAGTGACAACATCAGTTATAATTTGGCCGCACATGGTTATAATGTTGCCAAATACTTGCCTTTTGGTCCTGTAAAAGACGTTATGCCATACTTAATTCGTCGTGCGGAAGAGAATACATCCGTTGCCGGACAAACCAGCCGTGAATTGTCGATGATAAAAGCAGAAAGAAACAGAAGAAAAGGAAAGTAATTTATTCGTTTTCAGAAGAAAGATAATAACCCATAAAAAAACTCCATTCATGAATACTGAATGGAGTTTTTTGTTACTATGTATTGCGTCTAAAAATGACTGAATTGTAAATTGCTTAAATTTTTATAGATACCATCTTCTACTTCAATTAATTCTTTGTGGGTTCCTTGTTCTACAATTATACCGTTATCAAGTACCAAAATTTGATCGGCAGTACGAATAGTAGACAGGCGGTGGGCAATGATAATACTGGTTCTGCCGTGCATCAAAATTTCTAAAGCTTCCTGAACTAATTTTTCACTTTCACTATCTAATGAAGAAGTAGCTTCATCTAAAATTAAAATACTTGGGTTTTTGAGAAGCGCTCTGGCAATCGCGATGCGTTGTCTTTGTCCACCAGATAATTTTATACCTCTTTCTCCCACGATGGTTTCAAATTTTTCAGGAAAACTTTCAATAAAATTATAGGCGTTAGCCTGTTTCGAAGCCAAAAGAATTTCTTCTTCGGTTGCATTGGGTTTTCCGTATGCAATATTTTCTCTGATGGTTCCGCCAAATAAGATGACATCTTGAGGAACAATACTCATGTTGCCACGAAGATTTTCCAGATCATAATCATAAATATTTTTCCCGTCAATCAATATCTCTCCGCTATTGATAGAATAGAAACGCAATAGCAATGAAGCTATAGTTGACTTTCCGGCTCCACTCGGTCCGACAAGAGCAATTTTTTGACCAAAATCAGCTGAGAAACTAACCTCTTTCAGTACTTGGATTTCTTCTCTGGATGGATATTGAAAAGCAACATTTTTGAAAGTTACGTTTCCTTTTATTTTCTCAATTCCTGATGCATTTTTGTCCAGATTAATTTTTTCAGGCTCTTCTTCCAGTAATTCGAAAACTCTTTCGGTGGCTCCAATCGCTTTCTGAACCTGCGCATACAATTCTGCAATTCCGCCTGAAGAAGCCCCAACATAACTGGAGTATAGTATAAAGGTAAATAATTCTCCAACCGTTATTTCTCCGGCAATACTCAACTGAACACCGTACCAAACCACTGCTACAATGGTTCCGAATAGACAAATGATGATGAAAGAAGCAAAATAACCTCTGAGTTGTCCTCCTTTTATGGCTACTTTCACCACTTCTTTAATTTTTTCTCTATAGCGGTTGATCTCGTACCATTCGTTTGCAAATGCTTTGACAATACTGATACCTTGCATGGTTTCTTCAACAACGACCTGGCTTTCGGCTACCTGATCCTGAACTTTCTTAGAATACTTTCTGATGAATCGACCAAAAATAACGGCAGCTACTCCAACCAATGGCACTACAGAAACCATCATGATTGTCAGCTTAATATTGATACTGGCCAGCATAATAAAACTTCCAATGATCAAAATAAATTGACGTAAAAATTCTGCAATTGTAGTCGTTAAAGTATCTTGAATTTGCGAGATATCATTGCTGATTCTACTGTTTAATTCGCCAACACGCTTTTGCGAAAAAAAAGACATCGGTAATTTTACCAAATTAGTGTAGAGTGCCAAACGGACATTGGCTAAAGTATTTTCAGTGAAATTCACAAACAGTGATAGTCTGAAAAAAGAAAAAACCGATTGTAAAACCAAAACTAATCCCAATCCCAGTGCAATTTGATTGGCAAGAGCGCTGTCTTTTTTGTTGACACAATCTACAAGCATTCCCATGAATTTTGGAAAAGCCAAAGCGGTTACACTTGTGAGAAGTAAAAAAACGAGACCAACGTAAAATTTCCAACTGTTTTTGCCTGCATATTTAAAGATAATCTTTGCTTTATTGAGAGAACTTGCAGTAATTTTTGATTTTGGTAAATCGTTTTCTTTGAATCTTGCCATCGTATATTATTTATCTTCCAAATGTAACACTATACATATTACATTACAAAAAAATAATACGGTTTGACAGTAGTATTAAGATACTGTAAAAGAGTGATTAAGAATTTTGAGCTATTTTTTTTTACTTATTTTTTATAAAATCACTTGTAAATACGATTTCTAGGTGTATATTTGCACACGCAATAGGGCGATTAGCTCAGCTGGTTCAGAGCACCTCGTTTACACCGAGGGGGTCGGGGGTTCGAACCCCTCATCGCCCACCAAAACTTCTCAAGAAATTGAGAAGTTTTTTTTTGTCTTTATTTTACAAAAACTAATTTTACAAAAAAAAAGTATTCCTCTTAAGTATGGACATCGTAAAATTTAAAATCACGCCTAAAACAATAAAAATAGAAGTACGAAATTCAAATAATTATATTTTTGATTTCAATACTGCTGTAGATATTGACAAAGAAGACAAGGACGTATTGTTAAAACTACACAATGCTTTGGTATTGTTATTTAAGAAAGAAAATATTCCAGAAACCAGAAATCACATTTCGCCTAATCAAACTAATATACTTGACCAGATTAGCGCAATAAGTGATTTGAAAGAGGATGAATCTTAAATAAAATACAGTAAATCAATACATTTTGTTATGACGCCAATAGTATGGAATAGTTTGTAAAAATAGTTGTTGCCGCAATAAACCTAGCCAACGATTTAAGTGATGTGTAAGTGCCTTTTTTAGGCGTCTTGTTTCTTTAGACATCTTCCTCTCGGCTCATCACCCTCATGAAGTACAATTTCGGAATGTAGGAACGCTGCGGCGGCTGCCGAATCTTTCACTTTGGTAGCACTGCGTTCTAACATTTCTGATTCAAATTCAGTTAGTACGCTTTCTCTTATTCCAACTTTTCGCCATTGCGATAAAGGTCTGCATCCTCTTG
>RCUQ01000321.1_pt1 | contig 23896 bp, 32 predicted proteins | sample 2166351 | NCBI WGS metagenome assembly RCUQ01 (sample SAMN09932597, study PRJNA488358) | compost metagenome | feature: garden; material: soil; isolation source: compost soil in acetonitrile-enriched culture | place: Germany: Experimental Botanical Garden Goettingen | collected 2016-01-27
CGGCAATGGATCAGGCTCTCGCAGTGCCGGCGCATTTGCGAACTGCACCGCAGCCAGGGCAGCTGGCGCCGCGCCTGTCCGCCGGGGTGACCCCGGCTATGGTCCGCATCTAGACCGCGACGGCGACGGCGTGGGCTGCGAGCGTTAGGGTCGAGAGAGATCCCCAGGCCTTTACTCGACATTATCGAACATTGTGATACGAGCGCGACAGTGTGCAACAGGGGGTTGCGCCAACTATCGATCCTGGGGGGTCCTATGAAGAAGATTGCTTTGCTCGTCGCCAGCGCGGCGCTGTTTACGCTTGCAGCGTGCGCCACAGCGAAAACGTATACCGCAACTGGTGGTAGCCGCTCTGACGGCACCGTTAAGCTGTCCTATGAAGTCGGCATGTTTGAGCAGCCGGTCGTTGACGAAGCTCAGGGGCTTAACGTCGCGCGACAGCGCTGCGCCACGTGGGGCTACACCGGCGCAGAGGCATTTGGCGGGACAACCAGCCAGTGCACGTACATGACAAGCTCGGGCTGCAGCACTGCACTCATCACAAAAGAATATCAGTGCACCGGCACCGGTGGTCGGGGCGGCATGGCCGAAATCCGCATGTCAGAATACGCTCACGGAGAATAGGCTTCGGGCACCGAGAAGGAAGACGGCGGCTCCAAATGGGGTCGCCGTTTTCGTTTGAAGAGGAGGGGTGCGGCCCGGCCAAGACCCGAAGGCCAAGGGGGCGCCGGACCGCGTGCGCCCTTCTAGAAGCGCGACGCCACCCTAGGTTATATACACCACACAGACAACACTGTTCGCCTATATTGCCGCCTGGCAGGGGAGGCTTCGACCTCCCCGCCTATCGTTTCGACGGGTTGCCTGGCTCGCACCAATACCGAACCGTCACGCCTGGCTGCGACCTGATGAGGATCGCGACCTCGGAGCAGTTCTGCTGATTGAATAAAGCGCCTTCCGTCGAGTCGAAGGTGGCGACGTGGATGCTCTCGTCGCCGGCGATAGCTGATCGATAAAGCGTGTAGACCTTGCGGTCGGGAGCCTCACCGCAGGCTGCCAGGGCAATGGCGGCGACCAGTGGGACAACTGTTCTGATCACCCCTCCCCCGAGCTTCAGCCAGTCGACTGGGGTTCATTAACCGTCCGTACCTGAACGCCTGAAGCTCTGAAGCACCTTTAGCGCCTGCTCCCGTTGCTCTGTCGGGATCTCTGCCCAGACATCGAGGACGGCGGTCGGAAGATCGTTCGGATCGTGGTCGAGGATATAGCCCGGCGAGGTGTTCAGGACCGGAGCGAACTTATCGAGCCATTTTGCCGACAGCGGCCTGGCTCCGGTTTCTAGATTGGAGATGACCGCCTTCGTGGTGCCGACGGCGTCCGCCAGCTCCTCTTGGGTCAGATGCCTGAACTTGCGCCAGGCCTTCAGGTGGTTCTGAAAACTCATCCCCACATTCTGCATACCTGCCCGCACCGCGTCGTTGTGCGGTCTGCATACTTTTAGGCTTGTCGCTGCGTATGCACTCTGCATACAATGCGGGTCATGACCCAGCACCGAGCGTCCATCAAAGCAGCCGATCTGCAAAAGCTCGGCATCAGCAAACCCTACGCCCATCAGTTGGTGTCGGGCGTACGAACGCCCTCCCTCAAGATGGCGCTGCTGATCCAATCCGAACTGGGTGTTCCCCCCTCCGCGTGGCCCATGGCCGCCGAGCCTGCTGCAAATGACATTTCGACCGCGGAGGCCGCATGAACCAGTCGCTGGTCAAAGGCCTGATGCTCGCCGTTCGGACGGTGGTCCTGCACGTCGATGACTATGATCGGCTCCGGCGCGGGGGCGCCGACGAGTTCACGGTGGCCCGCGTCCGCCGTGAGATGGTCGAGGCCGCCCGGCTGGCTACCGAAACAGCGGACCTGGCCGCAGCGCTGTTGCAGGCCGCTGGCCCGACCATCGCGCGTCTGTCCGCCGCCAACACCGATCACCCCTCACCTCCCGATGAGCCGCCGCCTCAGGCGGCCTGACCCACGAACACTACGGCGGCGCTTGGCGACCGTCAGCTTGCAAACAGAAGGCACCGTGCAATGAGCCGGCTTCAGGAAACCCAAGAGGTCAAAGCCCTCTTCAAGATGTTGGTGACGGCGGTCGGTGGCGTTGAAGCTGCTGGCGTCCACCTCGGCGTGTCACACCAACGTGTGTCGCAGCTCTACTCCCTGAGCAACGAAGACGAGCCCGGCTATCGCCAGATACGCCTGCTGGAGGTCGTCGCCGGTCGAGCGATTGTCACCGGCGCCCACGTCAAGGCGGTGCGCGGCGAGGAGGCTGACAGCATTTCTGCCGCGGTGGTGGAGTCGGTGAGCGCCACATCTATGGCGCTACGGCTGGTCCATGACATGGACGCCGACGGGCAACGCGATCAGGGCGAAATCCTCGCTGTTCGTCAGGCGACGACCATCGCTCGTGAAGCGGTGACGCGCCTGGAGGCCAAAGCCGCCACCCTGCAGCCTGGGGCAGCGTGATGGACGCAATCCTCCTCAGACTGCACGCCGCCCTCCTGGCCCTCACGGGCAAGGACAGCCTTCTGCACGGCCAGGCCGACCCCTTCGCCACGGTGCAGGGCGTGTTCGACGCGCTGGAGAGCAACGCCGTCCAGCGCGGCGAGACGCAGGCGATCCATCACATCCGCGAGGCCCGCAAGACGGTGGTGCGCGAGGCGCTGAAGCCGTTGCCGCGCGCCGCCTGATCCCCATTCCCGGCCGATGCGTCGACGGCCGGTCAGTACCCCAGACGCCCCGAACCCCGAGAGATCAATGAAACCGATCACCGACATTTTGCGGGACATCCGCAAGGGCATGGTGGCGGAGGCCGCAGGCGAAGAGCTTGCCCAGGTCGTCCGCGCCGTGACCGCAACCGGCAAGCCCGGAAGCCTGACGATCAAGCTGACCGTGAAGCCCCAGAAGGGCGACAGCGAGCAGGTCGTCATCAGCTCCAAGCTGAGCGCCACCACCCCGACCGCCGACATGCCCGAAGCGATCTTCTTCGCGGACATGGACGGCGATCTTCACCGCAACGACCCGCGCCAGCCCGAGATGTTCCGCTCCACGGACCTCGGCGACGCGGCCGTTGATGCCCGGAGGGCCTGAACTTGACCGACACCCACACCACTGAAGCCGGCGCCATTGCCGAACTAGCCGTGAAGGCGAAGGCCGGGCCTGAGGTCGTGACGGCCGGCGGCCGTACCTACATCCTCTCGCCGCACGATATCGCTGTGAAGGACGTCACGAACCAGAACGATCTGGACGCCCTGATGCCCGTCCGTATCCGCCAGGCGGTTACGCTCCAGACCGTCGACTCCCTCGTCGACTACGTGGACCGGTTCAAAACCGAAGACACGATCCTGTTCGCCGACATCCGGGCGTCCAGCATCGCGGCGCTGATTGACTATCACGCCCCCGATGCCTCGGCCCACGTGGACCACAAGGCCACCATGGTCCTGCCCTTCTCGGAAGAGTGGAAGACCTGGACGACCGTCGACGGCAAGATGATGGACCAGCTGACGTTCGCTCGCTTCCTCGAAGAGAACGCGGTGGACATCGTCGCCCCGACCGGCGCCGACCTGCTGGAGGTCTGCCGCGACCTGCAGGCCAAGCGGAAGGTCGACTTCCGCAAGGCGGTTCGCACGAACACCGACTGCGAGAACTTCGAGTACACCGACGAAACGACGGCGGCGACCAAGTCGGGCGGCGTCGAGGTCCCGTCGAAGTTCCAACTCTCGCTGCCAGTCTACTTCGGTGGTCCGACGGTGACGCTCTTCGCGTTCCTCCGCTGGAACCTTGTCGAGACGTCGCTGCAGCTGGGCATCAAACTACACCGCGCTGAGCACGTCCGTCAGGCCGTCTTCAAGGAAGTCGTCACGGAAGCCGGCTCGCGCACCGACCGGCCCGTCGTCTTCGGAACGGCTGCGTGATGAACGGCGCCCCCGCCTTGATCCAACCTGCGCGGGGGCGCGTCTCCCGATGACAGTAGCAACCAATCGAGCCAACTCGACCAACGCCGGCGCTTTCGCCACGTCCCGTCGCGGTTGCCTGACGGCACTGGAAGCCCAGGCCGTTCGCAAGATGCGCGCCAAGAACTGGGGGTGGCAGACCATCGCCAACGTCCTGGGCCGTGCTCGCGAGGACATTCAGGGCGTCGAGGCCGCCAATGATGCCGGTCGGCGCATCGGTGGTCCGCGACCGCGCCCTTTCGCATGGACGGAAGAGAAGCTGGCAGCCTCGGAGCGCCTGTACCGGGAGGGCCATGGCGCCAACACCATTGCGTCGGCGGTCGATTGCGACCTGAGGACGGCGGAGGCGCGGTACAGCCTGCTGCGCCGCAAGGTGACGCGATGATCACGATCAACCGCGTCTCAGCCCGGGCGGTCATCGAGCACGTCGGCGCCCGCCATGGCCTGGACTTCGCGGTCATGGCTGGCGTCGCCCGAGCGGTCCGCATCACCCGCCCCCGTCAGGTTGCGATGTATTGCGCCCGCACCCTGTGCCCGCACGTCAGCACGCCGATGATCGGCCGACTGCTTGGCGGGCGGGATCACACGACCATCCTGCACGGCATTCGGAAGATCGAGAGCCTGCTGCTCGTCGACGCCGACGTGCGTGAAGAGGTGGCGCAGGTCGTGGCGCATTTCCGTCTGAGCAGCACCGAGCCGCGCGACCTTATGCTGTCGGCCCAAATCGACGCGGCCTCCAAGCATCTGGAGGCGCTGATCAGCGAGGCTCGTTCGCGCGTCGACCTAGCGAGGTTGGCGGCATGAGCGTTCAGGCCATCACATGGGCGCTGGACCAGCCCTGCGCGACGGCGACTGAGAAGGCGATCCTGTTCGTCCTGGCGAACTACGTCGGCGCCGACGGCACCTGCTACCCCGGACAGGACACCCTGGCGGCCCAGTCGTCATGCTCGGTGAAGAGCGTGGAGCGGTCGCTGGCGGTGTTTGAGAGCCGTGGCTGGATCAAGCGCCATGCCCGGCGTCGGCGTGATGGATCGCGCACGTCGGACCTGATCGAGTTCACCGCCACGACCCCGCCGGAGAGGGCCGAAACCGCGCAACCCGACACAGAGTCGGCTTGCGAGCCAACCCGACAGCCTGTCCGAGCCAACCCGACACCCTGTCCAAACCAACCCGACACGGTGTCGGGGCTCACTACGTTTGAACCGCTAGGAGAACCATTAGGTGAACCGCTAGGTGCTGCTGTTGTTGCGCAGGTGCCCGCGAACGATCCGGTTCCGGTGGTCCAGGTCGTCGAGGCGGATCGTGTCTGCGACTGGCCCGAGGGCGACGCCCGCCGTCATGCCGAGCTGCTGAGCCAAGCCGCCAACACGATCCGCCTCGACCCCGCTCGCCAGCCGGGCCTGACCACGACGCTGGGCCGCCTCGCCGCCTGGCGCCGGGACGGAGCGAGTTGGGAACACGACGTCTTGCCCATGGTCACCGCCATCGCCGCCAAGCGCGGCCCGCCCATCGCGTCGTGGAAGTTCTTCGACGCCGCCATCGCCCAGTCCATCGCCGACAACCGCCAAGCCCTGAACATTCCGGAGGCCCGCCATGCAAGCCAGACCCATGAACAGCTTCCCCGTCGCCCCGACGCCCGGAGCGCAAACCGCGACCGATCGACTGCCGGCGCTGAGAGGGCCACTTCGGTCGTGGCTGCTCGTCGAAACTTCTGACGCCAAGGCCATCGAGGTGATCAGCAAGAGCGACGTGCTCCGGTCTGAGGCCGCGATGCTGATGCCCATGCTGCGCCAGGAGGCCCTTCGCCCGGCGACGCCGGAGGAGATCATGCTGATCGTGAAGAGCCGGGAGCAAATCTTCGGCGACTTGCGGATGGAGCGGAGCGAGGTGGAGTGGACCGCATTCTGGGCCGATTACTTCGAGGCGCTGAACGGCCTGACGGCGGCGAGCATCGAAACCGGCATGGTGGCCTACATTGCCCTGCCCGACAGCGAGTGGGCGCCGAAGCCCGGCAAGCTGGCCCACCTGGCCAAGACGACGCCGACGTGCGGCCGCTTCACCCGGGCCTACAACCGCGCCCGTGCGGCGGTGGTAGCCAGCCAGAAGGCGGCAGAGCCCAAGCCGGTGGTCGAGGACCGTCCGTCGCCTGAGGAGGTCAAGGCCATGGTGGCGAAGACGCTTGCCGCCCTGGCTGAGACGCCGACGGCCAAGGCGGCCGCCGCGAGGAAGAAGGCCCTGCGTCCGACGCCCTCCGCGCCCCTGCCCGCCGGCAGCGCCATGAGCGCCGAGATGCGGGCGATGCTGGAGGCGCGGAAGGTCATCCCGCCCGCACACGACCGATACGACCAAGCCGCCTGAACCAGTAGCCAGTAAGGAGCCGAGACCATGGCCCACGCCAAACGCCGCCGTCGCCAGAAGCAGCGCCGCGCCGACCGGTCAGCCGAGGCAGCGGCGCGGGTGGTACGGTTCGTGCCGCGTCAGCCTGTCGGTGGTGACCAAGTTACCGACATCTCGGCCCTGCGCGTGTCACCGGCCGACGTCATGACCGCGGGAACCCGATCAGAACCAATGCGGTGGTGCATCGCCCGATGCGCGCCCTTGGCCGAGCGGAAGGTGATGGACGCCCTGACCGAGCGGAAAATTGTCGGCTATCTGCCGATGCACCGTTTCTACCGGCGCCTGAGGGGCGTTCGCCATGAGGCGGCACGACCGTTGATGGTGGGTTACGTCTTCGTCGGCCTGGCGCCACATCAGTCGACCTATGACCTGCGCCGGATCAGCGGCGTCGAGGGCGTGCTTCAATCCAACGGGGCGACCGCCTTCATCAGCCCGTGGGCGGTGGTTCAGATCGCGGCGCTGGAAGCGGCCAGGGCGTTCGACCACACCAGCCAGAAGCCGACCTTCTCCACGGGCCAGATCATCAGGATCGTGACCGGCTGGGCCGCAGGCCATCAGGCCAAGGTGATCCATGCCGATGATGGCGGCCTGCGGGTGACGTTCGACGCCGGGTTGTTCAAGGGCTGCAAGATGCCGATGGACCCCGAGCATGTAGAAACTGTGGAGGAGAAGCTGGCTGCCTGACGCAACATCTTGCGAACCAGAGAAAACCAGACCATAAATGCAGCAGGCGACGGCACGAGCAATGCGCTCGGAACAGTGCTCCACTGCAGGGGCCGGCTAGACCTTCGAACGGCTTCCCGCTCAGCGGCCCCGTTTCGACCCAAGCCAGAAATGCGCCTTTAGATCAGCCCCGCCGCAAGCGGGGCTTTCCCTACACCGCGACGCCGTTACGAACGCGACCTGCCCCGGGCGAGGGCGTATCCGATCCGACCTGCGCCCCGTCATGGGGCGTCAACACGCGGCGTCTGCGGGCGAGGCCCAAAGAGCGTGAAGGCGATCACACCCGGACATCATTCGGAGGCGGCATGCCTGGCCCGACGGACAGACGCAGCCCCGAGGCGATTGCATATCGCCGCCTCTACAAGACTGCGATGTGGCGCTCGCGCCGGATGCACCAGCTGGCCGATGAGCCGCTGTGCCGCACATGCAAGGCCGCTGGCCGCATCACTAACGCCACCATCGCAGACCACATCATCCCGCATAGGGGCGACGAGCGATTATTCTTTGAAGGCGAGCTTCAGTCTCTCTGTGATCAGGAGCCGTGGCGCTGCCACTCCAAGATCAAGCAGAGGGCTGAGCGCCTGGGGTATAGCCCCGCCGTCGGCGCTGACGGCTTCCCCCTCGACCCCATGCACAGGGCCAACCGACCAGACCTATCGTCGCGTTGACGGCGAGCGCGGCCCCCTCGGGGGGTAGGGCGGGTCGAAAGTCACCGGGTTGTCGCTTAGGGACCGGCGGCGGGCCGAGAAAAAACACAACCACAATTCAGATTTTGGGGGGTGGACCATGGCCAGACCCCGCACTCCAGTTGCCAAGGCCGAGGCCACAGGCGCTGCTGCGAAGAACCCTCAGCGCCACCGGGCGCGCAAAGAGCCGTCCTCGACCAAGGCGCTGGGAAAGGCCCCTACGTGGTTCGACGAGGCGCAGTCTTCGATGTGGGAGGGGTTCAAGCTTGAGCTGCCCTGGCTCACCGAGGCCGACCGCTCCGTCATGGAGATCGCGAGCGCTCTGCGGGCTCAGTTCAAGACTGATCCGATGAACATGGGCGTGACGAAGCTGAACCTGCTTCGCCTCTGCCTCGCGCAGCTTGGCGCCACACCGGCCGACCGGTCGAAGATCGGGGTGGGTGACGGTGACGAAGAAGACCCCGACGACACGTTCTTCCAGTAAGGACCGCGCGACCCGGTATGCGCAGGATGTTGTTGCGGGCCGGATCATAGCAGGCCCGCACGTTCGCAACGCCTGCCGCCGCCACCTTCTAGATTTGGTCGAAGGCCCCAAACGCGGATTGCGATGGGATTTGGCTTCCGCAGAGCGCGTCTGGACCTACTTCGAGACCGTTCTGAAGCTGAGCGAGGGCCAGTTCGAGGGAAAGCCCTTCAAGCTGGACCCCTCGCAGGCGTTCATCCTGGGGTCGCTTTTCGGGTGGAAGAAGCCCGACGGAACACGGCGCTTCCGCCGTGCCTACATCGAGCAGGGCAAGGGCAACGGCAAATCGCCTCTGGTCGGTGGTATCGGTCTTTACGGCCTCGCCTCTGACGGTGAAGCCGGCGCTCAGGTTTACGCCGCCGGTGCCACCAAGGATCAGGCGGGCATCCTGTTCGCCGACGCCGTGAAGATGGTGAAGGCGTCCGCCGCTCTTTCGAAGCGTCTCCGGTTCAGCGGAGGCGATGGCCGCGAATACAACATCGCCCACCTCGACAGCGCATCGTTCTTCCGCCCTGTCTCGCGCGAGAACCGCAAGTCGGGCTCTGGCCCGCGCCCCCACTTCGCACTGTGCGACGAAGTCCATGAACACCCCGACCGTGGGATCATGGAAACGCTGGAGCGCGGCTTCAAATTCCGTCTCCAGCCGCTGTTGGTGATGATCACCAACTCCGGCTCCGACCGAAAGACAGTCTGCTGGGAAGAGCACGAGCACGCGGTTAAGGTCGCCGCCGGCACCCGCTCACCCGGCACCGATTATGGCTTCGTTGGCGAGGTCATCGACGACACCACCTTCGCCTATGTGTGCGCCCTGGACGAGGGCGACGATCCACTTCATGACCCGTCGTGCTGGATCAAGGCGAACCCGCTGCTAGGGACCATCCTAAGCCACGACTATCTGGCTGGCGTTGTTGCCCAGGCCAAGGCGATGCCGGGCAAACTGAACGGCATTCTGCGCCTTCACTTCTGCGTCTGGACAGACGCCGAGCGCGCATGGATTTCACGCGAAACCTTGGAACGAGTGTTGGCGGACTTCGATCCTGCCGAGCATTTGGGCAAGGAAATCGACACCGGCGTCGACCTGTCGGCTGCTCGAGACTTGACCGCCGTGGCCCACGTCGTGCGGACTGGCGAGGTCGAGGTCGAAAGAGCGGACGGCGAGGTCGTTCTCCTGCCGACCTTCGATGCGTGGATCGAAGCGTGGACGCCCGGCAACAACATCCGCGACCGTTCTCTGGCCGATCAAGCGCAGTATGACGTGTGGGCCGACGAGACCATCGCCGAGATGGAGGGGCGTCCTGTCTGGCTGCGAGCCGTGCCGGGCGACCGCATCCGTCTCGATCACATCGCGGCCCACTACCAGTGGCTCGACCAGAACTACGAGGTTCGGACAGTCGCCTATGACCGCTACGGCTGGCGGAAGTTCGAACAGGAATTGGACGATCTAGGCCTCGATCATCTGAACGTCGTCGAGCATCCGCAGGGCGGCAAGCGCAAGGCAAAGCCGACTGAAGGCCAACTGGCCCTGGCACGGGCCGAGGGGCGGGACGATCCAGAAGGGCTTTGGATGCCCGGGTCTCTAAATGAGCTGGAACAGCTGGTCATCGACGGCCGCATCCGCCTTCTGGCGAACCCGGTGCTGGTCTCGGCCTGCATGTCCGCCGCGATCAACGACAAAGACCCATTCGGGAACCGGTGGTTCGAAAAGAGCAAAGCCACACAGCGGATCGACCCGCTGGTGTCCCTGGCCATGGCTGTCGGCGCCGCTCTCAGCGCCCCTTCCGACGGAGGTGAGGACTTGAGCGACTACCTGAACAACCCGGTGATGTTCGCATGAGCTGGCTCGACAACCTTCCGTGGGGATCGCGCCGTAAGGTGAAGCTGACAGAGCCAACGGGCTGGGGGATCGACACGGCGTGGGCCGGTCATTCTGTCACCGCCGACACCGCCTTGCAGCGAGGAGCGGCGTGGGCCTGCGTCCGGCTGAACGCGCGCACGGTCGGCAGCCTTCCTCTGAAGGTCTATCAGAAGACGCCTGATGGAAAGCGACGGGCGGCCACCGAGCACCCGCTCCACGCGCTGATCAACTCGTCACCCAACGCGGAACAGACCGCGATGGAGTTCTGGGAAGGTCAAGCGACCGCCCTGAACCTTCGCGGCTTCTCCTACGCTGAAAAGAAGAAGCTCGGCGGGCGGCTTGTCGCGCTGGTGCCGCTCGATCCCGACAGGGTCTCCGTCTATCGGACCCCAGCTGGCGTCCGCCGCTATCGGGTCTTCTCCCGCACCGGCGAGCCGCGCGACCTGGGCGAAGACGACATCTTCCATCTGCGCGGCTTCGGCGCCGGGGGCGACAACGGCCTTTCGCCCATTGGCTACGGACGCCAGACGCTTTCAGCGGCCGGCGCCGCCGACGAGGTTGCAAGCCGGACCTTCGCCAGCGGTCTGCAACTTGCGGGCTTCGTCGAGGACCAGCCTGGCGCCAAGACGACGAATGATCAGCGCAAGGATCTGATCGAGCTGTTCGACAAGTTCAGCGGATCGCGGCGCGCCGGTAAGGTTCTGCCTCTGCCGCCCGGGTTCAGCTTCAAGCCGCTGAACATGAGCCCCGAAGACGCGCAGCTTCTCGAGACGCGCCGCTTCAATATCGAGGAAATCTGCCGGTGGTTCGGCGTCTTCCCCATTCTGATCGGCCATGCCGCAGACGGCCAGACGATGTGGGGCTCGGGTGTCGAGCAGATCAACCTCGCATGGCTGACCCTCTATCTCGGTCCTGAACTGCAGCGGATCGAACAGGCCATCGAGAAACAACTGTTGTCGGCAGTCGACCGCGCCAAGGGTTTCTACGTCGAGTTCAACGTCGACGCGCTCCTGCGCGCCGACAGTGCGGCCCGAGCGACGCTGATGTCTGCCCAGGCACAGAACGGCCTGAAGACCCGCAACGAACTACGCGCCCTCGACAACGATCCGCCGATGCCCGGCGGCGACGTGCTGACGGTGCAGTCGAACCTCGTGCCGCTTGATCAACTCGGGAAGGTCCCGCCCCGCGCCGTTCAACCGGCGCCAGGCGAGCCCATCTAGGAGGCCCCCCTTGCGATACGAACACATCATCTCGGCCTTCGCGGCCGAGCCTTGGGCCATGCAGCGCGAGAAGCTGGAGGCCATTACCCGGTTCATGGCCTTCAAGGCGCGCGGTGGTCACCTGTCGCCGCTGGAGGTTCAGGCCAACATCGAAGGCCGCCGCGACGGCGCGGCAGCGCGGGCGGCCGGCGATGTGATGATCCTCCCGGTTTACGGCGTGATGTCTCAACGCGCGTCTATGCTTCAGGACATCAGCGGCGGCGCCTCGACGGAGCAGATCGGCGCCGCATTCCGGGCGGCGGTCGCCGACGACAGTGTGCGCGCCATCGTCATGGACTACGACAGTCCGGGGGGCTCTACGTTCGGCGTCGAAGACCTCGCCAGCGAAATCCGGGCGGCGCGAGGCGTCAAACCGATCATCGCGCAGGTGAATAGTCTGTGCGCGTCTGCCGCCTATTGGATCGCGTGCCAAGCTGACGAGATCGTCGTCACGCCAGGCGGCGTCGCTGGATCGATTGGTGTCTATGCGGTTCACGAAGACATCAGCGAAATGCTGGCAAACGACGGCATCAAGCCCACCTTGGTCCGTGGCCGCCTCGGCCCCAACAAGGCCGAACTGAACGGCCTGGGGCCGCTCGGCGACGACGCTCTCGCTGCTCTTCAGGAGCGCATCGATCAGGCCGAGGCCACGTTTGTGGCTGATGTGGCCGCTGGCCGGGGTGTCTCGACCTCGGCGGTGGTTTCGAAGTTCGGCGGCGGCCGCGTCTTCAATGCTGAGGAACTTGTCAGCCGAGGCATGGCTGACAGGGTGGCACCGCTTCGCGACACCTTGGCGCGTCTGGGCTCAGCCCCGCCACGTCCTAACGCTGCGGGCCAGTCCCGTCAGGCTTTCGCCAAGGGGGACAACCCCACCTTGGCCCAGATCGAGGATGTCCTGCGTGACGCAGGCTTCCCCAATGCCCTCGCCGTCGCCTTCGTCTCGCACGGCAAGGGAGCGCTCCGGAGTGAGTCCGGGCCTGAGACGGACCCCCCCACCGCTATCCCAGACCCCGAGGCGAGAGCCTCTTTCAACCGACTGATGGCTCGCCTCAGCGGTCAATAGGACAACCCCGATGACCATCTCCAACGACGAGTTCAAGGCGCTGACGGCGCAACTCGAAGCCCGTGACAGCGAACTGAAAGGCCTGATCGAAAAGGCCAACGAGGAAGCTCGAAACGCAGGCGCCGTCTCGTCTGACACCAAGGCCGCCATCGAAGGCATCACCGCCTCCCAGGCCGAAACCCACGCTCGCCTGCTGGCCATGGAGCAAGCTATCGCCGGCCGCGCCGACGAACAGACCGGCGGCAAGACCGTCGGCCAGATGTTCGCCGAAAGCGACCAGTTCAAAGCTCTGGTTCAGGCTGGGCGCGGCTCCGCCAAGATGGGCTTTACCGGCTTCAACGCCGCCGTAACCAGCATCACCTCGGCCACCACTGGCACGGGCGGTGCTGGCGACGGCATTCGCGCCGACCGGCTTGCCGGCATCGTCACCCCGCCCGAGCGCAAGCTGACTGTTCGCTCGCTCCTAATGCCGGGGCGCACCTCCTCGAACGCGGTTGAGTTCGTGAAGGAGTCGGGCTTCCAGAACATGGCGGCACCGCAGGTTGAGGGCGCCACGAAGGCGCAGTCGGACCTGTCGCTCGATCTGGTCACCACCAACGTCCGCACCCTGGCTCACTTCTTCCGTGCGTCGAAACAGGTGCTGGACGATATCCCGCTGCTGGCTTCCTACATCGACACCCGCAGCCGCTACGGCCTGAAGGACGTCGAAGACCAGCAACTGCTGGCCGGCGACGGCACGGGTCAGAACCTGCTCGGCATCGTCCCGCAGGCCACGGCCTTCAGCAACGCCCTGCGCGTTGCCGAAGACACCGAGATCGACACGATCCGCCGCGCCAAGCTGCAAGTCCGCATCGCTCGCTACGAGGCGTCGGCTATCGTGCTGAACCCCGTCGACTGGGCGAAGATTGAGACGCTGAAGGACACCAACGGGCGCTATATCATCGGCGATCCGACGGGCGAACGTCCGCAGCGCCTGTGGAACCTGCCGGTGGTCGATAGCGACGCCATCGCCGAGGGCCACTTCCTGATCGGTGCCTTCGACCGTGCTGCTCAGGTCTTCGACCGTGAGGACGCCAACGTTCAGGTCTCCACCGAGGACGGCGACAACTTCACCAAGAACATGGTGACCATCCGCGCTGAAGAACGCCTGGCTCTGGCGGTGCATCGCCCCGAGTCCTTCGTCTACGGCCCGTTCGAGCAAGGCTGATCCTGAGGGGGCCGGCCAAACGCCGGCCCCCTTCCTCATAGGAGGTCGATATGACTGACACCGTCGAGAAGAATGACGCCCCCCCCGCAGAGCAACTAGCCCTGCCGGCCGTTCCAGCCAAGGCCACCCGCCCGTTTCACGGCGTGAAGGATGTCGAGGGAACTGTCGGCTGGGTTCAGCCGGACGAAATCATCGACGTCACGCCCGCGCGTCGCGCAGAGCTGGTCGCTGCGGGCATGATCGAACGCGAGGACGGCGACGCCCCTGAGGTCGAGACGTCCCAAGCTGCCGAACCGCTTGGCGGCACCGGACAGAAGAACCGCAAGCTGAAGGTTTCTGGCGGCCCGGCTGCGGCCGAATAATCGTGAGCGTCCTCGTCATCACCCCTGCCCAGCCCTTCGTCTCCAAGGAGGAGGCCTTGGCGCACCTGCGCGATCCGGAAGAGCAGGACGAACTGATCGAGGTTTACGTCGCCGCTGCTTGCGCATGGATCGACGGCCCGGCCGGATGGCTGGGCCGCTCGTTTGGTGCTCAGACCCTTGAGCTTCGCGGGAACGTCTTCGCCAGTGGCGCTCGCCTGCCTTACGGGCCGGTTCGCGAAATCGTCAGCGTCAAATATGTCTCGCCTGCCGGCGTCGAAGAGACCCTGCCACCCGCAATCTACCAGCTATGCAGTGATGCCTTGGAACTAACACCGGGTGCGTCCTGGCCGTCACTTCGCGGCGACGCTGAGGGGGTCCGCGTGCGCTATGCGGCAGGCGACGAGGCCACCAAGGTTCCCGCTTCGGCCAAGCAGGCTGTCCTACTGCTGGTCGGCCATTGGTTCAGGAACCGCATGGCCGTGAACACCGGAAATCTATCCGTGACCGAGATGCCTTTCGGCGTCGAGGCGCTCCTGTCCCCATTCAGAACTTGGAGGATCTGACCATGAAAACCGTTCATTTCGAGAAGCGCTGGCGCTGGCCGATCAGCGAGACCTCCTATGAGGAATACGCCGCCGGCAGCACGCTGACGATCAGCGATGATCGCGCCGCCGCAGCCGAGAAGGCAGGCGTCCTGAAGTCGGCGCCGGTCGACGCACCCGCCGACAAGCCCGCCAAGGTTTGAGATGGACCCGGGCGAGTTCGATAAGCGCATCAGCCTGATCCGCCTCGATCAAACGGGGCGGGACGGTGCTGGCGCGCCGATCTCGCAAAGGGTGCAGGTCGCGCGCCCCTGGGCGAAGGTGAGTTATCCGGGCGGGAAGGAATTCCTCGCCGGAGACGGCACCGATACCCAGCAGCGCGTGGTCTTCCGCATCTACGCCCGGGAGGTGGATGTCTCCATGCTGATCCACTTCGCCGGGCGAGATCACGACATTCAGGACGTCCGCCCTTTCGACGACGTGACCGAAATTCACACCGTCGCGCAGGCGCCAGGCGCGAAGTGAAGTTCCGCGTTCAGACGCAGGGCTTTGCCGAGATGGAAAAGGCCCTTGAAGAGTTCCGACCAGCCACGGCCCGGAACGTCCTGCGACGCGCGGGACTGGGTGCGTTGGAGCCCGTCGCTGACGGCATGAGGGCCAAGGCGCCTAAGCGTCTGGAGAACCTGCGCGACGCCATCGACACAGGGACCAAGCTCCAGAAGGGAACGAAGAAGCACTTCCCCGATAGCAGCACGGTCGAAATTTACGCCGGCGTCTCGGTCGTTGGCGGCGGCATGCCGCCTCAGGCGATCCAGCAGGAATTCGGCAACGAACACCACGGTCCCCAGCCCTACGGCCGCCCGACCTGGGATCGCGAGGAGCGTCCGACGCTGGAGCGCGTGAAGGAAAGCCTCGGCGCCGAGATCGACAAGGCCAGCCAGCGCGCCAAGCGCAAGGCCCTGAAAGCCAAGGGGTGACCAATGGAAGAAGCTTTGCGCCAGCACCTGGCCACCGACGCGCCGCTGACGGTGCTGGTCGGAGAACGTATCCAGTGGGGTGTGCGTGAAGGCGCGCCCTCCCTCGCCCTACATCTGATCGATGCCCCACCGGACTGGCACCTTCTCGGCGCCAGCGGCCTGGTCATGGCTCGTGTCCAAGCTGACGGCTGGGCTGAAACCTTTCTCGCCGCCAAGTCTATCGGCGATGCCTTCAAGGCGGCGCTGCCCACCACTGGCCAGATCATCGACGGCGTGAAGTTCCAGGGCTGCGTGATCCTCGATGAGGAACGCGGCTCGTTCGGCGAGGCGCCCAACACCCTTTTCCGCACCCGGATTGATGTCCGGGTGTCTTTCAGCCCGGCCTAAGGAGGGCCGATCACTATGGCAGAGTCCGAAGCCACTATCGGCCTTGGGTCGGCTTTCTCGCATCGCACGTCGGCGGCAGGCATTACGCCCGCCACCTACGCTGAGATCGGCGAAGCTGTCTCGATCACCCCGCCGAACCCGACCCGTGAGACGGTCGACGTCACCCATCTGAAAAGTCCGAACGGCACCCGCGAACATCGTGGCACCCTGCGCGACGGCGGCGAGGTGAACGTCATGTTCAACTTCACCCCGGCCGCATACGCCAAGGCGTCCGCGCTGTTCCTTGATGACGAAGTCCAGGGCTTCCGGATCGACTATCCGGACGCCTCAACCGAGGACTTCAACGCCATCGTGACGGGCAAGCCCGGCGAGCCCATCGAGGTCGATAGCGTCCGTCGCTTCAGCCTGCCCATGAAGGTCTCCGGCCTTCCCGTCTATACGGAGGCCTAAGGCATGGGGAACCGTGTTCGCGGCGAGACCGACATCAAGATCGTCTCCGGTGATCGGGCCGGAACCTACGTCCTGTTGCTGGACCTGAATGCTCTGTGCGAGCTTGAGGACGATTTCCCCGGCATCATGGACGGAACGGCCGAGATCAAGGGCGTGAAGAGCATCCGCAAAATCTTCCACGCCGGGTTTCAGGAGCACCACTCCGACCTGTCGGAGCAGGACGTTGGTCGGATCATCCATGACTACGGACTGAAGGCCTCGGCGACCAAGCTGGGCGAAGCCCTGAAGGCGTCGTTCGGGGAGGCGGACAAGACCACCTCGTCCCCTCAGAAGGGCCAGCCGAGGGCTGGTGCTGGGACCGAAGCCTAAGGGCTTGGTTCCGAACGGGGCGTTCAGCGGCCGAGTTCTGGTCCCTGACGCCCCGGTCGCTGGCGCTGGCCCTTCAGGCCTATGGTGAGGTCCAAGACCACGCCCACCGAGAACTCGCTTGGGCGGCTTGGCATACGGCGGCACTGAGCCGCATCAAGAAAATGCCGAGCTTCGACGAAGTGGTCGGCGACAAGGTCAAGGCTGCAATCCAGTCGGCCGACCAGATGAAGAGCGTCTTCGCCGGGATGCGGGCGAAGGCCGGCGCGGAGTAGGGGCGGCTCGAAAGGGCCGCCTCTTACTGCCCTGCTAGGCGGCCAGAGTAGTCCCGGCCGGTCTGCTGCAAGCCGTCCTCGCCACATAGTCCGTCGAGGAGAATGTGGTCGGAGCCCTCGCCGTCCACATAGAGCCGGGGCTCTGACAAGTTGACGAAGGCGAAGCGGCTCCAGCCGCTATAGGCGCCCATCCGGTTCTTCGCGTTGAAGAACCCGCAGATCGCCGCGCTGTTTCCGCGAACATCCCTGAAGCGGGCTGACGGATAGTCCAACAACCGTTCGTTCAGCGCCCTTCGCGCGGCGACGAATTGAGCATCCGTGGGCGGTCCCAACGTGGACCCGCCCTGAAGCGATGCAGCGGCCAGCGCCGCGAAGATCAGCGTTTTCATCCCCCCATACAGACTCAGGCGAACCCGGTTCGCAAGGAGGCCCCATGTCCGCAGCCACGATTGGCTCGCTCAAGGTCGTCCTGGGGCTAGACGCCGCTGACTTCGAAGGCGGCCTTACCGCAGCTCAGAAAGAACTGCGCCGCGCAGGTCGCGAGTTCCAGAAGGTCGGCCAGCAGATCGGCGACATCGGCAAGACGATGTCGACCGCGATCACCCTGCCGGTCATCGGGCTGGGCATCGCCGTCACCAAGACCGCCGCCGATTTCCAGTCGGCGATGAACCGGGTCTCGATCTCGACGAACGCGACCGGAGAGACCTTCAAGCGCCTTTCGGATCTGGCGCGCGAGATCGGCCGCGAGACGGTGTTCAGCGCCAGTACGGCAGCCGACGCCATCGACATGCTGGCGAAGTCGGGTGTCTCGGTCGAGGACATCCTCGGCGGCGCTGCGCGCGCGGCGGTGGACCTAGCCGCTGCGGCGGGCAGCGAACTGGACCCGGCTGCGGCGGCGATCACCGACAGCATGGCCCAGTTCAAGCTGACGGTGCAGGATTTGCCCCGGATCGTGAACGGCATCACCGGTGCGGTAAACGAGAGCAAGCTCGACTTCGCCGATTTCACCATGGCCATCGGTCAGGCCGGTGGCGTCGCCGCCAACCTCGGCGTCACCTTCGAGGACTTCAACACGGTGCTGGCAGCGACCAGCCCGCTATTCGCCTCGGGCTCAGACGCTGGCACGTCGTTCAAAACCTTCCTGCAACGGATGGTGCCGACGACCACCAAGGCGGCCACCGCCATGGCCGAGTATGGCCTCGCTTTCCACGACGCCAACGGCGCCATGAAGCCGATGGCCGAAATCGCGCAGATGCTTCAGGACAAGCTCGGCGGCCTGTCTGACGCCGCGAAGTCCGAGGTGCTGTCGACCATCTTCGGCACCGACAGCATGCGCACCGCCATCGCCCTGATGGATCAGGGTGCCAAGGGCCTCGACAACATCGCGGCCAAGATCGCGGCCACCGACGCGGCGGCCCAGTCCGCCAAACGGATGGAGGGCCTGAACGGCCAGTTGGAGCAGCTTGGAGGCGCCTTCGAAGAAGTCGCCATCGCCATCGGCGATAGCGGCTTGTTGGAGACCGTGACCAAGATCGTCCAGGCAGTAGCCGAGGTGATGGAGAAGGTCGCCGCTCTGAACCCCGTCATCCTTCAGGCGGGCATGATCTTCGCCGGGCTGGCTGCTGCGATTGGCCCAGTGCTGATGGCGGTCGGAGGCATGGTCAGCGCCTGGGGTTCGCTGCTGGCGGCGCTCGGCACGGGCGGCGTTCTCGCCGGGCTCGGTGCTGCGTTCGCTTCGATTGCTGCCGTCGCCCTCCCCGTTGTCGCCGTTCTCGGCGCCATCGGCCTCGCCATCTACGCCTTCCGTGACGAACTTGAGCCGATCATGCGCGAGTTCGGCGCCGCGCTGATGGAGGTGGTCGGCCCGGCGATCCCGCCGCTGATCGAAGCGATGAAGACGGCGTTCTCCGCGCTGGGCTCTGTTGTGGGCGCCGCGATCAACCTCCTTGCACCGCTGGTGAAGTTCCTCGCCGAAGCCTTCGTCGGCGCGTTCGGCCCGATCATCCTGACCGTCCTGCGCACCTTCGTCGCCGCCCTGACGGGTGCCTTCGAGATCGTCGGGCAGACGTTCCGCGTGCTGGGCGCCCTCCTTCGCGGGGACTGGTCGACTGCTTGGAACGCCGCCGGCTCTCTGGTCATGTCGGTGGTGCGCGCCATCGGTCGCATCGTCGAGGCCGTCTTCCCCGGCATCACCCAGAACGTCGGACGGATGGTTTCAGGCGTCACGGGTTGGCTGCAGGGCAAGCTGTTCGATGTCCTGAAGTCAGTGATCGACAAGGTGAAGGGCGTCTCGGACGCCTTCTTCAAACTCTACGACGCCGTCGTCGGCCACTCCTATGTGCCCGACATGGTGATCGAGATCGGCCAGTGGATGGCCAAGCTCGACGAACAGATGGTTCAGCCAGCGAAGAAATCGACCGCCACCACTGCCCAGGCATTCGAGGAAATGCGCCGCCGGGCCAGCGCCGCAATGGCGGCGATGATGACCGACCGCGAGCGCCTCTCTTACAGCCTTCGCAAGGATCTGAAGGAATACGACGACCTCCTTAAGTCAGGCGCATTAAGCCAAGCCCAACGCGACCTTCTGGTCAGCCGAAGGCAAGGTGATTTCAATCGCGAAAGCGCAGGCCTCGACGCCGAGGGCCTGAAAACCCCCGATACAGTCCGCCTCACGGACGTCGGTGAAATGCCGGGGGTGCGAGCGGTCACCGACGCCATCGCCAGCATGAACAAGGCGGTATACGATAGTCGCGAGAAGTTCGCCGACGCCTTCGAATACGGCATGAACGCTGCGATGCGGGGCGACTGGCAGGGCGTGCTGCGCTCGATCTTCGGCGACATCCTGAGCAATAGCTTGCGCAGCGCCGGTCGATCGATCTTCGACAGCCTGAGCGGCGGGTCGGGCGGCGGCGGGTTCAACTGGGGCAGCATCGCCTCCAGCATCGGCAACTTCTTCGGCAAAGTGCCTGGCTTCGCCACGGGCGGGTCGTTCAATGTAGGTGGTTCGGGCGGGATCGACAGCAAGCTGGTCTCGATGCGTCTGACGCCCGGCGAGATGGTTGACGTTCGCCGTCCCGGTCAGGACGCAGGCCCGGGCGGCGGCGGGACCTACTTTGACCTGCGCGGATCGGTCACCACCCAAGATCTGATCGACCAGATGAACCAGATCGGTCGGACGAGCGAAGACAGGGCCTACGGGCGCGCCGTGAAGGACGTCCCAGCTTTGGCCCAAAGCCAGACCGCCAAGCAGCAGCAACACGCCGTTGGGCGCCGGAGACGTTAATGGCCGCGCTCGTTCTACCTACATGGCCGGGCCCGTCTTCGATGACGCCCCGGCCCATCAGCTCGCGCAATGAGCAGCGGCCGGCGTCGCAAGGGCCGGTCAATCGCTACATGCGGCCGGGCACGCGCTGGGCCTGGGACATCGTCATGCCGGCCATGTCCTATGTCGAGAGCCTCGATTGGGACGACCTGCTGTCGGAGTCCGACACGGTCATTATGGACATCGTCCAGCCCGGCCTGGACACCGGGGCGCCGGGCTCGCCCCTGATCGACGGTGCCAACCAGATCGGCCGAACCCTCAACTTGAAGGGGCTGAAGCCGGGCTACGTCTTCCGCAAGGGCCAGTGGATCAGCTTCCCCGTTCTCGGCCAGCTGTTCGCCTACAAGGTGCGCACGCTGACGACCGTTGCCGCTGACGGCCGGGTCGCCCTGCCCTTGCTGACGCTGCTGCGCCTGCCGCCCGCCAACAACGCCGTCGTGGACGTGGCCCGGCCGCGCGCCGAGGGCTTCGCGACGGTCGATCCTCAATCTCTGGAAGTCGGGACGGATCGCTTGGTCCGCCTGCGGTTCACCCTGGAGGAGCGCGAATAATGGACGCTTCCTCTATCGCCGCCCGCAAGCAGCCCGTCGCGTGGATTGTCCAGCTGTTGAAGTGGGAAACCGCCGACTTCACCGTCCGCCTTTCGACGGGCGGCTTCATCCCCTGGGGAAGCGAGGTCTTCCTCGCGCGCGACCCGACCTATGGCGTGCTGGGCGAACTGCCGTCCTTTGAAGACGGCATCGACAGCCAGACGACCCGCGCGACGCTGACGATTATCCCGCCCGACCAGACCGCGTTCGCGGCCGTGGCGGATGGGAAGCACGCGAAGAGCCTGATCCAGGTCTGGGACGCGACCCTCGACGGCGACACCGGCCTGCTGATAGGCGCGCCCGACCTGCTGTTCCGAGGGATCGTGGACTTCCCGCGCGTGATCAACGGCGAAAGCTGGGAGGTCGTGCTGGAGTGCGGGACCGAAGAAGCTCTGCTGAACGAGCCGAACGAAGACCGGCGCCTATCGAACCCCTTCCATCAATCCGTCTGGCCCGGGGAAACGGGCCTCGCCTACGTCACCGGTCTGGGCCGCAAGGTCTATTGGCGCGCCAATTCCCCGGCCGGCACCGGGGGCGGCGGCTATGTGAGCGGCGGCGGCAGTGGCGGCGGCGGCTCCGCAAACCAGGTCTCCTACTGATGATCGACCCGAGAGAACGCCGCAAGCGCGCGGCTGAAGCCTGCCGCAAGCGTTTCCACCACAAGTCCTACAAGCCCGGCACCCGCGACTGTCCGCTGCTGGGCCTGCATAACCTTCGTCAGCTCGGCGTGTCCGTCCCTTGGGCCAAGGGGCTGCGCTGGAAGTCCGAGGCGGACGGTCTGAAAACACTGAAGGCCCTCGGCTTCGCCAGCCTGATCGAGGCGCTGGATAGCCTGGGCCTCGCGCGCATCGCCCCGGCCACGGCGCGCACGGCAGACATCGTCGCCCTGCCGACAACCCACAAGCTGGGTGCCTTGGCCATCTGCATGAAGGACGACGGCGGTCGGACCCTGCTTGGCTACACCGAGGCCAGCCCCGACGCCGAGATCCTGACCAACGTCACCGAGTTTGCCCGCGACGAGCAGGGCTATTGCGCCTGGAGGGTCATCTGATGGGTAAGGCGCTCAAGACGGTCGGCGTCATCATCGGCGCCGCAGCCCTGATCGCCACCGGCGTCGGCGCCCTGGCAATGCCCGGGCTGGCGGGTACGACCACCCTGTTCGGGGTTTCGGTCGGTACGCTGAACACGATCAGTTCCGGTCTTATCGCGGTCGGCGGAATGCTGGACAAGCCCAAGAGCCAGGGTTCGGCGACGCCTGACGAATGGACATCCAACCCCGACCAACCGATCCCCTTTTTGATGGGCCGCATGGGTGTCGCGGGCAAGATCGTCCAGCGCGACGAGTTCGGCCCCGATAACATGTATCAGGGCATCGTCGGCATCCTGTCGGGGGCCGGGCCGGTCCGGGGCGTGACGAGCTTCGCTGGCGACAAGCAACCCGTCACCTTCGGCGCCAACGGCATCGCCATCACCTCCCAGTGGCAAGGCGAGATGTGGATGGTGCGCCGGTCGGGCGCCCAGCCAGACACCGCGCTCGCTGTCCCGGCCGGCCTGAAGGCTGGCGGCTCGACCTTCGAATGGTCGAGCGCGGCCCGGCTATCCGGCAAGGCCTGCTACCTGCAAGTGCTTGGCGAGAACTCCAAGGGAACGGCCTTCCCCGCCGGCATCCCTGACCCGGTCCATGTGGCCGAGGGCATCTTCGGCTACGACCCTCGATACGATGACACCTATCCGGGCGGCGCCGGGTCGTGCCGCCTCGGCGTCCGCTCGACCTATCGCTGGATCGAGGATGGCGGCATTGGCGGGCTGAACTGGGCCCTTGGCTTGGTCGAGAACGGTCAGGTCGTCGGCGGCATCGGCGCATCGATCGATGGCATCGACGTCCCTGCCTTCGTTGAAGTCGCCAACATCGCCGACGCCAATGGCTGGAAGCTCGCGGCCTGGCCCGACACGTCCGAGGACGTTTCGGCCGTCCTCGATCAACTACTTCAGGCCGCCGGCGCCGTGCGGGCTCGCCACGCTGGCAAGATCAGTTGCGTCAGCCGGGGCGCGCCGCGGGCGTCGGTCGCCACCATCACCGCGCGGGACACTGCTGGCGACATCGAACTGGACACGGCGCCCAGCCTGTTCAACCGCCTGAACACCATCACGCCGCGCTTCATGAGCGAGGCGGCCGGCTGGGTCTTGACGCCCGCCAATCCCGTATCCTTCGCGCAGTATGTCACCGACGACGGCGGCAAGCACGGCGACCAGATCGACTATCGGTTCGTGCCCCTGCTGAAGCAGGCGGCCGAGCTGGCGGCCTACGACATCCTCGACGCCCGCGAGCCCTTCTCGGGCACGATCCCGCTCAAGGCGCACATGCGCCATCTGAAGCGCGGCGACACCTTCGACATCGACGAGCCCGGCTTCCTGATGGACGGGGTCAAGTGCATCGTCTTGAGCCGGTCCTATGACCCGAAGACGGCCCAGGTCCGCATCGGCTTCCGCTCGGAGACGGACAGCAAGCACGCCTTGGCGCTCGGCAAGACGACCACGCTGCCTGCCTTCCCGACCCTGACACCGACCGACCCCACCTTCGTCACCCCGCCCCAAATCGGCGACTGGACCATCATCGTGCGCCCGCCTTCGCCTGGCGGCGGCCAGCTTCCCGGGTTCGACCTTGGGGGTATCGTCAGCAACGACACGGCGACGGCCATCATCGTCGAACATGGGCCGACTGCCGACGGCCCCTGGACCCAGGCTTATCAGGGGCCGCCGACGGTCACGAAAATCCCGATTGACGGCCTGCAGCCGGGTGCGACGTATTTCGTAGCGATCCAGTACCAGAGGAACCAGAACTATAGCACGCGGCAGGTCTATGGCCCGTACACTGCGCCGCTCCTGGACCCGTCGCCGACAGCGCCAACCATCG
>RCUQ01000323.1_pt1 | contig 23716 bp, 19 predicted proteins | sample 2166351 | NCBI WGS metagenome assembly RCUQ01 (sample SAMN09932597, study PRJNA488358) | compost metagenome | feature: garden; material: soil; isolation source: compost soil in acetonitrile-enriched culture | place: Germany: Experimental Botanical Garden Goettingen | collected 2016-01-27
TTATTCCTGACTTCGGTGCTCATCCAGATCTTTTTGTAAATCCAGTTTACGAAAGGTAGGGGATTTTATTCCTGTGATTAAAACGGTTATAAGAGTCATGCTTCCGCCAAAAACAACTGCGGACACTGTTCCCATTAATTTGGCGGTTAAACCACTTTCAAAGGCTCCTAATTCATTAGAAGATCCCACAAATATAGAATTGACTGCTGCAACTCTGCCTCGCATATGATCAGGCGTTTTAAGTTGTAAGATGGTTTGACGAATCACTACAGAAATACCATCAAAAACACCACTGAAAAATAAAGCAACTACTGATACCCAAAAAATAGTAGAGAGACCAAATACGATGATGCAAATTCCAAAGGCGAAAATGGCCGATAACAGTTTCATTCCTGCGTTTTTATTAAGAGGTACATAAGCAGAGATAAACATGGTTAAAAAAGCACCAACGGCGGGAGCGGCTCTCAGGACTCCAAATCCTTCGGGGCCAACTTTTAATATGTCTTGGGCGAATATGGGTAACAATGCCACCGCTCCTCCAAAAAGAACCGCTACCATATCTAAAGATAAAGCACCTAAAATAGTTTTGTTGTGGAAAACAAATTTTACGCCTTCTTTCAAGCTTTCCATGATGGGTTCTCCAATCTTTGGGTTTAGTATTGGTTTTGTTGCGATTTGTGATAAGGCCATCAAAGCAAAAACTGAAAATCCCAAAACGATACACATAGACCAGTGAACGCCAATCCAATTGATTGAAAAACCTGCAATTGCAGGCCCTAAAACAGATCCGATTTGCCAAACAGAACTACTCCAGGTGGCAGCATTAGGATAAGCTTTCTTGGGAACAATCAGTGATAGAAGCGAGAATATAGTTGGGCCTAAAAACGCTCTTACCAGTCCGCCCAGAAAAACTAAAAAGTAAATCGAATATAAAACGGCTTGCTTTGATAAGTCGCTTACAACCGGTGGCCATGTTAATAAAAATAATCCAAAGCTGATCACCGAGAATCCTAAAATACATTTTAAAAGCAGTCCTTTCTTTTCATTTTGATCGACAATATGCCCGGCAAATAATGCCATAGATATGGCCGGAATTATTTCCATTAATCCAATGATTCCCAGAGAAAGTGGGTTTTTGGTCAAACTGTAGACTTCCCATTCGATTACGATAAACTGCATGGACCAGGCAAAAACCATGGCAAAACGCAACAATAAAAAAATATTAAATTCTTTATAGCGTAAGGCTTCGTAGGGATCGTTCTTCTTCATGGTATCAGTAATGAATTATTGTAAATCTTTTAATCGCAATTGTAAAGTTGTTTTGCCGTTCCATTCATTTTCATCAATACAATATGCGATTTGAAACGCTTTTTGATTTGTTGTCAAATCATGTTTTTTTCCTAAGCCAAATCCTATTGCAGCAATGCCTTCAGTCCCGAGGCTTCTGGATTGTTTGAGAAAAAGCTTTAAATGTTCGTCTTCCTTCCCCATAGGTTTTCCATAGCCTGTGTCTTTTACATTTTTGGTCAAGAAAACGGGAGTCATATTTTGTGGTCCAAAAGGTTCAAACTGTTTTAAGATTCGGGAAAGTTTTGGGGTAATATTGGCAAAATCAATTTCGGCATCAATAGCAATTTCAGGGATTAACATGTCCGGATGAATGGTTTCTTGTACTACTTTTTCAAAAGCATTCTTGAAGTTCTGATAATTTTCTTCCTTCAAAGTCATTCCGGCCGCATACATGTGACCACCAAATTGTTCCAAATGTTCCGAACAGGCTTCAAGTGCATTATAAACATCAAATCCTTTGACAGAACGTGCCGAAGCAGCATATTTATCACCACTTTTGGTAAAAACCAAGGTCGGACGATAATACGTTTCTATTAATCGGGAAGCTACAATTCCGATAACGCCTTTGTGCCAATCTTCCTGAAAAACGACAGAGGTAAAACGCTCTTTTTCCTGGTTTTCTTCAATTTGTAAAAGAGCTTCTTTGGTGATGAGCTTATCTAAATCCTTTCGTTCCGAATTATAAGCCTCAATTTCTGAAGCGAATTGTTGAGCTTGTTCAAAATCAAATTCGGTTAATAATTCTACAGCATGATTCCCGTGTTTGATTCGCCCCGCAGCATTAATTCTTGGTGCGATGATGAAAACAACATCGGTAATATCTAAGGTTTTCTTTTTTAATTGGTGTGTCATCGCCTTGATTCCAGGTCTGGGATCTGCATTGATAACCTGTAATCCAAAATAGGCCAAGACTCGGTTTTCGCCCGTCATTGGGACAATGTCTGCGGCAATTGCAGTAGCAACTAAATCTAAATATGGAATTAAATCATCAATAGTCTGATTCCTGTTTGCTCCTAATGCCTGAATAAGTTTAAAACCAATGCCGCAACCACATAATTCATCATAGGGATAATTGCAATCATTTCTTTTTGGATCTAAAACTGCCGCAGCTTCGGGTAAAAATTCACCGGGTCTGTGGTGATCACAAATGATGAAATCAATGTTTCGTTCTTTGGCGTAAGCCACATGATCAATTGATTTGATACCGCAATCCAGAGCAATAATTAATGAAAAGCCATTGTCGTCGGCGAAATCAATTCCCTTGAAAGAAACTCCATATCCTTCGGCATAACGATCCGGAATATAAGTCGCCACATTCGGATAATAGGTTTTTAAATAGGAGGAGACTAGGGAAACTGCTGTTGTACCATCTACATCATAATCGCCAAAAACGAGAATGTTTTCCTGATTTTCAATCGCTTTTTCGATACGATTGACCGCTTTCTCCATATCTTTCATCAGATACGGATCGTGCAAATCGTTTAATGTGGGACGAAAAAATCGTTTGGCATCGTCAAAAGTTTCGATACCCCTTTGTACCAAAAGCGTAGCCACAAAATCTTCCACATTCAGGGCTTGTGCCAATTGTTTTACTTTTTCTTCGGAAGGTTTTGGTTTGATTGTCCAACGCATTAGATTGTTGATTTTTGAATTAGGATTAACGATTTTTGATATAACATCATTTGATTTTTATGTCTGAAGCTAAAAATCGTTAATTAAAAATCTTAAATAATTTATTTTAACTCCAAAGCTTCTCCTTCAAACTGGATTCCGTTCCAGCCTGATTTTATGAAATTACGAATATTTTGGTGGTCTGTGCCTTCCGGGTTTTTTAAAACATCGTCAAAATAAAAGGCTCCAAAACAAGCTAATGTTTCATCCTGTGATAGCTGCTGTAGTTTGGCGAAAGCAAATAATTTACAAGAACCGGAATTTTCTCCTGCCGCATTGTGTTGCAATCCGTTTTGGAATGCTGTTGGGGTAAAGGTGTAATTTTCTTCAATTGTAGCAATAGTATCGGGAAAGGTAATTGCTTCAGGGGTTTGTTTTAGTTTTTCTAAAAAGGATATTATTGTATTCATATTTTATTTGGATTCTTCTTCTTCCGAAAATTTATTTTTTTTAGGTTCTTTGGTAGGGATTTTTCCTCCCACAACCACTACGATTTCACCTCTTGGGGCTGTTTTTTCAAAATGGGTCAATACTTCCCGAACGGTGCCGCGAACATTTTCTTCGTGCATTTTAGATAATTCCCTAGAAACAGAAATAGGGCGGTCTTCGCCAAAATAGGTAATAAATTCCGCTAAAGTTTTAACGAGTTTGTGTGGTGAAACATACAAAATCATCGTACGGGTTTCTTCGGCTAAGGCCAAGTAACGGGTTTGTCTTCCTTTTTTGTCAGGTAAAAATCCTTCGAAAACAAACTTATCATTGGGTAAACCGCTATTTACTAATGCCGGAACAAAGGCTGTTGCACCAGGAAGACATTCTACATCAATTCCGTTTTCAATACACGCCCGGGTGATTAAAAATCCGGGATCTGAAATAGCAGGTGTTCCTGCATCCGAAATTAAGGCGATATTTTCCCCTGCTTTGAGTCGGGAAATTAAATTTTCGATTGTTTTGTGTTCGTTGTGCATATGATGGCTGTGCATGTGCGTGCCAATTTCAAAATGCTTCAATAATTTTCCACTCGTTCGGGTATCTTCTGCCAGAATCAAATCGACTTCTTTCAGAATACGAATGGCACGAAAAGTCATGTCTTCAAGATTGCCAATAGGCGTAGGAACGATATATAATTTTGACATAACTAGTGGAATTCTTTTTGTTTAAAGGGTTGTCGGAAAAAGTAAAGTTGGCTTAAAGGAATTTCTTTTCAATAATCTCCATGAAACGTTGTACGTACTCTTCTTTTCCTTCCCAATTATTGTAATCCGGTTTCACCATGTCTTCTAAAAAGTCTTTGGTTTCCTGAAAACTGTCAAATGTGATTAATTGATTAAATACGCGGTTGTAATCTTCAGTGCTGTTTCCAAAAAGCTGTTTTGTAAAAGCAATTCGGTCATTCAAGTCGATATTGATACCTTTTGCCAATTTATCATTTAAAGAAACAGCTTTTGGTTCTGTTGCTTGTGGAGAGACTTCTTCGATAGGTTCTGTTTTTTTCTCTTCAAAATCAATGGCAATTGCCGTTGGGATGTTTTCAACCGGATGTACTTTCACAAATTGCGCTTCCGTATAGTTTCCTCCTAACAGGTCCTCAAAAGATATTTGAACCACTTCTGGTTTTTTTTGTTCTTCGGATTCTTCTTCTAGTTCGAAGGCCGGTTTAAAGGAAGCTTCTTCTATAGTTTCTGCGGCTGGAATTTCTTCGTTTGTAACCGTTTCTGCTGCTTCTGGTGCTAATTCGGATTCTGTTGCTTCATTCAAAGGAGCGTCGATGATTTCTTCAATCGGCCTTGCTTCTTCCGTATTTGCAGCAGCTTCTGTAGAAGTTTCAATGATTTCTTCGGCTAGAATACCTGTTGCAGGCGCATTTGTGCCGGTTTCAAAAATCTGCTCTATCTGTTTTTCAATTTCAGATTGACCTATTGTAGGTTTTATATCGCCAAAATGAGTATCAACAAATCGTAAGACAGAAAGTTTTTCATATAATTTCTGTGTTTCCAAATATAATTGATTGATGTCAGATTTGTTTTTTAGCTGTAATATTCTGTGGGCAATGCTGATTAAATCGGCTTCCAATCGTTTTTTCATATCATTTGAAATTATAGTGAATTAGGGGTGTTTTTATTCTAAATCGCTTCTTTGTTTTTATTTAACCAAAGGAAGAAGTAACCTTTAATAAAAAATTTCTACTTTTGAAAAACGTAAAAGTATAAAATTTTTATGTTGGATTATTACTGGTACAAAGTAATAAAAACTATTCATTTTTAAAGTTGAAAAATACAAAATGTTTCTCGAAAATACAGTAAATCATAAAGAACAATTTGGTTGGATTGAAGTCATTTGCGGCTCCATGTTTTCGGGTAAAACCGAAGAACTTATTCGCCGACTCAAACGCGCCCAATTTGCCAAGCAAAAAGTGGAGATTTTTAAACCGGCTATTGATACACGCTATCATGACGAAATGGTTATTTCTCATGATGCCAACGAAATACGTTCTACGCCTGTTCCTGCTGCTGCCAATATTGCTATTTTGGCACAAGGATGCGACGTGATAGGCATAGATGAAGCACAATTTTTTGATGACGAAATTGTCAGGGTTTGTAATGATCTGGCTAATCAGGGTATTCGTGTAATTGTTGCAGGACTCGACATGGATTTTAAAGGAAATCCTTTTGGACCGATGCCGGCATTGATGGCTACAGCGGAATATGTGACCAAAGTTCATGCGGTTTGTACCCGTACCGGAAATCTTGCGAATTACAGTTTTAGAAAAACGGACAATGATAAATTAGTCATGCTGGGTGAAACCGAAGAGTATGAGCCTTTGAGTCGCGCCGCTTATTTTCATGCGATGCGAAAGGATGAGGAGAAAAAAGATCAAGAGAAGAAAGATCAGAATAAGAAATAAAAAAAGGGAAATTTGCTTTAAACAAATTTCCCTTTTTTAGTATTTTTAAATTCCGTGTTACATTTTCTTTCTCATTCTGGCTACAGGGATGTCTAATTGTTCTCTGTATTTAGCAATGGTTCTTCGGGCAATTGGATAGCCTTTTTCTTTAAGGATTTCGGCTAATTGATCATCAGGAAGAGGTTTGCGTTTGTCTTCTTCTTCAATGGTGTTTTTTAGAATTTTCTTAATTTCCAATGTTGAAACTTCTTCTCCCTGATCATTAATCATGGCTTCCGAGAAGAATTCCTTAATCAATTTGGTGCCATAAGGTGTTTCCACATATTTACTGTTGGCCACACGGGATATAGTCGAAATGTCAAGACCAACCATATCGGCAATGTCTTTCAAAATCATCGGTTTCAACTTCGTTTCATCGCCATCCAGAAAATATTCTCTTTGATAATGCATGATGGCATTCATCGTTACATAAAGTGTTTCCTGACGTTGGCGTATCGCATCAATAAACCATTTGGCCGAATCCAATTTCTGTTTGATAAACTGTACCGCATCTTTTTGTTGCGCTGATTTATCTTTCGATTCTTTATAGGTCTGCATCATTTCCTGATAATCTTTTGAGACGTGCAGGGAAGGTGCATTTCTTCCGTTTAGGGTTAATTCCAATTCACCATCCACAATTCTGATGGCGAAATCAGGCACCACATTTTCGGTTACTTTATTGTTACCAGTAAAAGATCCTCCTGGCTTTGGATTTAGCTTTTCGATTTCATGAATGGCTTTTTTGAGTTGCTCATTCGACACATTGTATTTTTGTAAAAGCTTGTCGTAATGTTTTTTGGTAAAGGCATCAAATTGATTTTCGATAATATCAGTTGCCAATGCCACATACTCTGTTGGAGTTTTGTGTTTTAATTGCAACAACAAACATTCCTGTAAATCTCGCGCGCCTACACCTGAAGGTTCCAGTTCGTGAATGACCTGCATCATTCTTTCTACCGTTTTCTCATCGGTATAAATTCCCTGGGTAAAGGCCATGTCATCTACCATGTCAGGGATGCTTCTGCGAATGTAGCCCATGTCATCAATACTGCCCACAAGAAATTCGGCAATTTCACGGTCATCTTCGCTCAGGATGAAAGTATTCAACTGATTGATTAGATCCTGATGAAAACTGATAGGGGCCGCAAAAGGAGCTTCGCGTTCCTCATCGTCATCACTGTAATTATTGGCCTGTGTTTTGTAATCTGGGGTGTCGTCGTTACTTAAGTATTCGTCGATGTTTATGTCTTCGGCATCAATTCTCTCTGATTCCGCTTCATCATAGTCGTCATAATCTTCGCTTTCGAATTCGTCTTTTTCATATTCATCTTCTTCTTTCCCTGCTTCAAGAGCCGGGTTTTCGTTCATTTCTTCTAATAAACGTTGTTCGAAAGCTTGCGTAGGCAATTGAATTAACTTCATCAACTGGATTTGTTGTGGAGATAATTTCTGTGATAATTTTAGATTTAAAAATTGCTTTAGCATAAAAAAAAGTGACTAAGGTACTAAGGTGCTGAGACACTAAGTATCTTTTTATTGACGAATTAAATTCGGATTAAAAATTATTTTTTCATTTCTTTTTTAAAAACTTAGAACCTTAGCGCCTTAGCAGCTTAGGAACTTTTTATTAGAATTCAGCATTTCCAGGAGTTCTTGGGAAAGGAATTACGTCTCTAATGTTTGTCATTCCTGTTACAAACAATACCAAACGCTCGAATCCTAAACCGAAACCTGCGTGCGTTGCAGAACCAAATCTTCGGGTGTCTAAATACCATGATAATTCTTCTTCGTCGATTTCCAGGGCTTTCATTTTTTCAACCAAAACGTCGTAACGTTCTTCTCTTTCAGAACCTCCTACGATTTCTCCAATTCCAGGGAAAAGAATATCCATGGCACGAACTGTTTTTCCGTCTTCGTTCAAACGCATGTAAAACGCTTTAATGTTTGCTGGGTAATCGAACAAAATTACCGGACATTTAAAGTGTTTTTCAACTAAATAACGTTCGTGTTCTGACTGTAAATCAGCTCCCCATTCGTTAATGATATAGTTGAATTTTTTCTTTTTATTTGGAGTTGAATCTCTTAAAATGTCAATTGCTTCCGTATAAGAAACACGTTTGAAGTTGTTCTCTAAAACGAAATTCAATTTCTCAAGTAAAGGCATTTCGCTTCTTTCTGCCTGAGGTTTTGATTTTTCTTCTTCTAAAAGTCTTCCTTCTAAGAATTTCAAATCATCTTTACAGTTGTCTAAAGCATATTTGATTACATATTGAATAAAATCTTCTGCCAAATCCATGTTGTCATTCAAATCATTGAAAGCAACTTCCGGCTCGATCATCCAGAATTCAGCCAAGTGACGGGAAGTATTGGAGTTTTCTGCTCTAAACGTTGGTCCAAAAGTATAAATCTGACCCAAAGCCATTGCAAACGTTTCTCCTTCTAATTGTCCAGAAACCGTTAAGTTCGTTTCTTTTCCGAAGAAATCTTCTTTATAATTTACTTTTCCGTCTTCTGTTCTTGGTGTATTGTCGAAAGGCAAAGCGGTAACTTTAAACATTTCACCTGCGCCTTCTGCATCAGAACCGGTGATGATTGGCGTATTTACATACACAAACCCTTTTTGTTGGAAATAGTTGTGAACCGCAAATGACAATACCGAACGCACACGCATAATGGCACCAAAAGCATTGGTACGAACTCTTAAATGCGCATTTTCACGCAAGAATTCCAAAGAGTGTTTCTTTGGTTGCATTGGGAATTTCTCAGCATCCGAGTCACCCAAAATTTCTAATTGAGAAACTTGGATTTCATATTTTTGTCCAGCGCCTTTACTTTCTACCAAACTTCCTATAACTGAAACCGCAGCTCCAGTAGTGATTCTTTTCAAAGTCTCTTCAGGTGTATTTTCAAAATCGACTACACATTGTATATTATTGATGGTTGAGCCATCGTTCAAAGCGATAAATTGATTGTTTCTAAAAGTTCTCACCCATCCTTTTGCATTTACTTGCTGAAGCGTCGTTGTGCTGTTTAGTAAGTCTTTAACTTTTGTGTGTTTCATTTTGAATCTAATTGATATTGAAAAATAGTTTTTTTATCGAACTGCAAATATAAATGATTTGTTTGGAAAAGTCATGGTGAGAAATGGTCTAATCAGGAGCTATTTCCCGCTATTCGCTATATCTTTTACTTTTTAAAGAAAAAAGTAAAAGGATGCCGCTATTATCGGGGCTAGGAGAATCGGGATATTTTGGGTTTCTCTTCTTGAAGGGGCACTTTTTAGTCTACTTTACAAAGTCTAGCCCCGATAGCAGTGTAAATCCTTCCTGTTTTTTCTTCAAAAACAGGAAGATTACTTCACTTCTTTTATTTTCATAGGAGTTCAGTGAACTTCGTTTGAAACGGATAGTGGGACATCGAAGATTCAGCAAAGCTAAATTGCTGCTAAAAACCTTATTTGTTTCTTTTTTCTAATAATGTATCAAGTTCTTCGTCCGAATGTTCCAATATGTCTATTGTAGGTTCGATGAATTCCTGTTGATTAGCCAGTGTTTTGTTTAATGTCAGTACCAGTGAAGGCAGTAAAACAAGATTGGATAACATACCAAAACATAAAGTGATGGAAACCAGTCCTCCCAATGCGACTGTTCCTCCAAAGCTTGAAAGCATAAATACGGAGAAACCAAAGAATAATACAATAGAGGTGTAAAACATACTGATGCCCGAATCTTCAAATGTGGCAAAAACAGATTTTTTTATTTTCCAGTTGTTTCTTCCCAGTTCCAATCGGTATTGTGCTAAGAAACGAAGGGTGTCGTCTACAGACATTCCGAAAGCGATACCAAAAACTAATAGTGTAGAAGGTTTTAAAGGAATTCCTAAAAAGCCCATCAAACCAGCAGTCATCAATAATGGTAATAAATTAGGGATGATAGATACCAATACCATTTTGAAGGAGCGGAACATGATTGCCACCAAACCGCCAGTTAATGCAAAAGCAAAAAGCAAGGAAGACAGTAAGTTGTCAAGCAGGTATTTTGTCCCTTTTTGGAAGACCGATGCCTTACCGGTAATTATGACTTCATATCTTGGTGCAGGGAAAATTTTATTTACTTTTCTTCGAATTTGTGCTTCGATATCCTGCATTTTTTCGCCGTTTTCATCTTTGATAAATGCCGTCATTCGGGCAATGCTTCCGTCATCGGTGATGTAGCTTCTCAGTTGATTGTCTTTTGAATTTTTGAGCGAATTTTTAATATAGGGAAGTAAGAATGTTTCTTCCTGTGCAGTAGGTAATTCGTAAAACTCAGGATTTCCGTTGTAGTAGGCTTGTTTGAAACTTTTGGCTACATTAACAATCGACAGCGGTTTAGAAAGTTCCGGAATATCAATAATTGTTTTTTCCAATTCTTCCATTCTTCTCAGATTGGTAAGTCTCATGACACCATTTTTCTTTTTGGTGTTGATCATTATTTCGAGAGGCATTACGCCATCGAATTCTTTTTCGAAGAAACGTATGTCGTCAAAAAAATCAGTTTTTTTCGGCATGTCTTCTATAAGGCTTCCGGAAATTTTAATTTCATAGATTCCTATAATTCCAAAAACCAATAGAACTACCGAGGTTACGTAAACAGCAAAACGTTTGTATTTTACAGTGTTGATAATCCATTTGAAAAAATGAGTCAGCGACTCGCGTTCCAAATGGTTGAGGTGTCTCGGTATTGGAGGAGGGAAGTAACTGAACAGTATCGGGATAATCAATAAACTTAACAGATAAATGGTGAGAATATTGATGGTTGTAACCACTCCGAATTCTTTAAGAAGTACATTATTAGTTATAATAAATGTTGCGAAACCCACCGCAGTGGTAAGGTTGGTCATCAGAGTTGCGGTTCCGGTTTTGGTAATTACACGCTGCAAGGCTTTGGCTTTGTTGGCGTGTTTGTAGTATTCCTGATGGTATTTGTTGATGAAGAAAATACAATTCGGAATGCCTATCACAATTACTAATGTTGGCACCAAAGCGGTAAGTACTGTTATTTCATAACCCATCCCACCCATGATCCCAAACGACCACATTACTCCGATAATCACAATAATCAAGGAGGTAAGAGTAGCTCTGAAAGAACGGAAAAAGTAAAAGAAAATAAGTGAGGTGATTAATAAAGCCGCTCCTATAAACAGGCCGATTTCATCTGTGATTGTTTTAGCATTCAGTGTTCGGATATAAGGCATACCTGAGACATGAGGTTTAATGCCTGTTTCTTTGTAAAATTTATCGATTTCAGGAATAAACGTCTGAAGAATATAATCTTTTCTGGCTTTGCTGTTAACAATCTTTTTATCCAAGTAAATGGCCGAACGAACAGCACCTGTTTTTTTGTTAAAAAGTAATCCCTCGTAAAAAGGAAGGTTTTTAAAAAAATCCGATTTTAGTTGGGTTAAGTAAGCAGGGTCATTCGCTTTTTGAGCGTTTACAAAAGGTTTTAATTCAAATGTCTGTAAAGAATCATTTTTGACTAATTGTTGCAGGTTGTCTACAGAAATAACCAAACTGACTTCTTTGTCGTTTTTGATTTTTTCCATAAGTGTACTCCAGGCTTTGAATACTTTTGGAGTAAATAACTTTGGATCTTTGGTCGCAATTACAATCAGATTTCCTTCTTCACCAAAGTTTTTAAGAAAATAATCGTAGTCAACATTCACCTTATCATCTTTGGGGATAAGATTAGCTTCGGTTTGGGTAAACTTTACGTTTTTCCACTGTAATGCAAACAGAATTGTTATTAAAACAATTCCACATAAAATAATTATTCTGTTTCTCAGGATTATACGGGCAATTAATTCCCAGAATCCTAAACTAAACCACTTGATCATAATGAGTTTTTAAGCGCGGCAAAGGTAGGTAAAGCGTAATGATTTTTTTGCTTTTTAGAGTTTAGATTTCCTTCTTTTTGGCTTAAAATTTCGTTAAGATTAAATTTGAGTTACTATTTTTAATCCTATTATAATTGCTATATTTGGTTTCCTCATCTTTGTAGCATTTTAAGAGGATAAAGAGGACATGAATCAGGTATGAAGAATTATAAAAACACGGCATTTTATATAGGTGTAACAGGTGGTTTTACTGCTTTAATTTATTGGATTATTAAACAAGGGAAATTCCTGGAAATTGGAAAAACCATTGCAAAACCAGCCATTGAAAAAGGTTCTTGGAATGATTTTTTAGCTTCGATGCAACACAATTTTCAAGATCCTCTAGCGATTCTTTTAGCACAAATTGTCACTATAATATTGGTGGCCCGTTTTTTTGGCTGGGTTTTTAAAAAAATAGGACAGCCGTCTGTAATAGGGGAAATTATTGCGGGTATTGTTCTCGGTCCTTCTTTATTGGGAATGTATTTTCCCGAATTTTCTTCTGTTTTGTTTCCTGTAGAATCCTTAGGGAATTTAAAATTTTTAAGTCAGATTGGACTAATTCTTTTCATGTTTGTCATAGGGATGGAACTTGATTTGAAAGTCCTGAAAAATAAAGCGAACGAAGCGGTTGTCATTAGTCATGCCAGTATTGTTATTCCTTTTGCTCTCGGAATTGGTTTGGCCTATTTTGTTTATAATAGATTTGCCCCCGAAGGAGTGAAATTTCTCTCTTTTAGTTTGTTTATGGGAATTGCCATGAGCATTACCGCTTTCCCTGTTTTGGCAAGGATCGTTCAGGAAAGAGGAATTCATAAAACCAGATTAGGAGCAATTGTGATTACGTGTGCCGCTGCAGATGATATTACGGCCTGGTGTTTATTGGCTGTCGTAATTGCAATTGTAAAGGCGGGAACTTTTGTCAGTTCGTTATATATAATTGGTTTGGCTTTGGTTTATGTCGTTGTCATGCTGTTTATGGTAAAACCTTTCCTAAAAAGAATCGGAGATTTATATGGTTCGAAAGATACTCTTGTTAAACCGGTTGTGGCAATCTTTTTCCTTACGCTTATTCTTTCTTCTTATGCAACGGAGGTAATTGGTATTCACGCACTTTTTGGAGCTTTCATGACTGGTGCCATCATGCCGGATGTTCCTAAATTCAGAACGATTTTTATAGAAAAAGTAGAAGATGTTTCGCTTATCTTATTACTGCCTTTGTTTTTTGTTTTCACCGGTTTGAAGACTGAAATCGGATTGATTAATGATCCTTATTTATGGCGAGTAACTGGTTTTATTATTTTGGTCGCGGTTGTTGGGAAGTTTTTGGGGAGTGCTTTGGCGGCGAAATTTGTCGGGCAAAATTGGCGCGACAGTTTGACTATTGGTGCTTTGATGAATACCAGAGGGCTAATGGAACTGATTGTTTTAAATATTGGTCTGGAGCTTAAAGTTTTAACGCCGGAAGTCTTTACAATGATGGTTATTATGGCGTTGGTTACTACTTTTATGACTGGTCCTGCTTTGGATTTGATCAATTATGTTTTCAAAACGAAGGATGTAGTTGATCCGGAAATTGTCCCAAACCACAATAAATATAGAATTCTGATTTCGTTTGGAAATAATGAAAAAGGGAAATCACTATTGAGACTGGCGAACAGTTTAGTGAAAAAGAAAAAAGATGCGGCTAGTGTCACGGTAATGCATTTGTCTTTGAGTGATGAAATGCATCCTTTTAACATGGAGGACAAAGAGAAAAGTTGTTTTATTCCAATTTTGGAAGAATCCCATCATTTAAAGCAGGAAATTAAAACTATTTTTAAGGCGACCATCGATATTGAAACCGAGATTGCTGAGATTGCCAATGAAGGTGATTATGACTTGCTTTTGGTAGGTTTGGGTAAATCAATCTTTGAAGGAACAATTTTAGGAAAAGTAATCGGATTTACCACCAGAATCATTAATCCTGATCGTTTAATTGATAAATTTACCGGTAAAGAAGGTCTGTTTGAGAATTCACCTTTTGATGAAAGAACCAGACAGATTATTTCTAAAACCAAAATGCCTTTGGGTATTTTGATTGATAAAGAATTGCAAGGAGTTAATGAGGTTTTTATGCCTATTTTTAGTTCGGAAGATGCATTTTTGATTGATTATGTTCAGAAATTAATTTTCAACAATAATTCTAAGGTAATGGTTTTGGATGTCAATGGTCACATTAATACTAATTTTGTTATCAAAAGCGCTATTGGTTCTTTAGAACAAAAATATCCTAAAAACATTACCATAATGAAGGACAGGATTGTTAAAAAGGAGTTTTTGTTGAATCAGGATTTAATGATTATCAGCCTGGAAAGTTGGAAAGCATTAGTAGATTCAAGAAGTATTTGGTTGAGTAGAGTTCCTTCGGTTTTGATTTTAAAACAATAATATGAATTGGATTTTATTAATTATTGGGGGTCTTTTTGAAGTCGGCTTTGCCACGTGTTTAGGAAAAGCCAAAGAAAGTTCAGGTTCAACAGCAGCTTTTTGGTTGGCAGGATTTTTAATTTGTTTGACGATTAGTATGTTGTTGTTGTATAAAGCGACACAAACATTGCCTATTGGCACTGCTTATGCTGTTTGGACAGGAATTGGTGCAGTAGGAACCGTTTTGGTTGGTATTTTTGTTTTTAAAGAGCCGGCTGATTTCTGGCGAATTTTCTTTATTACGACTTTGATAACCTCTATTATCGGATTGAAATTCGTTTCAGAACATTAAAGTCCTAAATTAAGAATAAAGCTAATTTTTATGGCGATGTTGTCTGCGAATTTGGGTAGCTGATTCGGGCCGTAACGGTAAAAACCACCCAGTCCTAATCCATTAAAAATCTGATTGAGTTCGATTCCCGACTCAAAATAACCCTTGTTCAGCGTTTTGTATTCTATTCCAACATGTTGTTCAGGTTTTTCCATGTCTCCCCAAGCCATTCTGGAAACCAATACCAATGAAGGTTTTATTTTTTTGAAAATAGTCACTCTGCTAAACCCATGTTTAAATTGAAAATAGGCGTATTTACTCGAGAAAAACTCGTTGAAAAACATCGTTTCAAAACTGTTTTTACCTGCAAAAGTGATTCTTTGGATGACAGTTTCTTTGTTAAGATTATTTGGTGCAGTATTGTATAAATGAGTTAATGGGACATCTCCAATGGCATAGCCGGCTTCAAAAAGAAGGTTCGTTTTTTGACCGTTTAAAAAATTCTTTTCATATTCTGTTCGGAAGTCTATTTTGCTGAAATCGAAATCGTTTTGCCAAATATTGGGGAGCGATTGGGTATATTGAAAAGTAAATTTTGGGAAACGTTTTTCAACTTCTATTCGTCCTGTTGGGGTTTGCATGTAATCGCTAAACGGATTCCATCTCAAGGAAATCATTGCGGTTGTCATGTTGTAGCTGTAATACAACTTTTCATTCAGGTTATAGGCATAACTAAATTTAGGTTCCACATAAGTTTGGGAAAGTTCAAAAATGCTCTCGGTTTTTGGGATGATTTTAGTTTCTACAAATGTTTTCCAACTCAAATAATTGTAAAAAGTGCTAATGTTTATGGGTCTTGGGTCATAGATTTTAAAAGCTCTTTTGTCAATGGCAAAAACAGTACTTGCAATTTCACGAACATCATCAGTATAGGAAATTCCAATCCAGGAATTGGTGAATTTATCGAGTCGGGTGCCTGCTCCTAAGCTGTATTTGTAGGCTTTGTCTCTTGTTCCGTAAGCAGCATAACCTTCTATTTTGTATTTTTTGGCAAAATGTTCATTGGTGATACCACCAACTCCCAAACGGAATCCTTCGTAATTGTTGTAGCTGATTATTTTACGTAAATCTAAATCGAAAAATCCTAGCGGTAAATAACCATTAATGACTTTGCGTCCGATGCTTATTTTGCTCTCAATTCTTTTTTTTATCGAAATGCTGTCTAAAGCCAAATAGGTTTTTTGACTGCGTATATCCAAACTGTCTTTCCTGTATTTGTTCCAGAAATCTTCTGGTTTGTTAACGGCTTCATCTTTAATTTCGATGTAAATAGAAGGTTTTTTTATTTGTATTGGTATATTGTAGTTAATGTCGAAATTGTTGCTTTCCGAAAGCAAATAGGTGTAATCAGAAGCTTCTTTTTTTCTTGGTTTGAAATCTTTTTCTACGTCTCCTTCAAATCGAATCGTTCCACCAAGGATTTTTATATCATCATCATTTTTGCCTTTTACAATTTTAAAAGTTTTAGAGGAAGGAAACCATATTTTTTCTTCCGGAATATATTCAAAATTGTGAATTCCGCTAATATCAAGAACACCCTTAATGCGCATAACCGCTTTGGCAATAGCAAAATTCTCTTGGTCAACATAAAGAACACCTTCTAATCCGGATGCTTTTCTTTTCTTTTTGTTTTTGAAATAAATCATGTACGTATCTCTGCCATCCACAACAACTGAATCCAGGAGTTTGTAGTTGTAGTCTTTTAAGGCATCGGGTGCAAATGGGCTATTGTATTTGGTTTCAAAAAGTTCGTAATTATTGTCGTAGATAGAAAAGGATTGCAGGTTGAATGCTATGATTTCGTAAATGGGTTGTTTGAAACCGGCCATTTTTGTTCCTAATATGGTTTCTTTAAGTTTGGTATCGCTAAACTGGTATTGTGAAACTTTCTCTGTTTGAAACAAATGTTGTTGGCGTACAATTTCCTTGAATTTATAGTTAGAGGAATCAATTTTGGTAAATTGAGCGCCATAAGATTTTTGAACAAATACAGAGTCAATTTTCCCGCTTATTGAGTCGGGATTAGCAGATACAATGAGTCTATTGTAGGATTTGAACTCAAAACTGTGTAGTTTTTTCTGAGGATTATTGCCGTCTTTGGCCTCTATTGTTTTTCTGATAATTGCTAAAGCGGGATTTTCTTTTGAAATGATAATCTCGTTCAAATTATTTGTGTTTTGCAGGAGCATCACTACATAATAATTTTTGTTGTTTTCAACTTTGACAGTCGTTTTGGTGTAACCAATGTAAGAAACATCAAAAGCGGTTAGGGCTTTTTTTGATAAAATGCTAAATTTTCCGTCTACATCCGAAATGGTATTGCTGCCGTCATCGCAGGTAATAGTAGCAAAAGGTAGAGGTTTATTGGTAGAGGTGTCTTTAACAATTCCGTTTACTTGAAATTGCGCCTGAAGTGAGAAAGAAAAAAAGAACATCAGTAAACAGAAGTGCTTCATAAAAAGGCTATTAAGGCTAAACGGACGAAATCTCATTTTGTTGTCGCAAAAATAAGAATAAAAAAATCCGTTCACCTAATAGACTGCCCGCAAATAGTGTTTAACTTTTTGGGGGCAGTTCAAAAGCGAACGGATTTTTTAACATCAATTGATTTATCGAAACTTAATATACTTTTCAATATTTCACAAAGATATGTTTAGTTTAAAGTAAAAGTTGATTTTAGGACTAATTTGGACTTGTCAAAAACATTAACATAAAAAAGCCCTTCTTCTAAGTTACTTACGGGTATTTCACCTGCAACTTTTATGGTTTTATTTTCATATTTTGATTTTAAAGAAGTACTGTAACTTAAGATTTGATTTCCAAATTTCTCGACCTTCTTATTTCCTAAAACATTGTTTTTACTGTCGATAATTTGAATAAAAAATTCTTTAGTGGTAGATTTGACTAAATCACTTTCAGCAATCATAAAGCTGATTTTCAATAAATCAACTTTGTTAGCATTAGTTGTTTCAGTTTCTTTTCCTGAACTTCTTATTTTAAATGAAGCTGTTTGTAAATCATAAAAATAGAGTTTTGATGCGGCCGTAATTTTTTTAACTAATTTTTTGTTAGAAACGGTTAATGTGTCATTTTTTGTTTTTTCTTTTTTTAGAACAATTTTGGTATTATTTAAAACATTGTTAGTGCTGTCTATTTTCTTTTTATATAGATTAAGTTCCTCAAGTAGTAATTTGACTCTGTCATCTATATCATTAGCACTTTTTTTATAGACCACAATGGTTTTCTCATTAATTCTTTTTTTCTTTAAATCAAGAATGAGTTTTTTTATTTTAACTTGTTCTAAAGTTAATTTTTTTGACAATGATTTGTTTGAAGTTAACACATGATCTAAGAATAATTGAGATTTTTCCAGATCATTCAGGATGTTCGATTTTTGCTCTCTAAGCGAAATAATCATGTCTTTTGATCTATCAGACATTTTATAAATATAATAAAAACTCCCAGTAATTGTAAGGGTTAACAAAATAATTACAATTTTTAAACTATTAACGGTGTGTTTTTGTTCAACTTTTTTTGACATAATTTTAAGTTATTTGTCTAGCAAGTATATGTTTTGAGGGGACTAATTGAATTTTGATTATTGCAAATCTTTTGACATGTTTTCAAGTTTAATGTTTTTGTCTAATTTATAATATAAAAGTATCCCTATTAATCCTATGGTTGCCATTAGTAACCAGTTTGAAAAATAACTAAAACTTTCAATAATGCTAAAGCCAACCTTCGGACTTAATATTTGTGCAGCACTAAAACTCATCGCGTAAAAGGCCATGTATTTTCCTTCCTGGCCATTAACAGCTCTGGCAAAGGCAAAAGTATTGGAAAATGAAAATAATAATATTTGGCCTATGGTGATAAAAAAAATGCTGATTACCAATATGAAAATTGATTTTGAAAAAAGTAGAAAGAAAAACCCTAAAGTCATAAATACGGAACCTTGTAATATAATCTTTGTTGTTTCAAAATTCTTTTTTTCCAGAAAACCTATTAAAGGCATTTCAAAAAGAAATATCAATAGCCCATTTAAGGCTAAAAGCAATCCAATGCTCAATTCGCTAAGTTTTAATTTCTCAGAGTTGTACATTGGTATAGTTGTGAATAATTGAAAAAACAAAATGGCAGTTGAAAAACTGGCAAACAAGAAAATGATAAAGTTTTTATCCTGTATTAGTTTTCTATTAACGATACCTTTAATTTTTTTATTTCTTTGAATTTTCTTCCTGGCCTTATAAATTTTACTCTCATCGATTAACAGCATGAAAATTGAAATTGCAAATACGCAGGTTAGGCCGTCTATCCAGAACAACATGTCATAATTGTCTTTTTGTATTATTAAACCAGCTATAACAGGTCCGGAAACAATACCAAGATTCACAGCTAACCTAACTAAAGTTAATGCTCTTGTCCGATTTTCTTTGTTGGTGAAGTTTGATACGGCTACATACATGGCGGGTTTGTACATATCTGCAATTACTGTGACTAAAAATAAACCGACACATATTTCTGCAAAATCATACAAAAACATTAGGGAAATAATGCCAAAGCCTGTTAGGAAAAGGCTTGACAGCATAACTGTGTAAAAACCAAGTCGGTCGGTAAGTTTTCCTCCAATCCAAGCGCCAACCAAAGCGCCAATGCCAATGCAAACTAACATCCAGCCTATTTCCGTAAGACTGAAAAACATACTGTCATGCAAATATTTAGTCAAAAACAGCATGACCATGGCTCCAGCCCGATTGATATAGGTTATTAATGTTAAGACCCATATTTCTCTTGAAAAACCTTTAAAGTTATCAAAGTAGGTGTTTAAATAACTTTTCATTTTATTTAATTTTTAAATCAATAAGGGTAATATTGGGGTATACCCTTATTGATAAGTTCAGTTTTCCTAATCAAATAAAATTATTAGTAAATCTTTTTAACTTTTTTAGATCTGTCTGCTATATAAGAAACCAGCCATGCAATTTGCCCTTCTTTGGCAAAGTATAATTTTTTATCATTTATCTCTGGTATAGCTTCAAGACAAACTAGAAATATATTACTGGCGGAAATTAGATATTTTTGCGAATACGTTTTTAGAACACGGTCGACATCTTTGTCTTTTTTCGCTAATTCTTCGAATTTTCTAAAGTTGTTTTTTAAAACTGCATCGTAATTGAGAACGTCTTCTAAATTGAATTTGTTAAAAGTTTCTTTAGCAGCGCCATAATAGAGTGTGTAAAAAGCCCAAACAGCTCCGCCTGACATGAATACTTTTTCTTTTTCTAAAGCAACCGGACTTGAGCCGTACATGGCGTCTATTTGCTTTCTTAATGTAGGTAAAAACCCAAATGCTTTCTCATTATATTCTGAAATGTCGTCTTTTTTAGTTTTTTTATTGATGGCTTCTGTTAATGTTATGGTTCCGTAGTTAACACTTAAAGGGAAAAATACAAAAGTATCATTGTTTCTTACATCAATGTATCCACCTTTTGTGTTTCCGCCACCAATATCTAAAACCATAGAATCTTCATAGTCAACAGGGGGAACGCAGCCTTTTAAAAGCATTCTTCCTTCTGTTTGAGCATCAATGAATTCTACGTCCTTGTTTGTTGCTAATTTGATTTTGTCAATTAAATCCTTTGTGTTTTTTGCCATTGCAACTCCAGAGGATCCAACTATGAAAATATTATCTTCGGGTACTTTTATCTCATCTTTTATTTTGATGTAATTGGACAAGACAACAGTTACTGCCTTTTCAATATCTGCTTGAGCTAAATTACCATCAATTGCTATTCCTTTTGCAATTCCGACATTTTCAGACCAATAGGATTTGATATCAAAGTTTCCTCTTTTAATATTGGTAACTTCTATAACAGACATTTTTATTCCTTTGCTGCCTATTTCAATTCCGGCAAATGTACCTGCATCTTGTGCAAGTAAGTAATTTTGAAAAAATAAAAATAGAAAAACGGTTAGTAGGGTTTTTTTAATTTTCATCAGTAATAATGGTTAAGTTAATAAATAGATTTGATTCTAGGGGGGCTTCAAATATATTAAATATTATAGTGGATATAGTTGTTTTTAGTGTAAAAAAAATCCGACTTGATTATTTAATCAAGTCGGATTTAGTATGTTTTAAACGAAAATTACTATACCTTCATTATTTCGGCATCTTTTTGTACCAGAAGTTCGTCAATTTTTTTAATAAAAGTATTGGTTAAGTTTTGTACCTCATCTTCTGCACTTTTACAAATGTCTTCCGAAGTTCCTTCTTTTTCCAATTTTTTAATATCAGAATTAGCGTCTTTACGAGCATTTCTAATACCAACTTTTGCATCTTCTGCTTCTGCTTTGGCTTGTTTAGCTAATTCACGTCTTCTTTCTTCTGTCAATGGTGGAACGCTTATAATAACGACATCTCCATTGTTCATAGGATTGAATCCTATATTAGCAACCATAATCGCTTTTTCTATTACATGAAGCATGTTTTTTTCAAAAGGCTGAAGTGTAATGGTTCTTGCGTCAGGAACACTGATTTTTGAAACTTGTGAAAGTGGGGTTGCTGATCCGTAATAATCTACAAAAACACTTCCTAACATTGCCGGAGATGCTTTTCCGGCACGGATATTCAAGAATGATTTTTCTAAATGTGCAATAGTACCAGCCATTGATTCCTGGGTACTATCTAATATAAATTCAATTTCTTCTGTCATAATTTAGATTTTTAGATTTTTGGATTTTAGATTTTTGGATTTTTTAGATTTTTATCTAATAATCCAACAATCCGACAATCCAAGATGTCTATATATTAACAACGGTTCCTATGTTTTCTCCCGCGCAGATTTTTAATAAGTTGCCCACTTTGTTCATGTCAAAAACAACGATCGGAAGTTTGTTTTCCTGACTTAAAGTGAATGCAGTAGTGTCCATTACGTTTAATCCTTTTTTCAAAACATCATCAAAAGAGATGAAGTCGAATTTCACCGCAGAAGCATTTTTTTCTGGATCGCAATCATACACGCCGTCTACACGAGTTCCTTTTAAGATGACATCTGCATTAATTTCGATACCACGTAAAACTGCTGCTGTGTCTGTTGTGAAATATGGATTTCCGGTTCCGGCTCCAAAGATTACGATTCTGCCTTTCTCAAGGTGACGATCGGCTCTTCTTTTGATATAAGGTTCGGCGATTGATTCCATTTTCAAGGCAGTCTGTAAACGTGTTTTCATGCCTTTGTCTTCAAGAGCGCCTTGTAATGCCATTCCGTTAATAACGGTGGCTAACATTCCCATATAATCTCCTTGAACTCTATCCATTCCTGAACTTACTCCTGAAACGCCTCTGAAAATATTTCCACCACCTATTACAATGGCTATTTCAACTCCTTTGGCATGAATTTGCTTGATTTCGTCAGCATATTCAGCTAATCTTTTTGGGTCAATTCCGTATTGCAAGTCGCCCATTAAAGCTTCTCCACTTAGTTTCAGAAGAATTCTTTTGTATTTCATGTGTGTTGAGTTATTTGGTGCAAATATAGGGATATTCTATTTTTTTGAAATAGTGTTTTTGAAAAATAATTTACGGTTTTATTTTAGAAATAAGTTTTGAGTTTTAGCAGTGATTTTTTTTGCATTTTATTTTCATAAAGTAATAAATGTCACCTTTTGTCTTTTTTTTTAGTTCTAATTTTATCCGGTAAAAAAATATAAAAATAATTTAATAATTTAAATATGAAAGCCTCAGTTGCCAAAGCGTTATTTAATAGCTACTCGTATTCGGAATACAAAAAGTTAGTTTCAGATTTATTAAAGGAAGGAAAATCAACAGGAATGACACAATCCGAACAATTGACCCATTACAGTTTATTGAATGAAGCGAGAGTGCGTCGATTGGATAAGACTATTAAAATATCAGAAGAGAATGTTTTGAAATTACACGCTTTAGATAAACAATACATTTGGTTAGTCATTGCAGAGGGTTGGTGTGCCGATGGAGCACAAATACTTCCAATTTTTGATAAAATGGCATTGGATAGCGATAAAAAAATTGAATTAAAAATTGTTTTGCGGGATGATAATGAAGAGTTGATGAGTCATTTCTTGACAAATGGAGCAAGAGCTATTCCAAAATTGATTGTTATAGATAAGGAAACCGGAGATGTGGTGGCTGATTGGGGACCAAGGCCAAAGGGAGCGGTTGAATTAATTCAAAACTATAAGAAGGAACATGGAGTTGTTGATGAAACGGCTAAAGCCGATTTGCAAATGTGGTATTTGCATGACAAAGGGTTGAGCGTTCAAAATGAAGTTATGGAGCTGGTACTGGGGCTGGATTCGCAATCGGTTTTGTGAAGAAGGTAAAAGAAATTCCAAAGCTAATACTCCAAATTTTTTCTGGGCTGTGCAAAGAAAATCCATACTGGGTGAATTCTGTAAACAGCCCTAAGCCTTCTATGTCTTCCAGGCCCAATCCTATTTTAGTGTAATCACCGGTCAAACTTCCTCTTCCTATGGCAATCGATTTTCCGTAGCCGCCCTGTAAGAAGAGGAACATTTCCGGGTCTATTTTTGTGCTTAATTTCAGATTGCCAAAGACAGGAACTACAACCAATTTTTCAGTGGCAATCCAATCAATACCGGTGTTTATTCCAACAGCCAGTTGTTTATTGTAATGTAAGCCACCTCCAAATTTTACACTTAAACCGTCGGGTAAAAACAAATAGTCTGAGTCGTCGTTACTGTCCCAAGTTCCTCTTAAAGGAGTTGAAAAATTTAATTGCATATAGGAACTTCTTTTGTTTTGCGCAAAAAAAGAAAAAGTGAAAAATAACGTAAATAAAAAAGTAGCTAAGGTTTTCATGTACTGATGTTTTTAAGTTATCGATATACAATGGCTATTATTTTATCTGTGATTCTTTAAAGATTTAAGTTACGAAAATTTAATGATTATTATAAAGTTGGAGATAAAATGTCTTCGAATAAAATTGTGTTCATGCCGTTTTGTAATGGTATATTTATATGACAAGGGTTGGTGT
>RCUQ01000324.1_pt1 | contig 23664 bp, 23 predicted proteins | sample 2166351 | NCBI WGS metagenome assembly RCUQ01 (sample SAMN09932597, study PRJNA488358) | compost metagenome | feature: garden; material: soil; isolation source: compost soil in acetonitrile-enriched culture | place: Germany: Experimental Botanical Garden Goettingen | collected 2016-01-27
GTCACATACACTGTGACTTCGTCGCCCTGCTTGACCGTAAAGGATTCGAGCCCGAACGCCGGCGCCGACGAGGTCATGTAGACCCGCACCTTGTTGCCGTCGCGAATGATCTCCGAATCGATGAGCAGGTCGATATTGTCCTTCTTGGCCTGTTCCACGGCATCGGCGAAGAAGACATCGTCACGGCTCCAGATGCTGACCGGATTGATCTTCGAAGCATGGACGATGGTTGCGTCATGCGGTTCGGCGAAAGTCGGGTTGTCATGCACAAGCACCATCTGATCGCCGGAAATGTCGATCAACTGGTCGCATTCGGGCTTCAGCGGGCCGACGTTGAGGAACCGGTCCTTCGAGAACTTGTTCAGCGAGATCAGCCACTTGCCATCGGCCTCCTTGGTCTGGCCCATGGAGGTATGGTTGTGGCCCGGCTGGTAGTGGACGTCGAGCTTCTGGCGGATCGGGTCGACCTTTTCGCCGGCAAAGACGCGCTTGGCATCCTCGATGTTCCACTTGCAGATCTGGCTGTCGATGAACAGCGTCGTATAGGCGTTGCCCTTGTTGTCATAAGCCGTGTGCAACGGACCGAGGCCGAGTTCCGGCTCGGCGACCACCACGTCGCGCGGCTTGATCTTGTCGTCGAAGAGATCGTCGAACTTGCGCACGTCGAACACCGTGACGGTCGGGGACAGCTTGCCGGCGGCGACCACGTGGATGCCATCGGGGGCGGTGTTCATGCCGTGCGGGCCGTTGGAAACCGGGACATAACGGGTGTAGGCGGATCCCGCCCGACCGTCGATCACCGGTACGCCGTTCATTTCCTTGAAGTCGCCCTTGGCAACGGCTTCCTCGATCCGCTTGATGTTGAAGATGACGACCCAGTCCTGCTCCTTCGACATCATCTCTTCGAGCGTGACGCCCTTTTCGGAATTGTAGCAGGTCGCAAAGCAGTATTTGCCCTGGTAATCGGCATCGACATTGTCGAGGTTGCCATCGACGATCACCTGCCATGCAACCTTCATGGTCTCGCCGTCGACCGCCGAGAAGATCGAGAAATATTCGGCGGGCTTGTCGAGGATCTTGCCGTCGTTCGGCAGCGGCACACCGTCCTCGCCGTTGCAGAACACATAGCCGGTCTTAGGGTATTTCTGAACGCGCAGGCCATGCACGGTGTGCTGGTTCGGCAGTTCGATGATCTTATCGCATTTCATGACGTCTAGGCGGATGCGGCAGACCCGAGTATTGGACTTGTCGTTCGCATAAAGATAGCGACCGTCATAGGTGCCGTCGGTGAAGGACAGATGCGGGTGGTGCAGGTCCCCGTTGTGATAGACGCCGCCCTTGTCCTTGAGATACTCGATCGTTTCGGGACGCAGGCCTTCGGTCATCACCTTCAGGCTTTCATTGGTCTGGCCCCAGCCGGTGGCGCTGCACCGATTAAACACCGGAATGCGCATGAATTCGCGCATCGACGGCAGGCCGACGATACGGATTTCGCCGCTCTGGCCGCTGGAGAAAAAAGTGTAATATTCGTCCAGTTCGCCGGGCTTTACTTCGGAGGACAATTCCCCGCCGGCGGCAGCCTTCGCCGGCGTGACGCCGCCAAAGGTTAGCGCGCCGCCAGCAGCGGCCGCACTTGCTGCCGCGACGGCAGCGGTCGATCCTAGAAGTTGGCGTCGGTTCAACTGCGGCTGCGTGTCGTCCTTGGACATGGTATCTTTCCTTGTTGCTGGTGTTGCTTGGCCGGACAGCCTGCCCGGCGCCGAGTTTAGGTTTTCGTTATGGCCTCGCCATTGTGGGTAACGACGGTTTTAGGCGGGGTTTCACCGCGCGAAGCCGGCGTCGACAAGGCCATGAATTTCTCACGCTTAAGACGTACCTGGATCATGTGCGGGCAGCGATGGTCGTCGTGATAGAGCTCTTGGCAATGCATGCAGTAGATGCACTCGTTGACGTTGATCTGGCCTTCCGGATGAATGGACTGCACCGGACATTCCTTGGCGCAACGCTGACACGGTGTACCGCATTCAGGCCAGCGCTTCAGCCATTCGAACATGCGGATCCGGCCGGGAATGGCCAGCGCCGCGCCCAAAGGACAGAGATAGCGGCAGTAGAAACGCTCAATGAACAAGCCGGCGGCCAGTAGCGTCAAGGCGAAGAGGACGAACGGCCATTCGCGCGCGAACTTCAGGATGATCGCCGTCTTGAATGGTTCCACTTCCGCCAGCATCTCGGCATAGGCCATCGAATAGAACGACAATCCAAAGAGCCCAAGGAAAATGATGTACTTGATCGGCCAGAGACGTTCGTGCAGGCCCCACGGCACCTTCACCTGCGGAATTCTCAGCTTTACGGCAATCTTGTTGAGCAGTTCCTGAAGCGCGCCGAATGGGCAGAGCCAGCCGCAGAAGGGGCCACGTCCCCAGAACAGCAGACCGGCGGCGACGGCGGCCCACAAGATGAAGATCAGGGGCGCCGCCAGGAAGAATTCCCACCGGAAGGACGTGACAAGCGAATTGATGAATGTCAGGACATTGACCACGGAAAGCTGAGCGTTGGCATACCAGCCGAGCCAGACCAGCGTAAAGACGAGATAGCTGGTCCGGACCCAGGCAAACAGTTTCGGCCGCTTCACCAGCCAGTCCTGGAAGAAAAAGATTCCGGTGAGCACGAGAAGGGCGGCCACAGTGATGGCCATCGTCACGCGGTTCATGTCCCAGATGCTGACCCATAGCGGAGGCGCGTCCGGCAGTGGTTCGGTCCGGGTCACCGCCGCCGGTTCTTCTGCAGAAGCGTCCGTCTTGGCCGCAGCAACGGGCGTCTCCACCCGTGTGACGGTGTAGTACGAAGACGGCAGCGTATAGCCGAGATTGAAAGCGATGGCGGCCTTGTCGCGCGCCACGGTGCTGCGCTGCGCGAGCAATTGCAATTCGAAGGGCTCGGTTACATCGAACTGAAAATCTGTGGGCACGACGAAAAGCGCGATCTCCCGCAATCGAGGCGCGCCGTCCGCTGCGAAAGCCGAAATCCTCGTGTGATTGCGATCCCTGAACCGCAGGCCCTGACCGTTCTGCAGCAATTCGATGCGATCAAAAATACCACCCCGGACATAGCCGGAGCCCTTGAAAGAATAGGCGCCGTCGCCCGCGACCAGGAGAGCCGACTGGCCAGGTTTCAACCGGGACTGGAGCCGCTGATAGCCCACCTCGCCCAGCAGCGTTTTGCCGATGACCGGCACGCTGACAGGGGCAATGTAGAGATCGATGAACCGGTCCTCGGGCTGCGGTGTTTCCGGCTTCTTCGCGGCGTCGGCATGACCGGCATCTGCGAAGGCTTTCGAGACTTCGCCGACCGTCATGCGCAGACTGCGGATCGACCCGTCGCCGAGCAGCGTCTCCCAGTCGCTTGGCGCCGTTTTCGAAAGATCGAGCGTCCTCTTCTCGGCTACCGTTTGTGTGTTGGCGACGCCTTCGCCGCTTAGGCGATTGCTGCGGATCAGCGCCACTGCCGAGCGCACGACGCTGTCGCTCATCACAAGGACGGTTACGGTGGCGCCGCTGACGATGTCCACCTGCGGCGGGCGCTCCTGACCGGCAGCGACGCGACCTAGATCCTTACCGATGATCGAGTTCAAACCGGCGACGACGTCTTTCTCGGGAATGCCGATCAGTACGATCGGTTCCTTGTGGTCGACGAGCTTGATGCCGCGAATAACCCCTGAAGGTTCGATGCCAACGACGATATGGATAGGCTTGCCGGAATAGCCGATGGAACTGGTGAAATCGGAGTTCAGATAGGCGTAGCCGAGAAGTTCGTCTCCCCGGTAGACAGGCACGATGGACGGATCGCCCTCGACGTCGCCAAAGCGGTCGGCCCCCTCGAACAGTTCGGCCGGCTGGACCTTTTCGAGGAAAGTCGTCAGCTGACCGTCAGCCATCGCCGGGGAAACGATTGTCATCGAGAGGCAGATGGCCGCTAGCCAAAGAATGCTCAGCAGCCAAGCGGCCGGACTATTTCCGTTTGATTCCATTGCGATGCGGGTCTCTCTCTTGTGGCAGATCGCGGGGCCAATCTAGAAGATTAGTCTAGGTGGTTCCTGATCAAAATCAAAGACGGATGGTCAAACTATTGCAGATTGCAATGGGATACGTAAAATCGTCTCTTGGAGGAAGAAACATGACTGAGACCGAGAGCGATCCTTGGGAGGTCGCGTCGATGAATGAGCTTCTGGCGCTTGCCCGGTCGATGGAGCAGGAGGCGATCGATGGCTATATCGCGCTGGCAGGGCGCATGCGGGAGATGGGCCAACCTGATCTCGCCAGCGTCTTCGAGGCCCTTGTCACAGAGGAAGAAGGCCATCTGAGCAAAGTGAACGAATGGCAGGGTGCTATCGATCAACCGAAATCCGCCACCGTGCATCCGACGGAAGTGCTGTTCGATGACGAGGGAGCGGGCATCGTAGCGCCCGAGTTACTCAGTGCGTACCGCGCTTTCTCAATGGCGGTGCGCAACGAAGAGCGCGCATTCGTCTTTTGGACCTATGTTGCCGCACATGCAAATTCTGCAGAGATCGGCAAGGCCGCCGAGCGGATGGCGCACGAGGAGCTGGGGCATGTCACAAGGCTGCGCGGCGAACGCAGGCGCGCCTTTCATCTTGAACGCCGCACCTCCATGAAAATCGCCAAAACTGACCTGATATTGCTTGAGAAGCGTCTCGCTAATCACCTCAAAACGCTGGTGGCTGCTGCCGATCCGGGCAATTCGGCCACGTTGCAGGCGTTGGCGGCACAAGCACGAACAAGAGCCGAAAGGCTTAGCCAGAACCCGTTTTCGTCGACGCCGCTTCTCGAGGCTTTGCCAGATACGGCCGCCGAACAGGTTTTGCCGCTGTGCGAACTGCTGACCGATTGCTACATCGATCTCGGCCAAACGGCGCCGGACGAATTCCAGCGCGATCGTGCCCAACAGTTTGCTGCGGAAATGATCCACTGTCTAAGGGCAGTTCGTAGTTGGCTAGCGGGTTGAAAAAGACATCCCCTGCCATACGCCGCTGATCGCGGACAAGTCTGACGAGAAGACACGCTTTGTGGCGGAAGCGTTTTCGGCGGGTGAAACTTTAGCCGAGTGTCAAGCCGAAAATTTGCGACAATGCCATTTCCTCTCCCGGAGAGCCGGGCAAGCAGCAAAGAGATGCTCGTCGATAGAGTCATGCCTTCGTCACGGCCGGATGTGAGCTTACTTGCTTCCGAGCGCATCGAGAAATCTCCAGTCAGTCAAGATTTCAACACCGACCAGCATCCTAAGTGGGATCCTGCGCTTGCGGCACGGATCCAAAATAAGGACGGCGCTCCAGTTCCGAGGATTGAAGCGCGCTTCTCAGACGCAACAGATCTTTACGCGCGATCAGGCCCACTAGCTTGCCAGAAGCCCGATCGACGATCGGAATACGACCAGTTTCCGCGGCGAGCATAAGGTCTGCGATGAAGGCAACCGTATCATCGGTGTGGCCCACTGGAATTGACCCGTCGGAAACCCGGTCTGCCAGAGTTTGATCCGCAAGCTCCTCGTCTCCCTGCCAGCGAAGTGCGTCGGCACGAGACACGACGCCGACCAATGCGCCATCAGCTTCAACGACCGGATAGATCCGATGCGTCTTCTCCCCGGAGGACAGGAAGTCGCAGGCTGCTCTGATGGTCATGGAGGCAGGCAAGGTATCGACCTTACGAACCATGATGTCAGCAGCGCGGGTGAATTCAAAGGGGTCGATCCCATATTCGCGCGTGATGTGCTGGCCACGACGTGCGATCTTTTCGGTCAGAATCGAGCGGCGCAGCAATAGTACTGTCACCGCATATGCGGTAACAGTAGCTGCAAGCAGAGGCACAAGAGTGCTGATGTCGCCCGTGATCTCGACGGCGAAGAACGTTCCAGTCAAAGGCGCCCGCATTGTCCCACCCATCATCGCAGCCATGCCGAGGAGCGCCCAAAACCCGGGGTCCCCGGGGAAAAAAAGACCGACGAGCCAGCCCAACGTACCTCCGAGAATGAGGAGGGGAGCAAGCACGCCGCCAGAGGTTCCCGACGACAACGCGACAAGCCATATGCCAGCCTTGACGAGAAGGATCGCAAGGACTGCCTTCGCGATGATGTGGCTTGAGAGCAAATCCGAGATTATGTCGTAACCGACGCCGAGCGCGCGTGGTTCGATCAGGCCCCCTAGTCCGACAATCAAGCCCCGAGGGCTGGCCACCACATCCAATGAATCGGGAGCCGTTCGAAGGCATCTTCGATTTTATAGAGCAGAGTCGTCAGGACGCCGGACTGAAGGCCTGATATGATGCCCATCGCCGCACACAGGATTATACCCCACCAAGGAAGATGGACCTGGAAATTGGTCGGAAAGAGCGGACCTTGATCAAAAAGGAATGGCCGCCAGCAGATCGACACGCATGCCGCCACTGCCACCGGAATGAAGCTTCGCGGTTTCCATTCGAACAACAGCAATTCGACTGCGAGCATCACCGCCGCAATAGGCGAGCCGAAAATTGCCGTCATGCCCGCTGCGGCACCAGCGACCAGCAGCGTTTTACGTTCAGCCGCACTCATATGGAAGAATTGGGCAAATAAAGAACCGATAGCGCCACCCGTCATGATGATTGGGCCCTCAGCGCCGAACGGTCCGCCAGTTCCGATCGAAATCGCTGAGGAGAGCGGCTTTAACACCGCAACCTTGGGCGACATGCGGCTGCCTCCGATCAGGATGGCCTCGATCGCTTCGGGAATACCGTGACCGCGGATTTTCTCGGAACCAAAGCGCGCCATCAAACCGATGATCAGCCCACCGACCACAGGCGTTGCCACCATCCAGAGAGATCGGGGGGCATTTGCCAGGGATGATGGCTCGGTGCTGAAGTGCCCGAACCAGACGATGTTTGTCACAAGTGCTATCAGATTGACGAGTACCCACGCAGCCAACGCTCCTCCTGTACCGACGATGATCGCCATGCCGATCAACAGAAGAACGCGCTTGTCCGTTGTGAAGTCACCGGCTTCCCGCCGGGCAAGCCCACCGGTGAAATCATGTTGGCGATGCGGCGGTCTTGTTTCAGGATTTATCAACGCGAATTCTCCGGCCCCGGCTGCACTTCAGCGCGGTTACATTATGTCATCGATGCGCAAATATATCGTGATACGATATAAATCAATGATTTTGTCGAGCTGGGATTTTCGTCGTCATGACTAAAAAAGAATGGGAAACCTTGTCGCCGGGAGCCATTGGTGTCCGAGCCTTTACCCGAGACGGACTAGAGCAGATCATGGGACGGCATAGAGGGTGCCGGATGAGTTCAACGAAACGGAGAGATGGTGAGAAGTGAATAAAGATACCCTGAGCGATAGTGACTATGAGGCACTCGCCAACCTGCGTTTCACACTGCGAAAGTTTATGAATTTCAGCACATGCGCTGCCCAGGATGAAGGCCTCCCAGGCCAGCAGCACCAGGCATTGCTTGTAATCAAGGGACATACTTTAGATGACCCTATGACGATTGGAGTGCTGGCGAGCCGGCTACTGATTGCGCCGCACTCGGCAACTGAGCTTGTAGGTCGCCTGAGCGCCGCCGGTCTGGTGACCCGAAAGTCCGACCCCACGGACAAGCGACGACAGACATTGGAGTTAACTGAAAAGGCCGACGCGGTGCTGCTGCGGTTAAGTCCAGCTCATCTCAAGGAAGTGCGCGATATGGCCCCTGAACTCATAACGATCCTTCAGCGTCTGCAAAACGACTTTAAATGAGGTCCCAACGGGCGTGGTGCGGAAACCCAACGTTGCGCCGACCATAATTTGGGATGGGGCAGCACGTGGCAGAATGCCGTTGAGGTGGAAATTCGATCTGTCGCCAACGCCACTTTCTGATTGTCAGAAGCGCCGACAATTACTTTTCAAATTCAGGTTTGTTTCCGAGAGCTGGTCCCTGTGGCGGCCAGACTGCACGCAAGATCGGATATTAGGTCCTGCTCTGCTTCCAGGCCAATCGAAACCCGCAGCAGGCTGTCATTGATCCCTGCAGCCAGACGGGCTTCCTCACCCATTCCGGCGTGGGTCATGGTCGTTGGATGGGCGATCAGACTTTCCACGCCGCCGAGCGACTCGGCGAGAGTGAAGACTCTTAATGCAGTGACGAAGCTGCGCACCGCCTCCAAGCCTCCCTCCAGTTCAAAACTCAGCATGGCACCGAAACCTTTTTGCTGGCGCAGTGCAAGTTCTCTGCCTGGATGGGTAGCCAAGCTTGGGTAGTGGACCACACGGACCTCAGGCCGTCGATCAAGGAATTCTGCCACGGCAGCGGCGGTCTTTTGCTGTTGTTCGATCCGCGGGAAGAGGGTTCTGATGCCGCGTAGTGTCAGGTAGGAATCAAAGGGCGATCCTGTGACGCCGATGAGGTTCGCCCAGTCTTTAAGTTCTTCTACATCGCGGGAGTTGGCGGCTATAACCGCGCCGCCAACGACGTCGGAGTGACCATTCAGATACTTTGTTGTCGAGTGAACAACGAAATCGGCTCCCAGCGCAATGGGCTGTTGTAGCGCAGGCGACAGGAAGGTGTTGTCAACGACAAGACGGGCGTTGGCGGACTTGGCGCGCTGCGCAATAGCTTTGATATCGACCACCCGCATGAGCGGATTGCTTGGAGTTTCAACCATCACCAGTGAAGCACGCCGTTGCAGGGCTGCATCAAACATGGTCGTGTCCTGCTGGTCGACGAACTCTATCTCGAAATGGCCCCGGTCGCACAGAGCCCGGAGCAGTCGGTATGTTCCGCCGTAACAGTCGTGAGGCGCAATGACGCGATCGCCGGGTTTCAAAAGGCTGAGGATGAGATTCACAGCCGCCATCCCCGACGAAGTCACGACGGCTCCTGCTCCGCCTTCAAGCTTGGCCAGCGTATCGGCGAGCAGGTCCCGTGTCGGGTTAGAGGTGCGGGAATATTCGTACGCCTGAGCGTGTTCGAATTTTTGGAACGCGAAGTTGCTGGATAGGTAGATGGGAGGCGTCACAGCACCGAAAGTGGTGTCGTCAGCAATGCCGTTCGAGGCTGCGATCGTTCTGATATCTGTCATCTGCGACTTTCCGATCCGTATTATTCATGATGTCGGTGCCACGAATGGGTCCGTGATTTCTGTTTGCCTAATTTGGAAGCTGACTGTGTTCGCGAGAGGCCAACTATTACAAATCTCCGAATGGCCGATATTAATTCTTGATATAGGAATGGCAATAAGCAATCGTTCTCTCCTGGAGATTTTTTGTTGCGCCACTGGCGCTTTTTGAGGACACGAATTTGTTTGTCGAGTGCAGCCCAAACGGAGATTTCACCCTGGATTCGAGCGAGATCGCTTCCCGGTTTGGGGTGTCGCAATCGGAATTCCGCAGCTACATCCAGCGTGGTCTTGTCGCGAGCTCTGTGGAGATAGGTTCGGATGAGCATGCAGGGACAAAGCGACTGTCGCTACGCTTCGGCAATCGTCAATGGCGCGCAATCTTGGATATCGAAAATGAGGTTCAGCACGAGGAGTTGACGTTCCTTAAGGGTAGATCGTCGAAACGGTCACCGCGTCAATGACTGCCATCTTCAAAAGGAAATCTGCGCTGCGTTTGTCGATGACAGGGAGCAGGCATATGCTGCAAACAACGCAGCGCTTTGGTGGTTGAATGGAAAATGAATTGCAAGCACGGGCCGCTCACAACGCCGAAATCCGCAATCGGGCCGATGTGGAAATGCAGGCTCTCGGCATTGATCGCGCCTTGATCAGCACCTTGGTCGATACGTTTTACGCGCGTGTGCTGGAGCATCCGGAGCTCGGTCCCGTTTTCGACGCACGGCTTTCGGGACGCTGGTCGGAGCACACCCTGAAAATGAAAGGCTTCTGGTCAGCGGTCGCGTTCCACGATGGCTCCTATGGAGGGAAACCTGTTCAGGCCCATCTGGGCGTGGCTAATCTGACGCCAGATCTCTTTCCGAAATGGCTGGAACTGTTTGCCACAACGCTGGACGACGTCGTCACGAATGAGGAAGCCAAGGCATGGTTCATGGCGACGGCGCAGCGTATCGCCCGAAGCCTGACAGTTTCGTTATTTTACAATCCAGCGCTGGATGATCCTAACCGGCAGTCATAACTGGAAAAGAATTTCGCGGCTGCTCGCGCCTCGGTCGCCGAGCTCTTGCCATTTTGCCGGCGTACTCCTGGAATCGATAAGATCGGATAAATGCCTGGCTTGGAGATCGTCAGGCTGATTTTTTCTCACGCACCAGGAGAGACAGGAATGCAAGCTTGAGCCAAAAGCCGTTCTCGATCAGACCGCGTTGATCTATACTCCCACCTACCGGTGGCCGCCTTTCGCCGGAACACGATCTCCAGCCAACATAGTGTATCGTTCGCCGGCAAGACCGGGTACCAGGCTTACCAGTGCAACCAATTTCTTCTTGATGGCCTGCTGTCCATAAGCATTGTTCGCTCCTATGCTTGAATGCCATTCGGCATGGAAAAACAAACGAAAAGACACACGGCTGAGAGGGCAATGCTGATCTCATCTCGTAGATGGTCCCGCAACGGTATCGAGAGCATCAGGCCGGTCCCAAATACGAGGCTCCCGGTAATTGCTCCCAGGTTGGAATAGGCGAAGGTCACTGCCGTCAGAGCCAGGCTGGCAGCGATGGTCGTCATGACAGGGGCCTGCACAGCAAGGGCATTGTTTCTGTATAGGATCAGAAACGGGTTCCAACTGAGCGCAATGGCCGCTGTTAGACACATTGGAATGAGGGAGGTGACGCTCAGCGAACCCATCGCCTAGGCCTCAAATTTCCATGCAAAAAGAGCATCACAACCTTGACGAAACCGGATGTCTGTATCGGTGACGACCGCATCCATGGGAATGTCATGACCTTGAGGACGGATCGTCTCAATTTCCTGGAAGTCAAACCCGACGCCGATCACGACGGGCTTTGGATGAAGCACAGCGAGCGTTCGATCAAAATACCCACCTCCGAACCCGAGCCGGTAACATTGCGCGTCAAACCCGACAACCGGGGCAATGACGATATCCGGTTGGCGTTCATCACCGTGCAGCGGAACAGGGATATTCAGGACACCGCGCGTCAATTTTTCGCCAATCCGCCAGGTTCGGAACGTGAGAGGCTTGCTCTTTTCAGACACCACCGGCAACAGGCATGTGGCGCCTTGGGCTGACGCCGCTGTCAACCAGCCGCGAAGGTCGGGTTCTCCAAGAAATGGCCAGTAGAGACTGATGGTTCGCCCGGTGACTTCAGGCAAAAGTCGATCGAGATTTTGCCGGATAAGCAAGGATCTCTGCTCGCGATCGTCCGCATTGAGGCTGGCACGATGATCGATCAGACGGCGCCGCTCACCTTTGCGCCATTCTTTGACTGTTTCACCCGTGCCCTCCAATCCCATATAGGCAGGATCGACTTCGTGCATAAAACAGGCCGGAGAAGAGAAGCCATCAGGATTGTCATTCTGATTTTCGTCGCTCATCTGACATTTCTTTTCTATCTGCTGGCTTCAGGCGATCACCTTCGGCTTGCGTGATGTTCGCTCATGGAGAATAATAAGGCAATACCATTCTTCAGTGGAGACTTTTTTGGGTCCGACTTCTTTGCATATTTTTCTGATCGTCGCCGACGAGACGAGCGTGACGCGCGGGGCGAAGCAGCTTGGTCGGGCACCCTCGAATATAACAACACGTATCCAGCTTCTTGAGGAGCAAGTTGGCGCCTTGCTGTTCAGCCGGGAGGGAAAGAAGATGACCCTGACCCGGGAAGGCCAAATTTTCTTGGGCTACGCGAAGAAAATGGTTGCTCTTGCCACTGAGGCTCGTTTTGCGCTCAGGAAAGAAAACCAGGGGGAGGCCTTGCGGGTGGGCACGATGGAAAGCACCGCGGCAAGCCGCCTGCCGCCGGTGCTTGCAGCCTTTAATGAGGCCTGGCCACAGGTGTCATTGCGTTTGACTCTTGGCGCAACGCAGGAATTGGCAAAGGCGGTGATTGCCGACGAACTCGATTGCGCTCTCATCGCCCAACTGCCTGATCAGAAAGAATGGGCAGGGATGCTTGGGCGTGAGCAGCATCCGCTTCACGCGACCAAGGTCTTTCAGGAAGAGTTGCTTCTGATCCTGCCTTCCAACCATCCTCCGCTCCGCGACGCCGCCGACATTCGGCCGACCACTCTTGCAGCTCTTGAACCGGGTTGTACCTATCGCCGTATTGCCGAGCATTGGCTGAAGTTGGGAGCCGACGTTCCAACCGTGGAATTGACCTCCTATCACTCCATTCTCGCCCACGTTGTTGCGGGCAACGCAGTGGGTGTCATACCGCGCTCTGTCCTTGATGGCATGCACTGGGCTGCCGATATCGTTGTGCATTCCCTTGGTGCGGTCGACACACTCCTCATTTCCCGGAATGATCGGAGGTCTGATCCGCTTCGCGGATTTGAGAATATGCTTCTGACGTCAACGCCTCCGCTCTCCCCTTCCCTTTCTCTTTCCTGAACCCACCAACACAGTCTTTCGTCAGGTTTTCCCATGTCCCCTTCCGACCCCAAAGGAGCGGCCCAGAAGCGTGCGCTTCTGTCACTATGGCTGTTTCGACCCATTCTTGCCGGCGCAACGTTGCGCGATCGGCTGCTTGCATGCCTTGGCGCTCTGGCGGCAATCGCGCTGACAGGCCTGATTTCCAGCTACCTGCTCGGAAAGGGGGCACATTTACCGTTGATTGTCGCGCCGATGGGCGCCTCGGCTGTGCTGCTGTTTGCCGTTCCGGCAAGCCCGCTCGCCCAGCCGTGGTCGATCATCGGTGGCAATACGATTTCGGCCTTCATGGGGGTGCTTGCCGCCAGCCTGATCAGCGACCCGATCATAGCTACTGGTGTGGGCGTCTCACTGGCGATCGCGGCGATGTCCTTTACCCGGTGTCTCCATCCGCCTGGCGGGGCGGCAGCCCTGACAGCCGTCCTTGGTGGACCTGCGGTCGCAAGCTGGGGCCTGCTGTTTCCGTTCATTCCAGTTGCTCTGAATTCCTGCATCCTTGTCGCAGTGGGCCTGCTGTTCCACAAACTATCCAGGCATAACTATCCGCATGTCGCCTCGCCTACGGTGAACGGACATCTGACTGCAGACCTTCCACCAGCCGAGCGAGTGGGGTTTCGTGACGAGGATATTGACGCCGCCCTTGAGGCGCTGCACGAGACATTCGACATCGACCGAACTGACCTTGGAGTATTGCTTCGCCGTGTGGAGTACGAGGCTGTCGCTCGCTCCAATGACGGGATCAAATGTGCGGACATCATGTCGCGCGACGTCGTTGTGGCCGAAATCGATGCCGACGTCGAACAGGCGCGGGAGCTGCTTCTCAAGCACAATATCCGAACATTGCCGGTCAAGGATCGAAACGGACAACTGCTCGGTACTGTGGGTTTGAGAGAATTGGCGATGGGAGAAGGTCTCTTGAAGGAACTGATCTCTCCGCCAACGACCGCTTCGGCTGCCGATCGGGCCCTGAGCCTGCTTCCCATCCTGACGAACGGCAAAACACATGCGGTGATCGTCGTCGATGAGCAAAGCCACATTATCGGGCTGATTTCCCAGACTGACCTTTTGAGTGCCGTCGCGCGGTCGCTTCCAAAAGGGCCTCATCAGACAGCGGCGAATTAACCTTTGACCACAGCGATTTCGAAGCGCTCGAAATGGCGTCGAAGCGTGTCGAGAGAGAGCAAGACGCACGCCTATCGATGAATGCGGAGCGCTGAGGATCAATGGATTGACCGGAGGCAAAGATACATCGCGAAGCTGACGACCGAGATGGCGATCGTCGTGGCGGGCTTGGAGTCGTCGAATACCAACGCAAGCCAGAGGCTGAAGGTCAGAACGATCGGTATTGCCCAGAGTTTCTGGTCCGAGACCGTGAAAGCAACCGCTGCCAAAAAGATAGCACTTGCCACCATTGTCACCGGTGCTCGTTTTTCTGCAGCGTCGCCGCCGGGAAAGTACGGCAGGAGAAACCGCCGCAGGCTCAAGCCGGTAGCGGCACTCAGTAGGAAACAAGCCATCAAAGGTTGGAACATGGTTGGTGCCGCCGAGAGATTCAAAAGTTTCCATCCCCCTGCAAACCTCATGCCATCCTAAAGTCCTGCAAATAATGCCACCACGGTAGGCATTGCGGACAGCATGGCGATTTCATCGGCGAAACGGTGCTTTTTTCGGCAAATTTCCCGTTCTCGTTCAGGCTCCGAGAATAGACGCCGATTGCTTTTCCTGTGCAGTTACATCAACCGTCACGTTTCCAGAACTCGCAGCGCCTGGATCATCTTCAGTCAAAATTCGAGTTGCCGGATATTAAGTTAGCGGCAAACACCGGCTTGGCGTCATGATGTGACATGCCAAATCGATTATTCGATGCTACGCGCTTGCGCAGTGAGGCGATTTCGGAGGAGGTGAGAGGCCTGCTGTCTCCTTTTTGTAAATCACCCAATAGCAGCGTGTCGACCGCTATCCTGACCAGTCGCAGACAGTCCAGTCCAACACCTTCCAGCATTCTGCGGATTTGCCGATATCGACCCTCGCGCAGTTCGACCTCGATCCAGGCGTTCTTGCTGCCGCGACGCAAAAGGCCGACGGAGGTGGCTCGGAGCAGTTCGCCGTCGCTGGGAATGCCAGTGATCATCTGTTGCAGCACCGATGCGCCAATTTCGCCCCCAACTTGTACGTGGTAGATTTTGGAAACATTTGTAGCAGGATCGAGAAGCCGCTGGGCGAGCACCGTGTCATTGGTAGACAACAGCAAGCCCTCGCTCGCCTTGTCCAGCCGGCCTACGGGTGAAACGAATGGCGTGCCCTGAAGCTTGAGGCAGTCGAATACCGTCGCACGGCCGGCGGGATCATCTCGCGTGGTAATCACACCGCGAGGTTTGTTCATCATGATGTAAAGCTTGGCCGGTTCCGAAACAGTTTGTCCGTCCACTGCCATTTGATCCGACATCAGATCCACCCACACCGAGGGATCCATGGCACGACGGCCATTAAGCGCCACCCGGCCCTCGGCAATCAACCGTTCGGCCTGCGTTCGCGAACAGTGGCCAAGTTTGGATAGCGCGCGCGGAAGCGTCACCCGCATACCGCGGGGTGCTGTGGTTTTCATGGTCAAGATATTAAAGCCGGAAGATTTAGCGAGAGGCGTCAGCCACCGCTATCGTTTAGGGAACTACATGATCCTGGTCCCCCGAGCGCAAACCAGGATTTACCTGCGTTCGGGCCGGGAGCCGTTTTTCGATCGCGGAGGCTCTCTAAAGGTGTGGATCAAAAGCGTTGCCATAGGAGGTCTCTGCACCGGTGGATTGTAAAAGTCGAACCTGTCGGCGCGGCATCAACGTCGGCAGGTGTCACCACTCTGTCGTCAGATGATACCGAGCGCGTCCATCGCCTCGGCCACCCGAACAAAGCCGCCAATGTTGGCGCCGAGGACATAGTCGCCGGGCGCGCCGTATTCTTCGGCCGTCGTAGCGCATGTATCATGGATATTGTGCATGATCGTCGCTAGGCGATTTTCTGTCTGCTCGAAAGTCCAGCTATCCCGTGACGCATTTTGCTGCATTTCCAACGCCGACGTTGCGACGCCACCTGCATTGGCAGCTTTGCCCGGGGCAAACAATACACCTGCTTCCTGAAAAAGTCGCACCGCTTCCGGCGTGGTTGGCATGTTGGCGCCTTCGCCGACCGCAATGACCTTGTTCCGGATGAGTGCCTTGGCATCACGTCCGGTCAATTCATTCTGGGTCGCGGACGGCATTGCGACATCGCAAGCCACGTTCCAGATGGAACCTCCCTCGACGAAACGGCTGCCAGCGGTCTTTATACCAACATATTCTGATATTCGACCGCGGCGCTCTTCCTTGATCTCTTTTACGAGGTCGAGATCGATTCCGTTTTCATCCATGACGTAGCCGCTGGAATCCGAGCATGCGACAATCTTGCCCCCGAATTCGATGACCTTTTCCATTGTATAGATGGCAACGTTGCCGGAGCCCGAGACCACCACGCGTTTGCCTTCGAAGTTGTGGCCTTTCGTCGAAAGCATCCGCTCGACAAAATAGGTCGCACCATATCCCGTCGCTTCCCTCCGCGCTTTTGAGCCGCCATGGAACAACGCCTTGCCGGTTAATACTCCCGCTTCGTAACGGTTGGTGAGGCGCTTGTACTGGCCAAACATATAGCCGATCTCCCGACCGCCGACGCCGATGTCGCCGGCGGGCACATCCGTATACTCGCCGATATGGCGATGCAGTTCAGTCATGAAGGACTGGCAAAACCGCATGATTTCGCTGTCCGAGCGACCTCGCGGATTGAAATCCGACCCGCCCTTGCCGCCGCCGATCGGCATACCCGTCAATGCGTTCTTGAAAGTTTGTTCAAAGCCAAGGAATTTGACGATGCCCACATTCACGGAAGGGTGGAAACGAATGCCCCCTTTATAGGGGCCAAGGGCAGAGTTGAACTGCACGCGGAAGCCGCGGTTGATCTGTACTTGACCCGTATCATCGACCCAGGGCACACGAAAGATGATCTGGCGTTCGGGCTCGCAAATGCGCTCGATGAGAGCATTATCGGCATAATTGGGGTGTTTCGCGATGACGCGACCTAGGCTTTCAAGAACTTCACGGACTGCCTGATGAAATTCCAGTTCGCCGGCATTACGCTGCAGCACTTCAGCCAGGATCGGTTCAAGCTTCTCGTCTAAATGCGCCAAATCTCAATCTCCATCTGTTCGATTTTTGCTTGAATAGCAGGCGAGCGACCGGGTGACAGCTTAAAGCTTATGCAAAATGAAATGGATTTGAAGAGTCGACTGGTAACGTGGGTTTTTAATGCTTATAAATTAGGCCAAAGCGGCTCAACGGAAACCCAAATCGTCAATCACATATCAGCTTTGTCGACCCTGCTTGACTTCCGTGATTAACGGGCACATCTTAAAAAGATGTTGATCGAGCCCCTCCACAATATTCCCAAGCGAGTATGCCTTATCGCAGGCATATGACCCCCGGCCCGGTCGTGTCTCACCCCGGTCGAGGGGCATAGGTAGCTTTCCGCAAGTCGGTTGAGGCAGCCCAAAGAGGCGACAGTCTTTCCAATTATTTAATCGAATGCAACGCGCTTTGTGCGTGGCTGCGTACATGTATAGGAAACCAGCAATGGCTGCCGAAAAGAAAACGCATCGCAAGCCGGCCATCATCGTTACCCATTCCGACCACGAGAGGCTCTCACGACTTGCCGAGGTGCACGCAGCGCGCAATCCGGAGGTGTCCGAAGAACTCCTCGCCGAGCTCGACCGCGCCCGCATTGTTCCCGACAACAAGATCGGCATTGATGTCGTGCGTATGGGGTCTACGCTCCAGTTTGTAAGCGACCTCGGCGATGAACGCCTCGTCATGCTCGTTTTCCCCGGCGAAGCCGATATCGCGGCCGGTAAGGTATCCATCCTTACGCCTATTGGCGCCGCCCTGATCGGCCTTTCCACGAGTCAGTCGATCGATTGGACCGCTCGAGATGGTCGCGTCCATCGCCTCACAGTAAAGAGCGTGGAGGCGCCGGTTGTAAGCTTTCCCGCCTCCAGGGGCTTGGTCGAACTGCGGTCCGCATTATAATGCGCTGTCCGCTGCCCTGCCGCCTTTCCCTTTATGGAGGTTGCCTCATCGCAGGATAATCGCCCCCTGCTCCGCCTCAGGCGGACAGGGGATCTCCAGTTCATATTTCATATATGTGCTCCCGATGGAGCAAAGGAGAACTGCGATGTTAGACGATCACTTCATCCTCACCACGAAAGATTTCTCTATTTTGGAGGCGATGGCTGACGACCCGCGCGGTCGCTACCAACTGCTTCTTCCGCTTATTCGCCGTAAAATCGCCAAGGCAGTCGTCGTTTTTCGCGAGGATCTACCAGACGGGATCGCCAGCATCAACAGCAGAGTGAGCTTCCGTGTCAATGGCAGCGCGAGGGATACCCGCGTACTCTCGACCGGTCAGGTCACCGCGCCGATTGGCATGTTCCTGTCCATCACGACTACGCGCGGTCTGTCACTTCTCGGCCTTACGGAAGGCCAAGATATGGCGTTGACCGATCCAAATGGACTGGAAGACCGGATTTTACTCGAGAAAGTGGAATATCAGCCGGAGGCTTCATTGCGCGAACGCAGGGCGCTTAATAAGGCAACCAATGCCTTAAGGCAGAAGCCACTGCTGCGCATAGTGTCCAGCGGGACGGGTCAAGCGCGCCACAAGGTTCCCGCCACACCGGATGCTACTGATGATCCGGGCCCGTCAGCGGCCTGATCCGCCTGATCGTTTGACGCAGCGCGCGTCTGCGCAATAACATGAAGAAGGCTCCAGCATGTCGAATAATTCCCCCCCGGCACAAGAGTTGCCGCATAGTGCGTTCACGCAAGGGCTCCTATGGATGGGCCTCAGCATGATCTCTTTCATCGGCATGTCAGTCGGCTCGCGCGAGCTTGCGAGCACACTGTCCGTCCAGCAGGTGCTATTCTTCCGCGCGATCGTGGGCCTTTTCGTCATCCTTACGCTCGGCCGTGCGCTGCTGCCCGAACTGCGGACAGGCAAGTTGATTAGGCTGCATTTGGCGCGAAATGTCGTGCATTTCTTTGCCCAATACCTATGGACGATCGGCGTCGTGATGCTGCCGCTCGCTTCAGTGTTCGCTCTGGAATTTACCATGCCGATCTGGGTTGCCTTTTTCGCCTTTCTGTTCTTAAAGGAACAGCTGACCAGATTGCGGATACTTGCCACCATCGGCGGCTTCATCGGCGTCCTCGTCATCGTCCGCCCGGGCATCGGCGTGGTCGATCCGGCCGCAGGGCTCGTGCTGATTGCCGCCGCCGGCTACGGTCTGTCACTGATCTTAGTCAAGCAGCTGACGCGGGAGGTTTCGCCGTGCGCCATCATCGTCTGGATGATTGGCATCCAGCTGCCGCTCGGCTTCCTTGCCTCGCTAACAGACTGGCGTCCAGTGAGCTTCGCCGACATCCCCTGGATGTTGGTCGCCGGACTCGGCGCGCTCGCCGCCCATTACTGTCAGGCCCAGGCACTCAAACGTCTCGACGCATCCGTCGTCATGCCAATCGACTTCCTGCGCGTGCCAATGGCTGCTATCGTCGGCTATTACGCTTACGCCGAAGCCATCGATCTTTGGGTCTTCCTCGGAGGTGGGATTATCTTGTTTTCCAACTATCGGGCGGTGATGGTGGAGCGACGGAAAACGACGCTTTGAGAGGCTTCAGCATCGTAGACATCTAGCCGGTGATGTCACGGTAACGCCATTTGAGGAGCGGTTGCGATAGACGCACTTGCATGAACACCTCGCCAATCAGCTACAAGCGCCATCGCTTCCCACCCCAGATCATCGCCCATGCGGTCTGGCTCTACTTTCGGTTTCCGCTGAGCCTGCGCCTTGTCGAGGAATTGCTGCTTGAGCGCGGCATGGCCGTCTCCTATGAGACGATCCGCCGCTGGGGAAAGAAGTTCGGCCCGGATTATGCGCGTCGCCTTCACCGCAAGAGGCCTAGTAGGAACGATGTGTGGCATCTGGACGAGGTCGTCATCACCATTGCCGGCAGGAAACACTGGCTATGGCGGGCCGTCGATCAGGACGGGTACGTGCTTGACGAAATCGTCCAGAACCGCCGTAACACCAAGGCTTCCAGGCGATTGCTGACTCGCCTTCTGAAGAAGCAACGTATCGCACCGAAGCGGATGATCACTGACAAGTTGCTCTCCTATGGAGCAGCCCGGCGACAGGTTATGCCGCACGTAAAACACCGATCCCACAAGGGTCTGAACAACCGGGCCGAGAATTCTCATGTGCCGCTGCGAAAACGGGAGCGGATGATGCAAGGCTTCCGATCACCGGGAGGCCTGCGCGCTTCGTCTCTGTCTTCTCCGCTGTCCGTAACCTCTTCGTCCCACCCCGCACACAGCGCTCCGCATTCCAAAACCGCTTCCACCGCATCCAGGCGATAGCAGAGTGGAAAGCTGCGGCCGGAGCCATGGCCTGAGATCAATCCACAATGCCGAACGTCTCCCGTGCATCCGAATTCAAGTTAAGGTGCCATCGCCGCTGCAGCACTTTAAATTATTCCCCACGCCCGAAACCTCCCCCTCCCCGTCATCTCGCGCAGGCCTAAGTCCTCGACGATCCGCAGCGCCGCCCGCGGCGTGACGGCAAGTTCCTTCGCGATCATACCGGCCGACACCAGCGGCCGCGAAATGACCAGCTCAATCAGCTCTGGCAGTTTTGACGATGTACGCTTCCCGACCAGCTTCCGCTCCATCATTGTTCGCGCCAGCGCCAGTCGGTCATGCTCCTTCAGCCCGATTTCGGCGGCCGCGATCAGCCCCTGGGCGATGGCGAGCAGCCGGGTCTCCCGATCACGATGCCGGCGCCCATCGACGGGAATGGTTTTGAGGCCGAGATTGATGGCGGCGAGATGAGCGCCAGTGGTGATGCCGGCCTGCCGCAAGATCGACGCGGCCAGCAGCCGGCCGAGCCAGGGCGCATGTTGCAGCACCGACAATTCATTCCAGGCATCAAGGGCGACCAGCGCCTGCAGCACTGCGGGTAGGTCTTCCGCCTGCCGCAACACGCCGCGCCATTCGTCCAGCCGCTCGTCCTCGTCCCAGTCGAGATCGTAAACCAGTGGATCTTTTTCCAGCGCGCCGGTGTGGACGGGCCGTTTTGCCTGCTCGATTGCGGCGTCGGAGCTAGCCAGCACCGCATCAATGGCGGCAAATTCGGCGTCGAGCGGGCATACTCCATCTTCGACCTCATCTCCCTTCCCTTCTCGGATTACCTCGTCGTCAGCCGACGTGGTGTCGCTCCCGCCCGCAATGCCGGCAGACGCCTCCGTAGCCGCTTGGCCACGCAGGCTGCGAAAACCGTCCGGCGACAGCGCCCAGCCAGATGGCTGAGAGGCTACGCGCCGGCGGGTGCGCAGCACGTCGCGGGCGATTGTGAGCTCATGGGTGGGTGTGCGAATATCGCGGGTGGCGTCATGGAGAACGAGGTCTTCGAGATGAACCAGTTCACCATCGATCCACAGCGATGCGCACGCGTCGGTGAAGTGCGAGCGTTCGATAAAACCCTCGCCCACGGGCGAACGGGCAATGCGCTCGTCGAGCCGGGTCAATGCAGAACCGGCGTCTGAAATCGGCCCTAACAGCGCTGAAATGGGCAATCTGGCAAGATCGTAAGACATTGAAATCATGGTAAATGATACTCTAAGCGGACGCCAGTGGATAGTTTGTGTCCGTCACTGCGTGGTTTCGGTTGGTAGCGTTCTAACCTTCGATAAGTAGTGCTTATCGGAAGTGAATAGACCAACTACTTGACCAGCCTCGGAGAGGCGCCTATTTTGTGTCAGAAGCCAACATTAAGGGCGCGCCGATGACGACCACCGTCAAGATTTCCGAAGCGAAGACCCATCTGTCCGACCTGCTGGCTCGCGTCGAGGCCGGCGAAGATTTTGTCATCTCCCGTGGCAATGATCCAATCGCCCACGTCACCCGCATGCGCAAGGAAAACGACCTGCAGCTGCTGCTCGCGGAAGTCCGGGCCGCCCGCCTGAAGGCATTGCCTTCCACCCACGACGAAATTCTCTCATGGCGCGATGAAGGTCGCCGCTGATGTCTTTTGTCATCGATGCCTCGATGGCCGCCGCCTGGCTGCTGCCGGAAGAGTTTTCCGACGCGGCCGAGGCGGCGATCGCCACCATCGACGCCCCCTGCCCTATCCCGTCGCTGTTCTTCTTCGAGATCCGCAACATTCTGGCCATGTCCGAGCGTCGCGGCCGGATTGCCGCCGGTGCCGCGCTGGTCAACATGGAACGGGTCCGCCGGCTGCCGCTCGACGATGCTGGCATTGGCGGCGACAGTTATGTCCTGCTGCTGTCTGCCAATCACGGCCTCGGCGCCTATGATGCCGCCTATCTTGCGCTCGCGCTCAATCGTAGCGTTCCGCTTGCCACGCTCGACCGAAAACTGGCCTCCGCCGCTCGTAAGGAAGGGGTTCCGGTGCTGGGGCCGTTTACCCATGGCGACTGATCTAGTCACGCTGTCACGGATGTGTTGATGGGAGCGGAGATCAATCTCACGCAAGCGAACAGGCACGACCCCGTGGCGTGTGCCGGTGACTGTGCTCTCTACAGATCTCCGTCTTTTTCAAGAGGGATGAGCAGGCTGGGAAATTCGGTTTCGGCAGGAAGCTCGGCAATTCTCCGGATTAATCTGTCCAGTCGATCCGTCGTAAAAGCCTTGTCGGCAAACCAGATCTCGATTTCGGCCGGATCAAGCGTGTCAACCATCGAAGGTGTCGGCACAACGCAGCCGGACGCCCGAATGGTGCGGATATTATGCTGGTATCGCCGGATGCGTTCCGCCATTGGCAGATCAGCACCGGTTTTCAAAAGCTTGTCCTTGGGCCATTCGGGCATAGGCTCTTCCTCGGGTTTAATGGATAGTAGCAGCATCGCCCGGCCACGGCATTGGCAAAATTCAAGTTCCTGCCGCATTCATCAGCCGGCGAAAAGTGTTCGTCTCTCGATTAAACGAAGCTGCCTGATACTGCCGCATGACCGGTCTACTCACCCGTCCATCGCCAGAAAAGGCATTTCCATGGAAGATCGAATCCGCTTCGCCCTCGAAAAGCTGCTCAACATCGCCCACCAGGATTCTGGCCAAGGTAGGCGGGTGGCGAACTTTCTGCTCTCCTGGTGGAATGCCGAAGAGCATGGCGGCTTCGACCTGACCGATCTGGCCAATGTCGATCGCGAAGTGTCCGAGGACATGGCGACGATTTTTACCTGGCTCGCGTGCGAGGAAGATGTGGTTTACCCTTACGAGTATCGCAGCGAAATCGAGCAGGTTATTGCGCGCTGGCGGCCCCAGGCGGCTGTGGAATGATGGCAAAGTCCCGCAAGTCCGCTCAGGATCTTTCTACCGTTGAGGGACGGATCGCAGAGCTCGACACGATCGCTGCCGTCCTGCCGATGGAGCGTCGCGACGAGCTCGCCGAGCTGTTGACTGATCAGGACGTCGAAACCCTGCGCCATCTCGTCAACGAAGGCATGGGCGAAAACACGCTTCGCGCGCTCACCTCCGATCTTGCCTATTTACAGGCCTGGTCGCTGGCGGCCATGGGGAAGTCTTTGCCCTGGCCGGCGCCTGAGGCACTGCTATTAAAGTTCGTCGCGCATCATCTTTGGGATCCGCAAAAGCGCGAAAACGATCCGGATCACGGAATGCCGGCGGACGTCGAACAGAAGCTTCGCGGCCAGGGGTTTCTCAAGATCACCGGCCCGCATGCGCCCGATACCGTGCGCCGGCGGCTGGCCACCTGGTCGACGCTGACGAAATGGCGCGGGCTGACCGGCGCCTTCACCTCCCCTGCCCTAAAGTCTGCCATCCGCCTCGCCGTCCGGGCCACGCCGCGGCCGCGCAAACGGAAGAGCGCCAAGGCTGTGACCGGTGATGTTTTGGCCAAAATGCTGGCGACCTGCGCGAGCGGCAGCCTGCGCGATCTCCGTGATCGGGCGATCCTGATG
>RCUQ01000327.1_pt1 | contig 23600 bp, 23 predicted proteins | sample 2166351 | NCBI WGS metagenome assembly RCUQ01 (sample SAMN09932597, study PRJNA488358) | compost metagenome | feature: garden; material: soil; isolation source: compost soil in acetonitrile-enriched culture | place: Germany: Experimental Botanical Garden Goettingen | collected 2016-01-27
AACAGTTCCTGATGGGTTGTTTCGTTTTATATTTTCTCAAATGTATTGATTTTTTTAGGTAGGGACAACTCGCGAGTTGTCCGTACTGAAGCCAGGGGAAATATTGCACGAAAAATTATCATAATTTTAGTAAGTATCCGTAGTAAAAAGCGCTAAATTGGCACTTTGTTTTTATACTTTTGAACTCTTGCTTATAAAACTATGGATACTATAAAAATACTTTGGGTTGACGACGAAATTGATCTTTTGAAACCGCATATCTTGTTTTTGGAAAAGAAAAATTACAGTGTCACTACCTGCAATAACGGTAGGGATGCGATAGATATTTTTGAGGACAACAATTTTGATATTGTTTTTCTGGACGAAAATATGCCCGGTATGAGCGGTTTGGAGACCCTTTCGGAAATGAAGGAAAAGAAATCGGCTATTCCTATCATTATGATTACCAAAAGTGAGGAGGAATTTATCATGGAGGAAGCGATTGGTTCTAAAATTGCCGATTACCTGATCAAACCTGTGAATCCGAATCAGATTTTGTTGAGCTTGAAGAAAAATCTCGATCATTCCCGATTGGTTTCGCAAAAAACAACCTTAGATTACCAGAAAGAATTCCGAAAAATTACCATGGAAATGGGTATGGTGAACTCTTTTGAAGACTGGATTGAATTGTATAAAAAGTTAATTTTTTGGGAACTGGAGCTTGAAAACATTGATGATCAGAGCATGTTTGAAATTTTGGAATCTCAAAAAGTGGAAGCCAATTCACAATTTGGAAAATACATAGAGCGGAATTATGAGGACTGGTTTGAACCAAAAGCTGATAAACCTATCCAGTCCCATACGCTATTCAAAGAATTAGTCGTGCCTGAAATTAAGAAAAAAGACAGGCCAATTCTTTTTGTAGTGATTGATAACTTACGTTATGACCAATGGAAAGCTTTTGAAAATGTGGTCAGTAATCATTATAAACTGGAGAAAGAAGTGCCGTACTACGCCATTCTGCCCACAGCTACCCAATATGCGCGAAATGCAATTTTTTCCGGCTTAACACCACTTGAAATGGAAAAACAGTTTCCGCAATACTGGAAAAATGATCCCGAGGAAGGAGGAAAAAACCTGTACGAGGCTGAGTTTTTAACAGCTCAATTGAAACGATTAGGATTGAATATTAAAGAAGATTATTTTAAAATCACCAATTTGGCCGGTGGAAAAAAATTGGTTGAAAATTTCAAAGCTTTAAAAAGCAATGATTTGGTGACTGTGGTGTACAATTTTGTGGATATGCTTTCCCATGCTAAAACCGAAATGGATGTGGTAAAAGAATTGGCTCCTGATGACAAGGCTTATCGTTCCCTGACTTTGAGCTGGTTCAAGAATTCTCCGTTATTGGAAATGATTCAACAGGCGCAAAAAATGGGTTTCAAATTGATTCTAACCACTGATCACGGAACCATAAATGTAAAAAACCCATCAAAAGTGGTGGGTGACAAAAATACCAGTCTGAATTTGCGCTACAAGACGGGACGCAGTCTTACCTTTGAGCAGAAAGATGTTTATGCCGTAAAAGAACCTAAAAAAATAGGTTTGCCTGCTATAAATATGAGCAGTTCGTATATTTTTGCAAAAAATGATTTGTTTTTGGCGTATGTCAACAACTATAATCATTATGTGAGTTATTATAAAAACACGTATCAGCACGGTGGAATTTCATTAGAAGAAATGATTGTGCCATTTTTAGTTTTTAATCCGAAATAGAAAGTTTTCAGTCTCAGTTTTTAGTATTCGGCGGCAGCCTTAAACTTTAAATTCTAAACAAATAAAATATAGAATGAATATTGTTTTTTCATTGGATCAACTCGGAGAAGTTGCTCAAAAAATTATAGACCAAAACCCGAATAAAGTGATTCTTTTTCACGGAGAAATGGGCGTTGGTAAAACTACTTTAATCAAGCAATTGTGTAAATGTTTGGGGGTTACTGATGCTACAAGCAGTCCAACCTTTTCTTTAGTTAATGAATATCAAACTAAAGACAATCAGTTAGTTTATCATTTTGATTTCTACAGATTAAATCATGAAACTGAAGCACTGGATATGGGAGTGGATGATTATTTGTATTCTGGTAATTGGTGCTTTATTGAATGGGCTGAAAAAATCCCAAACCTTATACCCGAATCCCATTCCGTAATTACTATTGAGCTGCTTCCTGACGGGAAACGTGTTCTCGAATTGAGTTAAACAGTTAGCAGATGCATGTAGAAAATACCATAGAAATAATTCCTTTTTCTGCCGATTTAAAGGAGCCAATAAAAACACTGAATATTGAGTGGCTGAAAAAATATTTCAAAGTAGAACCCAAAGATGAAATCGTACTTTCCAATCCGCAGAGCGAAATCATCGACAAAGGAGGATTTATTTTTTACGCGCGATATAATGATAAAATTGTAGGTACAGTTTCCTTATTGAAAATTGATAAAACTATCTTTGAATTGAGTAAAATGGCGGTTACCGATGGTGTTCAGGGGCTTGGGGTTGGGAAAAAAATGATGGAATATTGTTTTGAGGTTGCCCAGGAGAAAGGCATTAAAAAACTACTTTTGTACTCGAACAGAAGTTTGCTTTCGGCAATTCATCTGTATAAGAAATATGGTTTTGTGGAGATTCCTTTAGAAGCAGGTGTTTATGAAAGGGCCGATATAAAAATGGAAAAAATTATGGATTGATTTATCTCTAATCGTTAATGCGCTTATCTACAAGCTAATTACTTATTTTTTAAAACTTTTTGCGTAAATTGTGCCACTAATTTCAAAAGACCAATGCCAGTATCTTTAAGTCCATTCACTAAACAACAGCTTTTGCCTCAAGAAGAAAAACTTGAGATAGGAAGGCAAAAAAGCGAACTTTTTATTGGTATTCCAAGAGAAACCAGTTATCAGGAACGTCGCATTTGTCTTACCCCTGATGCTGTCAATTCCCTGACCTACCACGGACACAGGGTAATGATTGAGTCGGGTGCCGGAGAAAGTTCCAGTTATTCCGACAAAGAGTATAGCGATGCAGGTGCTGAAGTGACTAAAGATACTAAGAAAGTATTTGGTTGTCCAATGATTTTAAAAGTGGAACCTGCAAGTATTGCCGAAATTGCAATGATGAATCCAAAAACGATTCTGATATCGGCAATCCAGATAAAAACAAGAAAAAAGACTTATTTCGAAGCCTTGGCCAAGAAAAAAATTACCGCCCTTGCCTTTGAATACATAAAAGATGAAGACGGAACCTATCCAGCGGTCAAGTCATTAAGTGAAATTGCCGGAACAGCCTCTATTTTGATTGCTGCCGAACTGATGATTACCAATGAATTTGGAAAAGGACTCTTATTTGGAAATATTACAGGTGTCCCTCCTACTGATGTGGTTATTCTTGGTGCAGGAACCGTAGGTGAATTTGCTGCCAAAACAGCCATTGGTCTGGGGGCTAATGTGAAAGTTTTTGATAATTCGATTACTAAATTACGTCGCTTGCAAAATAATTTAAGTCAACGGATTTTTACATCTACCATACAACCTAAATCATTATTAAAAGCGCTCAGACGCTGTGATGTGGCGATTGGAGCTATGCATGGGCAGGACCGTTGCCCCGTTGTGGTTACGGAAACGATGGTGGAGCACATGAAAAAAGGAGCTGTAATTGTTGATGTTAGTATCGATACCGGTGGTTGCTTTGAAACATCAGAAGTGACATCACACGAAAAACCAACTTTCATCAAGAGTAATGTTTTGCATTATTGTGTTCCCAATATTCCTTCCCGATATTCAAAAACAGCCTCTCTTTCTATTAGTAATATCATCACTCCTTATCTGATGCAAATTGCTGAAGATGGTGGTATTGAAAGCGCTATCCGTTGTGATAAAGGGTTGAAAAACGGTGTTTATATGTATCACGGAATCCTTACGAATAAAGCCATTGGCGAATGGTTTGATTTACCGGAGAGTGACATTAATTTAATTGTTTTTTAACTAAACTTTCATTTACCTTTGCCAAAAATTTAATTCATGAAGTTTGTACATCGTTTTGCCTATTATTTTGTTGGTTTGATCATAGGAATGTTTTTTGTGGCTATGGTTTTTAGCGGAAAAGATACCCGTTGCAATTATTTTCCGAATGCCCGAGTTTTGAATGATTTAAGAAACAAGCCATTCAATTATTCCGATAAAGCTTCTAAAATATTAGCAGAAAGTTGGATTGACACTACAGATATTAAAAACACCCTGAAATATGGCGATGTTGATTTTGATCAAAGTAATGTTGCATTTGAAAAAGGCAAATTATACGTAATTGAGGGAAAAACAGTAAAAAATCAGGAAATCACGCTTAAAGTGATTAATTATTCAGATAAGGCTGTTTTACATGATATTGTAAAGAAATAGTATTATTTAAATATTGATCTGCTCCACCCATTCTATTGGCTGTAAACCATTATTTTTCAAATATTCATTTGTTTTGCTGAAATGTTTGTTTCCAAACCATTTTCCTTGATTGGCACTCATGGGTGATGGATGCCCGGATTCCAGAACTAAATGTTTATTCCGATCGATTTTGAGTCCTTTTTTATGGGCGAAACTTCCCCAAAGCAAGAAAACAACATGCTCTTTTTTGTCTGAAATTTTCTGAATTAAAGCATCGGTAAAAATATTCCACTTTAAGTGTTTGTGACTGTTTGGATTGTCTTCTCTTACTGTTAAGGAGGCATTTAAAAGTAAGATGCCTTGCTTAGCCCAAGCTTCAAGATTTCCGGAAGTTGGAAAAAAAACAGTTCCCAGATCATCACACATTTCACGAAAAATATTTCGTAACGATGGAGGGATACGGACCCCGTCATTAACTGAAAAACACAAACCATTGGCCTCGCCTTTTCCGTGATAGGGATCTTGACCAATAATAACCACCTTTATATTGTTGAAACTACAATAATTAAAAGCAGAAAAAATCAATTCTTTCGGAGGATAGCAAGTATGGTTCTTGTATTCTTGATCGACAAATTCTATTAAATCCTGAAAATAGGGTTTCTGAATTTCGTCTGATAAAATGGATTGCCATTCCGAATTAAGATTGATTTGCATAGTATATATTTTTCCGCAAAGTTCGCAAAGTTTTTCGCAATGTCCACTAAAAAAAAAGTATCGTATTTCACTTTGAAACTTTGTAACTTTGAACCTTTACAACTTAGATTAAAAAATGATATCAATCACCGAAAAAACATTACAAGATTTACAATTTCCAACCGTTCTTGAAACCATTTCGGCAATTTGCAATACCGATATCGGTAAGCAAAAAGCATTAGAAATTACCCCTTTTAAAGACAAGGAAAGTTTGATGGAAGCTTTAATGCAAACATCAGAATATGTTTCTTCTTTTCAAAATAACAATGCGATTCCTAATCATGGTTTTGATGCCATCACTCACGAAATTAAATTTCTGGCTATAGAAGACAGTTTTCTTGAGGTGGGGAGTTTTAGAAAAATAGCCACCTTATCAGATACCACTAATTTTCTGTTGAATTACTTCAAAAAATTTGATGATTACTATCCACGCCTCAATGCGAAAGCATCCGCTATACCTTTTACAAAAGAGATTGTCACCTTGGTTGATGCCGTGGTTGATAAGTATGGAGAGATAAAAGATAATGCTTCTCCTGATTTGCAGAATATCCGTCGGGATATGAATCTGGTTCGAGGTAAAGTCAATCAAAGTTTTGGAGTGGCATTGACTCAGTACAATTCTTTGGGATACTTAGATGATATCAAAGAAAGTTTTGTGCAAAACAGAAGGGTTCTAGCTGTTTTAGCGATGTATCGTCGTAAGGTAAAAGGATCAATTTTGGGCAGTTCCAAAACAGGAAGCATTGCTTATATTGAGCCCGAAACCACATTAAAATACTCGAGAGAATTGAGTAATTTAGAATACGAGGAGAAAGAAGAAATTACCCGTATTTTAAAACAGTTATCAAATCAGATTCGCCCTTTTTTACCTTTACTGGTTCAGTACCAGGATTTCTTGAGTGATATTGACGTTGTGGCTGCTAAAGCAAAATATGCGAACAGAATTAACGGAATTTTGCCAACAATCACAGAAGAACGCCGACTTTATTTTAGAGATGCTTACCATCCTATTTTGTATCTGAATAACAAACAGAAAAACGAAGTTACACATCCGCAGACTATTGAATTAGGTCAAGAAAACAGAATCATTGTGATTTCAGGACCAAATGCGGGAGGAAAAACCATCTCCTTAAAAACGGTTGGTTTGCTCCAATTAATGTTGCAATCCGGTATGTTAATTCCGGTGCACGAACGTAGTGAAACCTTTTTGTTTGATCGTATTCTTACAGATATTGGTGATAATCAATCTATTGAAAATCATTTAAGTACGTATAGCTACAGATTAAAGAACATGAATTACTTTTTGAAAAAATGTAATCGAAAAACCATGTTCCTGATAGATGAGTTTGGTACAGGATCCGATCCTGAACTGGGTGGTGCTTTAGCGGAAATTTTTCTGGAAGAGTTCTATCATAGAGAAGCTTTTGGAATTATTACAACGCATTATTCCAATTTGAAAATATTAGCAAATGAATTGCCTTTTGCGACAAATGCCAACATGCTTTTTGATGAAAAGACATTGGAACCTATGTATAAATTGGTTTTAGGACAAGCAGGTAGCTCTTTTACTTTTGAGGTAGCTCTTAAAAACGGTATCCCTTTCAGTTTAATCAATCGGGCGAAAAAGAAAATTGAGGTTGGAAAAGTACGTTTTGATAAAACGATTGCCACGCTTCAGAAAGAACGTTCCAAACTGGAAAAAACTTCGCAGACATTAAAAGAAGAAGAATCCAGAGCGCGTGAGGAAGGCAAGAAAATGGAAAATATCAATGTGAAGATTAAGCAAAAACTGGAAAGCTATCAGGAATTGTATGACAGCAATCAGAAAACGATTTACATTGGTCAAAAAATTGAAGATATCGCTGAGAAATATTTCAATAATAAGAACAAGAAAGACCTGATTGGAGAGTTTTTGAAAATTATTGAAATAGAAAATTCGAAACGTAAAAAAGCAACTCCAAAGGAAACAAAAGCCCAAGTAGAAAAGAAAAAGGAAATTATTCAGGAGGTTACTGTCAAGGTTGAAGAAATTCGCAAGGAAAAGAAGGAAAAGAAATTAAAACCTGTAATCGAAAAGCCAAAACCTATTCTAAAAGTAGGTGACAGAGTACGAATGCTAGACGGAAAAGCTGTGGGAAGTATTGATTCTATTGAAAAAAACAAAGCCACAGTCAATTACGGAATGTTTACTTCGAAAGTTAGTCTGGACGAATTGGAGCTTGTAGAAGCGGTTAAGAAATAAGTAGTTTTTAGTCTCTGTTTCAATTTCAGTTTCAGTAGAGTAGTTTTAAATCCTGGATCGTTAAAATCTTAGTCATAAAATGCAAAGTTTACCTAAAGATAAAAAAATTGTTCTCTTTGACGGCGTTTGTAATTTGTGCAACACTTCCGTTCAATTTATCATTGAGCAAGACAAAAAAGATGTCTTTAGATTTGTAGCCCTCCAATCTGATTTAGGTCAGGAAATTATGAGGTATATTGGTATTGACCCTAAAACTACAGACAGTATAGTTCTCTATCAGCCGGGAATTGCTTATTATTATAAAGCTTCGGCTGTATTTGAAATTTCAAAAGAGTTAGGAGGTCTTTTTCATTTTATAAGTTTGCTTTCCATTCTACCAGATTCGTTTAGCAATTGGGTATATGATTATATTGCTAAAAACCGTTACAAATGGTATGGAAGAAAAGAAACTTGTATGATGCCAACAGAGGATTTAAAATTAAAATTTTTGCAATAAAATCAGTAATCATGATATTTATCATGTACTATTCTGTATTGTTGTGTTAAATTTGATTAATCTTAAAATCTTAATTATATGAGTAATTTATCACTGTACTCTTGGGGAAACGGTTCGTTTATAATGATAGTTGTTTTTGGTTTGGTAATAATTGGTTTGGTAGCCGCCGTTTTAATGATGATGAATTCTGATAAGAAAAAGAAATAAGAGCATAAAAAAAAGAGGATGATACAGACATCCTCTTTTTTATTTAATTAATAATCAAACTTTTGATTATTAACTTCTGATCAATTTTCTGTATTTAAGACGTTTTGGAGTTAAATCACCACCCAAACGTTTCTTTTTGTTTTCTTCATAATCAGAGAAACCACCTTCAAAATAATATACTTCAGAGTTTCCTTCAAAGGCAAGAATGTGTGTACAAATTCTGTCTAGGAACCATCTGTCGTGTGAAATTACTACGGCACAACCTGCAAAATTTTCTAAACCTTCTTCTAAAGCTCTAAGAGTGTTGATATCCAAATCATTCGTAGGCTCATCCAGTAAAAGTACGTTTCCTTCTTCTTTCAAAGTCATTGCTAAGTGCAAACGGTTTCTTTCACCACCGGAAAGCATTGAAACTTTTTTGTTTTGGTCGCTTCCGCCAAAGTTAAAACGGGATAAATAAGCTCTTGAATTTACTTGTCTTCCTCCCATCATAATTAATTCCTGACCATCTGCAAAGTTTTCCCAAATCGATTTATTCGGATCAATATTCGAATGTGACTGGTCAACATAAGCTATTTTAACGGTCTCACCAATTAAAAACTCACCTGCGTCTGGTTTTTCTTCGCCCATTATCATTTTGAAAATAGTTGATTTACCAGCACCATTTGGTCCGATAATCCCAACAATTCCAGCTTGAGGTAATTTAAAGTTCAAATTATCATATAATAATTTGTCTCCAAATGCTTTGGCCACATTTTTAGCTTCAATTACATTAGTTCCCAAACGAGGTCCGTTAGGGATATAGATTTCCAGATTCTCGTCTAATTGTTTTTGATCTTCATTTAACAATTTATCGTAGTTCTGTAAACGTGCTTTTTGTTTGGTTTGACGTCCTTTGGCACCTTGACGAACCCAGTCCAACTCGCGTTCCAAAGTTTTTCTTCGTTTTGAAGCTGTTTTTTCTTCCAAGGCCATACGCCCTGATTTTTGTTCTAGCCAAGAAGAATAATTTCCTTTCCAAGGAATACCTTCTCCTCTATCCAATTCCAAAATCCAACCCGCTACGTTATCCAAGAAATAACGGTCGTGCGTTACAGCAATTACAGTTCCGGCATATTGTGCTAAATGTTGCTCTAACCAAAGTACACTTTCCGCATCCAAGTGATTCGTAGGCTCATCCAAAAGCAAAACGTCAGGCTGTTGCAATAACAAACGACATAAAGCTACGCGACGACGCTCTCCACCAGATAAATTTTTGATTGGTGTATCGCCTTCCGGAGTTCGTAAGGCATCCATCGCGATTTCTAGTTTGGTGTCGATTTCCCAGGCTCCAAGTGCATCAATTTTATCCTGTAAATCGGCTTGGCGATCCATTAATTGTTGCATTTTGTCAGCATCTTCATATACTTCAGGTAAACCAAAACTATCGTTGATTTTGTTGAATTCATCTAAGACTGCCATGGTCTCAGCCACACCTTCTTTTACAATCTCGATAACGGTTTTACTGTCATCCAAAATAGGTTCCTGCTCTAGGTATCCTACGGTATATCCTGGTGCAAAAACAACATCGCCCTGATAGTTTTTGTCAACACCGGCAATAATCCTTAAAAGAGATGATTTACCAGAGCCGTTTAAACCTAAAATACCAATTTTTGCTCCGTAAAAGAAACTCAAATAAATATCTTTTAATACTTGCTTGTTACTGCTTGAGTAGGTCTTACTCAATTTTGACATTGAGAAGATTACTTTTTTATCGTCTGCCATATAACCTATGAATTTATTTTATTAATGGACACAAAGATAGTACTAAATAAAAAGAATAGAAATCATCATTACTGAATAATTCTAATCGAAAGTTCAAATTTAAATGAAAAGTAATCGGTTTATGAATGAAGTCAATTTATTTCTGGTATTCTCTGTCTGTCAAAGTTTTCATAAATGCGATTAATGCTTTTTTCTCTTTTTTGGTTAAATTTAATTTTTCAGCAGGTAATGTTTGATTCTCTATTGCAATTCCCAGACCGATTCCACCACCTGTATCGTAGAAATCGATAACTTCTTCTAAAGTTGAAAATACACCATTATGCATATAAGGAGCAGTTATGGCAACATTTCTTAACGATGGCGTTTTGAAAGCATTTCTTAATTGTGGCATTTGATATTGTTTATACCTTCCTAAATCAGGGCTAATTTTGTTTCCCTTCTTTTTATCTGGTGTTCCAATTACCTCTTGCTCTGTTTTTTGAAAGTTAGGTGGTACCGTTCCGTTAAACAAAGGAATAAAATGGCAAGTGGCGCATTTAGCTTTTCCTGCAAAGAGGTTAAATCCCAGTTTTTCGTCGGCGCTAAAATTTCCCAAATCACTTTGCATATAAATATCAAATTTACTGTCGAATGCATTTAGGGAACGAATGTAACTTGCTAAAGAATTTTGAATTTGCCATTCTTCTATCTTTTTTGATTGGGGGAATGCCAATTGAAACAATTTCTGGTATGCTTTATCTCTATTTAATATTTGGATAGCATTCGAAATATTACCATGCATTTCATCTTTATTTTGAATTACATCCAAACTTTGTTTTTCTAAATCCAATTGTCGCATATCCCAAAATTGTGCGTTTTGTAAAGAGGCATAGGTTAAAGTTGGAGTATTCCGATTTAATTGACCACCGTCTAAAGATTGATTTGTTTTCAAATTATCGGTAAATGCTTTATCTGGATTATGGCAGGATGAGCAATTTCTGGTTTTATTTTTGGAAAATGAAGTCTCATAAAACAATTTTTTTCCCAATGCCACTTTTTCTTTGGTGTATTGGTATTCATCCGATGGAATAAATGCATTTACATTAAAAGCTTTTTTTTCAAAAATAGTGGCAGTATTTGGGTTTATGACGCTATTTGTATTTGCATTTTTAATCCTACTCGCTTTTTGAAAGACAAGCAGATTTTCACTAATAGGATTTAAATATTCTTTAATAAAGTAAGCTCTGTCGAAAGTATTAAAATCAGGATGAGACTGACAGTACTGTTCTCCTTGATGGATTAGATCCACTATTTTCTTTTCGGATACAATCGCTTCTTTAGTATTGTTACTCATTTTTGGGAGTAAAAATTTTAAAGATCCAAGACTAATTTTTGCTTCAGGAACTGAATGTAAGGCTATTGGAAAATCAAAACCCGTTATTCCAAGAGCGAGAATTCTGTTTAGTTCCATTTTAGAAGCGTCTAAAACATAGTTATTTGAAATAGTAACAGCATTCAAATGTTGTTTTACCTGATTCAAATTGCCTTTGAGTATTTTGATTTCCCGAATTAGATTTGTTTTATTTTCAATAGCGTAATTAGGAAAAAGAAGTTCTTCGATTACTTGAAAGCCATTAGGAGAAAAAAATGTATTTTCTGCAACTTCTAATTCATCCAAAGCGGGACCATTAATAAATCGTGCAGGATTTGGTGTGAAATATTCAACTGCCCATTCTATTTTTTTATAAGATAATCGTGTGGATTTGAATGCTTCCTGTATTTTTTTTTCATTATTGCTTTCTTCTGCAATAGTTTGAAAATCATTTATTTTTTGATTTAAAACTTCAATATCAGAAAGAAGTGCCTGTTGTATTGTTATTTGATTGTATTTGTTTTCACATCCAAATAATAAAATAATAAAAGTAAAATTCAGAATCAGGAAAGTCTTTTTACTATAATTGCTTTTGAAAAATTTCATTTTTTTAGTAGATAAAAACAAAAAACAACCCTGATTAGGGCTGTCTTTGTTTATTAGTGTCAGAAATTATTTTTGTACATTTCTTATTATTACGGTTTGCCCTCCTTCTTTATTGGTGTTAACACCACTTCCATCTGCATTTAAGAAAGCATCTTTTTGCCAAGTGTGAGGATGAACATTGAGTATAAATGTATTTGGTACCCCAATAATTTCAGAGATATCTTCCATAGCACCATATTCCCAACTTCCAAAACGTGTTTCACCGGTTTGGTTATAAGTTGCGTTCCAGGTAGCATCAGTTCGTTTATGATTCATGGTCATCCAAGGCTTATTACTTTTGGCTGCAATATTGTATTGCCAGATATAAGAATCATGTTTAGCCGCCGAATAATAGGAATCGCCATCTTCTTGAATGTAAACATAATTTTCAGTCACACATATGTTATCCGGATTGATGATACCGGTACCTGGAGTAGAGTCTCCTTCAACTACTAGTTCTAATTTACCAAGTAGAGGGTTGTTATCGTTTAAAACTAATTTATAAACTCTTCCCCACATGGTGTATCCGGTTACCGGTGCATCGTTGCTTGCTTGACCTGTTGCTGTAAAATAAATCTCTTTGTTGTTTTTAGAAGAACCTTTTCTGTAATCTACATCTTCTACTCTAGAAAAACGGATTGCCCCTAAATTATTTACCGTTGTATTAATTTCTTTTCCAGTCAAATTTTTTGCATTTGGAATTTCAACAAAAGATACGTCAAAGGAAGTCCCAACAGTCATAGTAGTCTCAACTTGTACGCCATCATTTCTTTTTAGAGCATACAACTTGCCATTAGTAAGATCTCCAACAGCATCACTTACATACATAATTACTTGTCCTGCACTAATATGGGAGGTTGAATACGATTGATCTTCACCAATTATAATTACAGTTTTACCTGAATAAGCTGCTTTTGGAAGCGGAACAGCGTTTTCCATACTCGCTTTTCCTAAAGCGGGTAAAACTCTGTCAGTTCTGCTTTTTTGACTTGTAAGGCTAAAAGGATCGATGCCGTGAACCATACTTTCTTCGCCGCTTTCCCCTGCTGTTAAAAACATCGGACCAAATCCGTGAGTACTTGGAGTAGCTAATGTTGCAGAGCATAATCTGGTCATGCCCCCTATGCCGTCAACAATGTATTCTCCTTTTGTAGCCTTTAATGTTTTGTCAAAATAAACTCTTGAAACAGATTTCAAAATCTCATGGTTTGTTATCATTATATAGCCATCACTATTCGGATCTTTCATGAATCCGGCGCCATCCGGTTGCGCACCATAAACAAAACTCGGAGATTGTGACAATACATCGGGACTACTGATTAATGACGTAATCATCAAATTTTCAAAACCTTCTTTAGCCGTCACTAAAGCCGGAACTGAGGAGGTATTATTAAAATCGATTTCAGGATTTACCTTGTCCCCATTGTCATCATTTTGACAGCTGATAATTGCTAAGCCCAAAACAGATAATAGACCTGCTTTTTTTAAGTAATTCAATTTCATGATTTTTTTTTAAGATTATATTCACAAAATTATATTCAAAAAGTTTTAAGGAGGTTAACTGATTTTATTGAAATGATGACTAATTGGTTAAGAGTTTTTAACCAAAAACTGTAAAAGTTAATTTTGAGTAAAATTTATTACAGATGTTTTGTAATAATTTTTTTTGATTGTACTTTTAGGAATAATCGTACTTTAAATTGATATAAAAAAATAAAAGGCCACTGTTTTTACAGTGACCTTTTTATAAATTAGCTAATTATAGCTAAAGTGTTTTTTTAAATTATACCCTTCCTTTAAGAGAACTGAAAACCCAGGCATTGGCCAAGAAGCCTACTCCAACAGCTGCGAATCCCCATCCCGCTACGTCATCATACCTAAAAGCACCTAAACCAATTAGTAATAATCCCATTAGAATCATTATCAATGTGGCCCATCCTAAGATTGTATTTTTATTCATTCCCATAATTGTGGTATATTTATATTTTAGAGGTGCAAATATCGGAAATTTACCTGCTAATTAAATATTTTATAAAGCATTTCTCTTAATAAATCCGATTGAGACAAGGCATTTGCGCCAACACCTTTACTTTTTACATCAATATCTCGTAAGGAAGCCACTATCTGACTCACTTTTTTCATCGGATAGTTTTTTAAAGCCACATCATAATCTTTTAGGAAAAAGGGATTGACGCCTAGCACAGCCGCAACATTTTTGGGGTTTCGGTCTTTTAATCCGTGATATTTAAGCAATTGGATAAAAAATCCAAAAACCAAACCTGTAGTCACCACCATTGGGTTGTCTTTTGGGTTTTGTGCAAAGTTTTCAGCAATGGTATAGGCTTTTAACTGGTTGCGTTCTCCCAATGCTTTTCGTAATTCAAAGACATTAAAATCTTTGCTGAAACCTATATTTTCCTCAATATGTTTGGGATTGATAGTACTTCCTACCGGTAAAATAATTTGCAATTTTTCGAGTTCGTTGTTTATTTTACTCAGATCGGTTCCAAGAAATTCAACCAGCATAGAAGCTGCTTTTGGCTCAATGGAGTATTTTTTACCTGCTAAAACACGTTTAATCCAATCGCCTACTTGGTTTTCATAAAGCTTTTTGCTTTCATAAACAACACCGTTTTTGGCCAATAGTTTGGTTACCTTTTTACGTTTGTCTAAAGTTTTGTATTTATAACAAAAAACCAAAACTGTTGAAGCCATTGGGTTTTCGGCGTAACTTTCGAGTTTGTCAATGGTGCGGGTCAATTCCTGCGCTTCTTTTACAATAACTACCTGACGATCTGCCATCATTGGGTATCGTTTGGCGGTAGAGACAATGTCTTCAATCGTAACATCCCTGCCGTACAAAACTGCCTGATTAAAACCTTTCTCCTCTTCCGATAATATATTTTGCTCAATATATTCGGATAATTTGTCAATATAATACGGTTCTTCCCCCATCAGGAAATAGATAGGTTTGATTGTGCCACTTTTTATATCATTAACAATTTTTACTACTTCGTCCATGTTTTTTGGTTTAAAGTTTAAGGTTTAAAGTTTGTCGCATCGTGTGCAACTTTAAACCTTAAACTTTAAACTAAATAACTATTTTTGCTTCATGCAAAAACTCAATTTTCAAGCCTATAACTTTCGCTTCAAAAATAGCGAAAATAAAGTCTCAATTTTTGATGAAATCAGGAAAAAATTTATCATTCTCACTCCTGAGGAATGGGTAAGGCAACATGTGGTACAATTTCTTTTGGCTGAAAAAAAATACCCAAAGTCATTAATAAATGTAGAAAAAGTTTTAAAAGTCAACGGTTTACGAAAACGATATGATGCAGTTGTGTACAACCCAGATGGTTCCATTTTTATTTTAATTGAATGTAAAGCACCAGAAGTTAAAATCACACAAGCCACCTTTGATCAAATTGCCCGTTATAATATGACGATGAAGTCCCAATTTTTGATGGTGACCAATGGTTTGAATCATTACTTTTGCCAAATGGATTTTGAAAATGAAAAATATCAATTCCTGCAAGAATTACCGGATTACAGCTTAAATAATCAATATATATAATAGTCAGAAATGAAATTAGCGGTTGTCATACTCAATTGGAACGGAATAAAATTATTAGAACAATTTTTACCTTCGGTGGTAAAATACTCTCCGGAATCGACGGTATATATTGCAGATAATGCTTCGACAGATGACTCTATTTCATATATCAGAACATTTTTTCCTTCGGTAAAAATTGTAAAAAACGACTCAAATCTGGGTTTTGCCGGGGGCTATAATGAAGCTTTGCAACATATTGATGCGGATATTTATGCTTTGGTTAATTCCGATATTGAAGTGACCAAAAATTGGTTGCAACCTATTATAAAAACTTTCGAAAGTGAGCCAAAAACCGCTATCATCCAACCTAAAATATTAGATTATAAAAACAAGGAATACTTTGAGTATGCTGGCGCTGCCGGAGGATTTATAGACCAGTACGGATATCCGTTTTGTCGAGGCCGCTTATTTGATACTTTAGAAAAAGATTATGGACAATACGATGATAATTGCGAGATCTTTTGGGCTTCGGGTGCCTGTTTTTTTATTCGAGCTGCTGTTTACAAAGAATTAGAGGGGTTTGACGGGGGATTTTTTGCTCATCAGGAAGAAATTGATTTGTGCTGGCGCGCTTTTAATAAAGGATATAAAATAAAATACAATTCAGAATCGGTTGTGTATCATGTTGGCGGGGCAACTTTGCAACAGGGACATCCTAAGAAAACATTTTTGAATTTTAGAAACTCATTGTTGATGCTCACTAAAAATCTTCCAAAAGATAAATTGTATTGGATTTTATTCTGTAGAATGATTTTGGACGGAATCGCCGGACTTCAATTTCTTTTAAAAGGAAAACTAAACCATTTTTGGGCAATAGTAAAAGCGCACGGCTCCTTCTACAAATTTTATAGAGTTAATTTTAAAAAAAGGGGAGAATTTCAAATTGCCAAATACTATACCGTGAAAAGTATCGTTTATCTATACTTTATCAAGAAGGTTAAGACATTTAAGAATATTTTGACATTCTTGTAAACTATAATAAACTAAATTTGTAATTCACGTTTAATTAAAATTAATATTTATGAGAAAAATAGTAATTGCTTTATCAGTCCTGGCACTTTTGACTTCTTGTGTTTCTAAAAAGAAATACACGGATTTAGAAGCCAAAAACAAAGAGACCCAAGATTTATTAAATACTGCAACAGTAAAATTAAATTCTTGTTTGGAAGAAAAAGCAGGACTTACAGCTACTGTAGCAAGTTTGAAAGAGCAAAACCAAGGCTTAATAAGCACTTCAAAAGATATGACTATTTTGTCTACTAAAGGAGCTGAAAACATTGAAAAAGCTCTGGAAACAATTAAAGAAAAAGATTTGAAAATCAGCAGAATGCAAGATGCTTTAACTAAAAAAGACAGTGTAACACTTGCTTTGGTTACCAGTTTAAAAAGCTCTGTAGGAATTTCGGATCCGGATATTGAAATAAATGTTGAAAAAGGAGTAGTATTTATCTCTATTGCTGATAAATTATTATTCAAAAGCGGTAGCTATGAGGTAACTGACAAAGCAAAAGGAGTTTTGGCAAAAGTTGCAAAAGTGGTAAATGACAAGCCAGACTTCGAATGTATGGTTGAAGGACATACAGATACTGATCCATTAAGAGGAAATGCTGTTTTACTTGACAACTGGGATTTGAGTGTTAAACGTTCTACTGCAATTATCAGAGTGTTGACTAAAGATTTAGCAGTAAACCCAGCTCAATTAATAGCTGCTGGTAGAAGTTCATACATTCCGTTAGTTCCTAATGATTCTGCTGAAAATAAAGCAAGAAACAGAAGAACACGTATTGTTGTTTTACCAAAAATCGATCAATTCTATGATATGATTGAAAAAGAAATGAAAAAACCACAGCAATAAATTGCATTCGGTTTTAGATTATAAGAAAAACGTCTTGAGCAATCAAGACGTTTTTTTTATGGATTATGTTGAAAATTAATTTAAAGAATATCCAAACTTCCTTTACCTTCTCTGACAACGATTGGTTCATCACCCGATAAGTCAATAATGGTAGATCCGATATTATCGCCATAACCACCATCAATAACCACATCAACAAGATTTTGCCATTTCTCAAAAATGAGTTCCGGGTCGGTTGTATATTCTATCACATCATCTTCATCACGAATGGAAGTCGAAACTATAGGATTACCTAATTGGCTAACTAATTCTAAGATAATCGAATTATCCGGTACACGAATACCGACAGTTGTTTTCTTTTTGAATTCTTTAGGTAGGTTGTTGTTTCCTGGTAAAATAAAAGTATATGGACCTGGTAACGCTCTTTTCAAAATTTTAAAAGTTGCGGTGTCAATTTGTTTGACATAATCAGATAAATTGCTCAAATCATGACAAATGAATGAAAAGTTGGCTTTTTCCAGCTTCACCCCTTTTATTTTGGCAATGCGTTCTAATGCTTTGGTATTTGTAATATCGCAACCCAAACCATAAACAGTATCTGTTGGATAAATAACCAATCCTCCGTCTTTTAAGACTTTTACAACTTTAGCAATCGCAGCTTCGTTGGGTTTGTCTTCGTATATTTTTATAAATTGAGCCATTTTATGTTTAGTTTAAAGTTTTAATGTTTAAAATTTTTCTCACAACAACTTTAAACATCAAACAAATTTTTACCCGATTACATTCAATTTTGCAAAACGCAACAACAATTTTTTGATGCCTCCCACTTCAAAACGAATTTCGGCTTTTTTGTCTGCTCCTGCTCCCTCTAAGTTAATGATTTCTCCTTTACCAAAGCGCTCATGCATGACAATATTTCCAGGAACTAATTTATTATCGAATAAATTGGCACCAGCAGAAGGTGCTGAATTATTGGTAACGGGTTTTAATTTGCGTAAATTAATGTCTGATTTGGGTTCGTTATCCGTTATGTATTTTGGTGGTGTTCCGGCTGCGGGTTTTGCCAAACGCAATTTGGATTTATCCACATCGCCAAAAATGTCACTGTCAATCTGTGGTTTGTAACGATAATTTGTTTCTGCCGGAGTTAAATACTCTAAATACTGACCATCAATTTCCTCAATAAAACGTGAAGGTTCACTGTCGGTCAATTTCCCCCAACGGTAACGCGATTGAGCATATGTCAAATAAGCTTGATGTTCTGCGCGTGTGAGTGCCACATAAAACAATCGTCGTTCTTCCTCCAATTCAGATCGGGTACTCATACTCATGGCACTCGGAAATAAATCTTCTTCCATTCCGACCACAAAAACATGTGGAAATTCTAATCCTTTGGCCAAATGTATTGTCATCAAAGCCACACGATCTTCATCACTGGTATCTTTGTCTAAATCGGTTGCCAAAGCTACATCTTCCATGAATTCAGAAAGCGCACCGCGGGCACCGTCAATTTCTTTTTGACCTTCGGTAAAATCTTTGATACCGTTTAATAATTCCTCAATATTTTGAATTTTTGCCATTCCTTCCGGAGTAGCATCTTTCTTTAATTCCTGTACCAAACCTGTTTTTTTAGAAACGTGATCGGTAATATAAAAGGCATCCTGATTTTCATTAATTACCTGAAAACTCTGGATCATGGTGACAAAATCATTCAGTTTTTGTTTGGTTCCCGAATTCAGTTTCAGGTCAATTTTGTCAATATTCTGCATGACTTCCCATATGGAACGCTTGTAATGATTGGCGGCAATTGTCAATTTTTCGACAGTTGTATCTCCAATACCACGAGCCGGATAATTAATCACACGAATTAATGCTTCTTCGTCTTTTGGATTGATTACTAATCGCAAATAACACAAAACATCCTTGATTTCTTTTCTTTGATAAAAAGACAAACCTCCATAAATTCGGTACGGAATATCTCTTTTTCTCAAGGCATCTTCCATGGCACGTGATTGCGCATTGGTACGATACAAAATCGCAAACTGACCATTCATCATTTGGTTTTGCATCTTTTGTTCAAAAATCGTACTGGCTACAAAACGACCTTCTTCTGCATCCGTTAAACTGCGATGTACTTTAATTTTTGGACCAAAATCATTGGCAGTCCAAACAATTTTATCCAGTTTGGTTTTGTTTTTATCAATGATGGTATTGGCCGCTTCCACAATGTTTCTTGTTGAACGGTAATTTTGTTCCAATCGGAAGGTTTTTACGCCATCATAATCCTTTTGGAAATTCAATATATTGTTGATATTGGCACCACGGAAAGCATAAATACTTTGCGCATCATCCCCTACCACGCATATATTTTGAAATTTATCTGATAAAGCCCTAACAATCAAATATTGGGAATGGTTGGTATCTTGGTACTCATCCACCAAAATATAACGGAAACGGTTTTGGTATTTGGCCAAAACTTCCGGAAAACGAGTCAGTAATTCGTTGGTTTTTAGCAATAAATCATCAAAATCCATGGCTCCTGCTTTGAAGCAACGGTCTACGTAATGTTGATAGATTTCACCTAGGCGTGGCTTTTTGGCCATCGCATCAGCTTCTTGCAATTCCGGATTATTGAAATAGGCTTTTACCGTAATCAGACTGTTTTTATAACTTGAAATTCGGCTTAAAACCTGTTTGGGTTTGTAGACATCCCTATCCAATTGCATTTCTTTAATGATGGAAGAAATTAATCGGACAGAATCTTGTGAATCGTAAATTGTAAAATTAGAAGGATAACCCAAATGATCTGACTCCGAACGTAATATGCGGGCAAAAACCGAGTGAAAGGTTCCCATCCAAAGATTTTTGGCTTCGCTTGCTCCTACGATTTGTGAAATACGGTGCTTCATTTCGCGTGCCGCCTTGTTAGTAAAGGTAAGCGACAAAATATTGAATGAATCAATTCCCTGACTCATTAAATAGGCAATTCTTATGGTCAACACACGTGTTTTACCGGAGCCTGCACCTGCAATAATAATCATAGGTCCGTCTTTTTGAAGAACGGGTTCGCGTTGGGCTTCGTTGAGTTGATCGATATACTTCTGCATGTAATTTTTAAATTATTGTATGCAAAAATAAGGATTTAAGAATGAAATAGAAAGCCCGTTAGTTATTGTTACCGGTACTATTATACAATTTCAATTTTATTGTAAGTAATCCATCGTTTCAGGTTACCTACAAATCTTTTTAAATGGTCTTCATTTAAAAAAATATTTGTCCAATTATCGTATCTGTCGCATTGCATACTTATGTAATACGTCATAATTGCCAGGCAAACAAAAGGTAAAATACGCCTTTCTTCTTTGCTGATTTCAGTTATCGTTTCGTATCCTTTTAAAAAACTTTCCGCTTTAATTTGGTAATCCTGATCATTTTGATTTGTATAGTATAACTGAAATAAAAAGTATGAAATATCAAGACACAACCAACCATTTCCACAGAAATCGAAATCAAAAAGCGTTACTTTATTATCTTCATTAAAATGCAAATTATCAAACCAAACGTCGAGATGAACTGCGCCACATCTAATTTGTTCTTTGTCGAAAGTATTAAATTCATTTTTAAGAAAAGTAGCTGTTCTTTCTAAGAATTGTATCTCGTCGGTTTCTTTTTTAAAGAATTCACGGGTTCGTTTTACTGCATCAGTAAGCAAAACGGTATCGTCGTAGGTTATTCTGTTTAATGTAAAGTTTTCGGTCGATTTGTGAACTTTTGCTAAGGCTTGTCCAATAAAAAAACTTGTTTCAGCTGTGAATCTTGCCGACTTTGTACCCTCAGCAAACGAGAATAATACCCCATATCTTTTTCCTTCAGGAGCATTGAATTCTTGAATATATTCATTTAAATGATCAGCTATTGGGAATGAAACTGGCGTATTATTTTCATTTAAGTGAATCAACAGCCTTACTTCTTCGGCTATTTCTATTTTTGTTCTCCAATCAAAACTGTAGACACGAAAAACATATTTTGCTGTATCATCGTTAACCATATAAACATGGTTCATTCCGGTTCTGAAGAGCTTACATTCGGTGTTGTTACTTAGATTGTATTTTTGCTGTATATATTCGCCAAGTTTTTTTGCTGAAAGTGTTGAGTTTGTTACGGGAAATTCTTTTATCATTCTATTTTATTGTTTATTCTTTTTGGCTTCTTCTTTTTCTAGTTGTAACAAAGTGTGGTTGTATGGGGTTTTTATTTCCCGTTTGTCTTGAAATATACATTAGTTCTAAAAACGAATCGGTTTCTATTAATAAGAGTGTAAATATATACGATTTTAGCTACAATCAATTATAAAAATAAGTTTGAAAGATAGAAAAAAAAGAAACCTCCCTTAAATTGCTTTAAAAGAGGCTTGTTTCTATGAAACTTTAGAATTTTATGTTTTTTGAAGAAGTTGTTCAACGGTTATCGCTTGTTTCGCGTGGCTACGCAAAACGGTAGAAAGAAACTATAAATCGCCCCTTTCTCCCTCAAGCCATCTCTTCATCATTACTCTTTGAGAGGGCGACTGATGTGTTCCACCAGCTAATATGTCTAAAAACGTGTCCCAAAGATCTTTCTCCTGGCTGAATTCTTTTTTAAAATCTTCAAAAGCTTTCAAATAATCTTTTTCATATTTATCAGCGTCTTCAAAGTTGAAATTTTCCGGTATAAAACTTAGGATAATTTGAGTAATATCATGTATTTCTTTAGGCGTATATTTTTCCATCATCTGAAGTTCTATTTCACAAGCTCTGGCGTGCGAAACAAGTAATGGTAAAATAGTGTCTTCAAAATTGCATACATCTTTTTTCCAATGCATATGTTCACTTTCCGGAAGTATCTCGAATCCTAGATTTTCCAAACTTTTATTTGCTTCTTTCAAATTATTCAGATGCGACTTAAACTGTTTCCATAAGGCTGAAGAATCGGTTCTGTCATGGTTTTTAACCTTTTCTTTCACGGAATTAAGTACTTCGTTTATAGCTTTCAAAGAATTGTTCATTTCCTCTAAACCTTTCTTCCATTTTTCCTGTGATTCAGTTGAACTATGAGCTTCAATTATTGCAAAAGCATTTTTGTGAAACTCTTCCAAATTTTTCTCTATTTCCAGCATTTGTGAGTAATGCTTTTCCAGAGCGCTATTGAAATTTCTTATTGACAGTAGGGCTCTCAGTTCTGAATGATAAGTTTCATTTTCCATGGCTTCCTGCGCTTTTAGTATTCTGTTAACTGAGTTTTGTATCAGCTATCAAAGTTACGAAGAAAATAGAAAATAAAACACTAGTTATCAGTTGTTTATATGGTAATATTTCAAAAAACAGAACATAATTTTACATGATTTTTAGCAGTCTTGTTAAATATAAAAGTTTAAGACTTTTGAGCAATGTTTTGTGTTTTTAGGTGTTGGGGGCTAGCATCCATTTCTTCTCGATTAGCTGAAGTGCATTAGTATGCCTGAATTAAAACATCAGTCGGAATATGTAACTTTTCATGTAATTGTCTAATCATTTCAAGCGATAATTTTCTTTTACGATTTAATATTTCGCTTGCACGGCTTTTAAGACCTACAATATTAGCTAAATCATTCTGGTTATATCCAAGTTGCTCCATGCGAAATTTTATAGCCTCAATTGGATCTGGCAAACCAATAGGGAAATGCTCATTTTCGTATTGATCAATTAAAATCCCCAATACTTCAAGCTCATCGCCTTCAGATGAGCCAGATTTTGCATCAAAAATTTCCTCAAGTCTCTCGAGTGCTTGATTGTAATCTTTTTCTGTTTTAATAGGTTTAATTTCCATAGCTTTTAAATTTCGGTTGCATTAATCTTGTCATACTCGGCATGTGTTCCGATAAATCGAATCCAAATCATTTGATAATCAAAATTGATTTTTACAATTAATCTGTAACTATTTCCTTTGATATTAAAGACAATGCGATTGTTATTAAGAATACTTGCGCTTGGATATTCATTTTTTATTTCATTTGGATTTTTCCATTCAGCTTTGCTGGCTTCCTGAAACCACGATTTTAATTGTTGTTCGCAATCACTATGGATTGTCCAAAAGTCACGTAATATTTTCTTTGCAATTACTCTCACATTTAAAATTTTGATAAAGGTACTTAAAAGTTCCCGAATTGGGAAATTTATCTAAAAGTTTTTCTACGCACGATTTTGGCGAGTCTCAAGAAGAAAGGCTATCAATCGATACTGGATATTTATATGT
>RCUQ01000329.1_pt1 | contig 23543 bp, 33 predicted proteins | sample 2166351 | NCBI WGS metagenome assembly RCUQ01 (sample SAMN09932597, study PRJNA488358) | compost metagenome | feature: garden; material: soil; isolation source: compost soil in acetonitrile-enriched culture | place: Germany: Experimental Botanical Garden Goettingen | collected 2016-01-27
GCTCGGATGTAAACCACGGCCTGCTTCCGAGCCGCAGTCGTTGTTTCGGTCTTGAACGGAATCGAACCGTTGCGCTGACTTAGAAATAACTAAGCAACTGAATTGCATACAAGAAACTGCCGACTATGATTTGAGTTGCGCCGAGCAACCGGGCCTACTTCTCATTCGCGGTTTCGTGGGAGATCAATTCCCCCGACCGAGCCTTGTAATCGAATATATAAGTACGACCTATAGTGCAGCGACGGCTTGTCTTCAGGGCGCTGTCGCCGAGGGCGCAAATCCTTGCCCCAACTAAAGGAGGACAGCATGTCTTCCAATACACTGGCAGCAGCGCAGATCGACAACGACGGCTTCAAGCTGATCCGGGACGTCTTGAGGGCCGCCGGTCTTCGTGGAGTCGCAACCGATGCGAGTTCCGATATGAAGCGCGACGCACTGATCTTTCTCACCTCCGAATTTCGCGACGGGGTCAGGACCAAAGCCAGCCTATTGGAAGCGCTCACTCGGTGCAGCCGGTCTTCAACGGACGGCGCCCCGTTTGGCCGATTTTTGAAAGAAGATGGCATCGACCGGTGGCGGGACGAAGGTGGGCATTGATGGGTATCAGGTTTCCCAATGAAGCTCGAAGTTTCGATGACAAGAACCGCTGTGTTCGATTTAGTGGGTACGACGGGATGTTCGAGGTCAAATTCTATCTCGCCACCGACGTACTCGCCTGTGGAAAAGCGCACAGACACGCCAGCGAGAGCGACTACCTGACCTCGTTCGATGCGTTACGACCGAGAATTCTAAAAGTGGCCACAAATGCTTACTTGAAAGCGCAATCGAGTTCTATCTCCCTGAGTTTGCAGGACTTCAGTTGAGCAGACTGTCTTCTTAAAGGATATGATCATGCGCCAGCCAACCATTCCAGGAACCAGCTCACCCGGCACAGCGAAAATGGTTCTGGTCAGCGACTTCGCAAGACGGTTTCGACTTGATCGGGTTGAGGAGAACAGATTACGGAAGCTTCTCGGACCAATCGCCAGAGAGACAGATCTTCTAAGAAACGCGGGCCGATAGGCGCGGATTGTGATGGATTGGTTTGCCGTTACAGGACGGATCGCATTTTCACTTTGACAGCGGCGACTGCGATGACCTTGCAGGACTTGGTGATTGTCACAGCGCATCGGGCTGGAAATAGCTCCGACAAACCGGGCGGCTTGCAAACCATGAAGGCGCGATGCGGATCACGGCTTCACTAGACAGTTCCATCTCAAGAAACGGATCTCAGCCATGAAGACCACTATAAAAACGGTCACCATCGATCGACCGTTCCAACTGCCTCGGATGGCCGCACCACATCCGCCAGGGACGTTCGAGCTCCAAATCGACGAGGAACCTCTCGATGTGGTGTGGGAGGGCTATCACCGAACGATGACGCTGTTACTGACCTCGGATGGCCTGACCGAGGCATGGCCGGTGTCTGAAGAAGAACTGGACAAGGCGATGGCGTCGCATTGATTCTGACCCTCTGTTTTGGCCGCCTCACACGAGACCTTCCGGTCGGCAGACCGAACTCGGCAAGCTGCGCGTCTGGGGTCGCGAACCGTCTCTGAAACTCTGGAAGGCATCCACGCCGTTCAGGTGAATTAAAGGGGCGAGGCGTTGAATCTGCGCCCGTTGCACTCCGCAAACAATACAAGCCGAACCTGGAGGGAAGTATGTCGGGCATTCCGGCAGCGCTCTGACGGGCGCTGGCAGTCATTTTCTTAAACTCGTCGCGAATGAGTTAAGCGCAACAGATAATCATCTGTCGTGCGAGTTTATTATCGTTGGGCGGACACAACATTAAGCCGCAATGAGAGCTTAGTCTCTTCAGCTCATGACGCCGCGCCGATGCGGCTATGTCATTGGCGCGTTCGCCGGCATTCGTGGCACTCAATCATTCTCAGAAATAATTCCGTTTAAGAGGCAAGCCTTGTGAGGCTTGAAGTGTTCTTTTGAATTCATCACGCCAAAATTCCCGCCCATCGACCATCAGGCCTGCAAAGTCTCGCCTGACCGCAACCGAAACTCCTAACTGGCAGAGCCTGACCAAGCGATATGAGCAATACCTCGCTCTGGCGCGGGAAACTGCCCAGGCGGGAGACAGAATCGAGGCGGAGAACCTTTATCAGCACGCAGAACACTTCTATCGGACGGCAGCCCTCCAGAAAGCGCGTAAGCAACAATTAACATGAAGCAGCTGAAACCGGCCCGCAGGACTTTCAGGAAAAGCTTGGCTACAGATCGTCACGAGATATCGCAATCCGTATGCTGGCAACGGCATACACGAGGTAACTGGCACAGCTGCCCCTTTCGTCAGCCTCTGGACGCTGCCTTAGCTGACGGTTGATTTCGTCTTCTGGGGGGCATGACTTTGATCATTCCGGCGGCAGCGTTTCTGCTTCGGCTACTCATGATCCAACTGCGACCACTGCGCCTTCTTCGACCGCCGGCGCGTCAATTATTGAACAGGCTAAGTTCTCGGTATCTTCACTCTCACGCCTTATGACTACGGGTTGAGAGTAAAGGATGTTTATGGTGGCCAGAAACGCGAATATTAGGCTGCAATGGCAGGTAATGCAGTGCAAAAGCCTAGTCAAACCCGCTTGTCGCTCCATATACTGCTTACGCTGTTCTTGTGCATTAGCAACGCCCTCGTGAGCGGATGCTGGCGGTCCTACGAAATATCTTGCTGGACTGGTGCTTAGCACAACAGAGAACAATCCAATGCGTATAGCGCAAGTCGCACCACTGGCGGAATCAGTTCCGCCCAAACTCTATGGCGGCACCGAGCGCGTCGTCTCCTGGCTCACGGAAGAACTTGTCGAGCAAGGTCACGATGTTACCTTGTTTGCCACCGCAGACTCAGAAACCTCTGCTGAACTCGTACGGGCCGTGCCCCAGGGCTTGCGCCTGGCGGGCATACGTGATCACACCGCAAGTCTCCTCGTGATGCTGGAAGAGGTTCGCCGCCGGGCTTCGTCATTCGACGTCATCCACTTCCATGTTGACCTACTTCAGTTTCCTAGCTTTCGAGATTCTTCGACACGGTGTTTGACGACGTTACACGGGAGGCTTGATCTGCCGGATTTTCATCCGGTCTACCGTGCTTTTCCGGAGATGCCGCTGGTCTCCATCTCGAATGATCAGCGTTTGCCGCTGCCAAACGCGAACTGGCTGGCCACCATTCAGCATGGACTTCCACAAGGACCTGCGCCAAAAAATAAACAAAAGCGTGATTATCTCGCCTTTCTAGGCCGAGTAGCGCCTGAGAAACGGCCGGACCGCGCAATCGAGATTGCAAAGCGAACCGGAATTCCGCTGAAGATTGCTGCAAAGGTCGATCCAATGGACCAAGACTACTTCGATCACGTCATTCGTCCGCAGCTCGACCACCCGCTGATCGAGTTCATCGGCGAGATCGGCGATCATGAGAAACGTGATTTCCTCGGAAACGCCATTGCCCTTCTTTTCCCAATTGATTGGCCTGAGCCATTCGGCTTGGTCATGATCGAGGCAATGAGAGAAGGCACGCCGACCATCGCTTGGCGGCGAGGATCAGTTCCAGAGGTTATGGATGAGGGTGTGACTGGGTTTATCGTCGAAACGATTGAAGAAGCTGTCACAGCAGTTCATATGTCCATAACTCTTGACCGCACGGCGGTGCGGCAGCGGTTTGAGCAGCGGTTCACATCTACCAAGATGGCATCGAACTACGTCGCCGAATACGAACGCCTCTCGAAACCGTCGCCCAGAATGTTTCCAAATCACCGTCCACCGGAATATGGTCTTTCGACACCCGTAGGGCCACTGACTGCCGCGACAAATCCTTCCGCTGGGGCTAGCTTGGCTTCTATTTACCGGTCCGTCTCATGACGATGGATAGTGAAGCATCGAAGAATGTAGCGGAGGAGCTCGACACCGCTCGGTACGATCTCGTAGTGGAAACCTCTCTGGTCGGTGAGTCGCTTCAAAACCTGAAGGATGGGGATAGCTTTGCCGTCTTGAATAGCCACGGAGATATTGGCAGCACAAATACCGCAGAAGGCCTATTCTGTAGGGATACGAGATTCCTCTCGAAATTAGAGCTTCGCTTTCAGGGGCGTAAGCTTTTGCTGCTCAATTCGTCCAGTCATGATGACAAGGCGGCGCTCTCCGTTGATCTTACAAACCCCGAGATCCAAGATGATTTGGGGACGCTTCCCCGAGAAACGATATTCCTGCAACGCACAAAATTCCTGTTGAAAGGCGTGTTTTACGAGCGGCTCAGCATACGGAATTTCACGACCTCCGATCGCAAGTTGACGATTGATTATAGATTCGGTGCTGACTTCCGCGACTTGTTCGAAGTCCGCGGCATAAACCGGGAGAAGCGGGGACGCGAAACGTGCCGCATAAGTGCGCCTGACAGAGTTGAGTTTCTGTACATGGGCCTTGATGACGTGGAACGGCACACCTCGATTGCCTTCGCACCGGTTCCGAAATTCCTTGAGTCAAACCGGGCAACTTTTGAGCTCGCACTAGGACCGGGCGAGAAGACTTCAATATTTTTGACGGTTGCCTGCAATGAAGGGCAACAGGCGCTTGTGCTGGATTTCTTCCGCGCCTACCGTGCGAGCCGTCGCGCCAGGCGCACCCAAACACGAGATATTGCGACCGTGGACAGTTCAAGCGAGCTCTTCAACGAGGTCGCGTGTCGTGCAACCTCTGACGTCTATATGCTAATCACCTCAACCCCATTCGGCTCCTATCCATATGCGGGGGTTCCATGGTTCAGCACGATTTTTGGACGCGACGGAATTCTCACCGCAATGTTCATGCTGTGGATGGACCCCTCAATTGCGCGGGGCGTCCTGCGCACCCTAGCTTCGATGCAGGCCAGTGAAGTCGACCCCTCATCGGATGCGCAGCCGGGCAAGATCCTTCACGAGATGCGCCGTGGCGAGATGGCCAATCTTGGCGAGGTCCCATTCGGCCGCTACTACGGAAGTGTCGATTCCACGCCTCTTTTTGTAATGCTGGCGGGGATGTATCTGGATGCCACCGGCGATTTGGAGACAGTAATCGAGTTGTGGCCCAACATCTGCGCTGCGTTGCGTTGGATGGACGACTATGGCGACGGTGACGGCGACGGTTATGTTGAATATCAAGCCGAAAGCAACGGTAGCCTCAAGAATCAAGGCTGGAAGGACTCCCACGACTCAATCTTCCACGAAGATGGTACCGACGCAGTTGGATCAATCGCTTTGTGCGAGGTTCAGGGCTATGTATTCGCGGCCAAGCGGTTTGCAGCTCAGATTGCTGCACGGCTCGGGCACCACGGTATGGCAACCGAACTAAAAGAAGCAGCTGAAAAACTGCGTCTCCGTTTTGAAGCTGACTTCTGGGACGAGGACCTTGGGACTTACGTTATGGCACTTGACGGGATGAAGCGGCCCTGTCGCGTGCGAAGCTCTAACGCCGGACATGCACTGTTTTCCGGGATCGCTTCGCTCGATCATGCCAAGCGAGTGGCGGCAACACTTTTGAGCAGGGATGGATTTAGCGGTTGGGGGATCCGGACGCTTGCTCAGGGTGAAGCTCGATATAATCCTATGTCATACCATAACGGGTCTATATGGCCGCATGACAATGCCGCGATCGCAATCGGCTTTGCGCAATACGACCTTAAGGAGGAGGCAGCGCGCGTGTTCGAAGGTCTTTTTGACGCTGCCAAAGGGCAGGAGATGCGGCGTCTGCCTGAGTTATTTTGTGGCTTTATCCGGAAACCAGGTCGAGGTCCGACGCCATATCCGGTTGCCTGCTCTCCGCAGGCATGGGCCGCTTCAGCCACCTTCGGAATTCTGGGGGCGTGTCTTGGTCTCGAGCAGGCCCACAGTGAGAATGCAATCCGCTTCCGTAAACCGACCATGCCACGATTCTTGGATGAGATTGTCCTGCGGAATGTTCAGATCGGCTCATCTTCAGCCGATTTTCGAATGCATCGGTACGGAAACGACGTGGCAACGAATGTTCTGGATCGAAGGGGAGATGCTAAGATCCACATCGTTAAGTAGCGCGTTGGTGGTGGCATACTCTGGATCGTATTCTCCCGGTCAGTGTGGTGCTGCCATCAAATGTAGCGGCAAGCCTACAATCCTGATCGTGGTAGAGCGATAAGAGCTGACCCCCTCCGTGAGGCGGGCGGGCAGCCCTTTGGGGGTCGGAACAAGAGCAGTCCGAAATCGTACGCTAAGGCCGAACGAAACCGGAACGATCCTGTAGATCGGATGTGCAGCATCCGATCTCTGTGGATTGCCGTCGACATGCGCCAGTTTTGATTTCTCTGTCCGGTCCGACTCGACAACGCTTCACACAGGTTGGTCGTTAATGGAGTCGGGCGATGGCAAAGCGCAAGCTTCTCAAAGATCAAGATCGCCGGAAGCTTTTCGATATCCCAGTCGACGAGGACAGCTTCATCCGCCACTATTCGTTGTCATCGGCGGATCGCCTGGAGATTGAACTGCGGAGACGTAATCACAATCGTCTCGGCTTTGCCATCCAGCTATGTCTGATGCGATACCCGGGTCGAGTGCTTGGAGCAGAAGAAACTCCGCCTCGCGCCATGCTGAAGTATGTTGCTGATCAGATCGGCGCCGCTCCAGGCGAATTTGCCCTCTATGCACGTCGTGAAGAAACCCGTCGGGATCATATGGCGCGGCTAATGGTCTATCTGAATACGAGAAGCGCGACTCTGCAAGATCGCCGCGCCGCGCTATTGGCGGCAGTTCAAGCGGCGACCATGTCCGACGACGGTGCTGCGATAGCCAGTTCGATTGTCGCCGCGCTTCGCGAACGCGGAGCCCTTCTGCCGGCGATCGATACGATCGAACGCATCGGCCTTGCCGGCCGTGCCATTGCCCGCCGCCGGGCAGAAAAAACTCTGATTGAAAACATACCGCTCGATAGGCTTCAATCACTGGATAGGCTGTTAGAAGTTGACCCGCCGATCGGCCAGACACGCTTTCATTGGCTGCGCTCGGCGCCGGAAGCGCCGGCTGCGTCGAACCTCGTCGGGCTGACCGAGCGGATAACTTTTCTACGGCGGCTGGAGATCGATTCGGAACTGCAGGCGTGCGTATCATCCGGACGGTGGGACCAGATGATCCGGGAGGGCAACGCAACGCCGGCCTGGCTTGCCAACGACTTCAACGCCAGCCGTCGCCACGCTCTGATCGTGGCTCAAGTCGTCAAGCTTGGCCAGAAGCTCACGGACGATGCTGTGACGATGTTCATCAAGCTGATGGGCAAGTTGTTCTCGCAAGCCAACAATCGGAAGAAGCAGCGGCAGATGGACTGCAGAGCGAACACCGCCAAAGCGCTGCGCATGTTTCTGGATACGATCACCGCCCTGCAGTCTGCCAACGACCATGGTCGGAATGCATTAGATGTTCTCGACCAAAGGGTCGGCTGGGACCGGCTGCTTCGGATGAAGCCTGAGCTCGAGTCGATGGTCGACGACAGCGAGGCGCCATCGCTGATCGTAGCGGCCGAGCAATATGCGACCGTTCGAAAATATGCTGGTGCGTTCCTTCTAGCCTTCACGTTCCGCTCAGCGCGTCGCCACGATCCACTTCTAGCGGCTATTGCGCTGCTGAAACGGCTTTATGCCGAGATGCGGCGGACACTCCCGGATCGCGTGCCGCTCACTCACCTCAGCCAAACTGATCGACGGCTTATCTTCGAACAAGGGAAACCCGATCGCCGTCTGTACGAAATCGCGACGCTCGCTGCTTTACGAGACCGACTTAGATCTGCTGAGATCTGGGTCGATGGCAGTCGATCTTTCCGGCCTATCGATGAGCATCTGATGCCGCGGTCGACATTCATCACGATGAAGGACGAAGATCGTCTCGGTTTGGGGGTCCAGAGCGACGGCGCACAGTGGCTTGCCGAAGCACGTCAGATGCTCGACTTCAACCTGACGCGTTTGGCGCACAGAGCACGATCCGGAAAGCTCGAGGGAGTTCGTCTCGAGGCAGGAACCTTGATTGTCACGCCAACCGCCAGCGAAGTCCCCTCGGCCGCCGAGGAACTTAATGCCGAGATCAGCGACATGTATCCGTTGGTGGAGGTTCCCGGCTTGCTGAGGGAGGTGCATGAATGGACCGGCTTTGCAGATTCATTCACCCATGTTCGCACCGGCGACGTCCCGAAAAATGTCTCTGCCATGCTGGCGGGCGTCCTGGCGGACGCTACGAACCTTGGCCCAAAGCGAATGGCGGGCGCATCCAAGGGGATCAGCGCTCATCAGATTGGTTGGATGCGCACATTTCATGCTCGATCGGAGACTTACCGCGCGGCGCAAGCGTGCATCACCGAGTCCCACACCCAGCATCCGCATTCCCGCCTTTGGGGCAATGGCACAACGGCATCGTCCGATGGACAATTCTTCCGTGCGAGCGATCGTGCTGCAAAGCGCGGTGAAATCAACTTGCATTACGGCAGCGTGCCAGGATCGAAATTCTACAGCCATCTGTCAGATCAGTACGGCTACTTCAGTATTTTGCCCATCAGTCCAACCGAGAGCGAGGCGGCCTATGTGCTCGATGGGCTCTTCGATCAGGACACGGTCCTCGACATCGACGAACACTTTACCGACACAGGCGGAGCCAGCGATCATGTCTTCGGGCTGTTCGCCCTGATCGGAAAGCGGTTCTCACCGCGACTACGCAATCTCAAAGACCGGAAGTTCCATACGTTTGAAAAGAGCGGCGGATATCCGGCACTGTCGAACCATATCGGGACGCCGATTAATGCCAATCTGATCCTCGATCATTGGGACGACCTGCTCCATCTCGCGGCGTCGATTACGACACGGTCCGTGGTGCCGTCTACGATCCTCAAGAAACTGTCAGCGTCTTCAAAGCAGAGCCATCTCGCGAGGGCGCTCCGCGAACTCGGCCGTATCGAAAGGTCGCTCTTCATGATCGAATGGTACTCAAGTCCGGCACTACGGCGGAGATGCCAAGCCGGTCTAAACAAGGGCGAGGCTGCCCATAAGCTGAAACGCGCTGTGTTCTTCCACGAGCGGGGCGAAATCCGCGACCGGTCGTTCGAGAGCCAAGCGTTCCGCGCCTCTGGTCTCAACCTCGTCGTCAGTGCGATCGTCCACTGGAATACGGTCTACCTCGACCGTGCAATCACACAGCTGAAGCGAGCGGGTCGAGATATTCCTGATACTCTGTCGAAGCACATCTCACCGCTCAGCTGGGAACATATCAACCTTACCGGCATCTACACCTGGGATGCTGAACATCAGATGCCGAACGGATATCGATCGCTGCGTCTGCCAGCCGGGCTACGGAGGGTCGCATAAGTTCTCATTCCGTTCGCCCTTAGCGTACGATTTCGCACTCCTCTTGTTCTGGCCCCCTGATGATTGCGTCGAATGCGGCTTCTTCCGCTGCGTTCTTGCTCAGCCGCTGCAACGCGATCAGGAGCTATAACGGCGTCCCATTCGCCAGTCCCCACGGCCTCTATAATCTGTCAAAGCTCTCTGTCTGGTGGCTGAGGCTCGGATGACGGCATTTGGCTTGTCAGCTTCATCCACTATGATCTCGGATGTATCGCTCAAGCACCAAACTGCCCGAAGACTGCGCCCGCAACAGATCGTACCGAAAGTCGAACAGCATGGTCGTTCGGAACGATTTCCGTAGCTCGAACTTGAGTCGCTTCACATTGAAGGGAGTCCCGGAAGCGTCGCACTAGCCCACTACTGCAAAGCGACCAGATTGCCCAATCGCAGCCGCGTCGTCGACGAGACCCCGCCCAACCGAACCTCCCGTTCGACCCAATACCAAGTCGGATCGAGCCCTGTCTCGCGCTCCTCAAATCTTCCCCTCCTACCGGACCCAACTGGATCTATGAGGTTAAGTGGGACGGTTACCGGCTCGCAATACATATAGAACCTGCCAGCGTCAGGATCATCACGAGAGGCGGCCACGATTGGACGAGCAGATTTCCGACGATCGCTGAAGCAGCAAAGCACATTGGCGTTCGCAGCGCTATTCTTGATGGCGAGGCTGTGGTCCTGGATGGAAACGGCCGGTCGGATTTCGGGGCGCTGCAGAAGTCGCTCGGAGGACGTGGCGGAAAGAGGGCGTCGACCGAAGCGATCCTATATGCCTTCGATCTGATGTATTTCGATGGGCATGACCTGACAGGAACGGAACTCTCACTGCGCCGGCACCTGCTCGGTGACCTTCTTGATGGCGTCGATAGCGCCATTCAGTTTTCCGATGACGTTTCCGGTGATCCGGACGAGCTTCTCGCGAAAGCTTGCAGCCTGGGTCTTGAAGGCATCATCGCCAAGCATCGTGACAGACCCTACCACTCCGGCCGAAGCGGCGACTGGCTGAAAATCAAATGCATCCAAAGCGAAAGTTTCATGGTCGTCGGTTACGAACAGTCGAGCGTCGCGCGCGGCGGAATTGGAAGCCTGCTTCTCGCCGCTCGGCGCGGCTCAGCCTGGATCTCGGTCGGATCAGTTGGAACCGGGTTCAAGGAACGAGATGCGGTCTATCTCAAGACAACGCTCGACAAACTGAAAACGAAACAGCCGGTCGTGCCGATGAAGGGAAAGAACTTCGTGTTTGCACAGCCGACCTTGATCGCCGAGATCGAGTTTCGCGGCTGGACCGATGACGGCAACCTTCGCCACGCGTCTTACAAGGGTTTGCGCGAGGTTCAGGACAATGCCGCAGTGTCCGACATCGCGGATAAGCCCTGAAACGAAAAAGCCTGCCGCGGGAGGAGGTGCGGCAGGCTTTTCGAATTATGTGAACGGCGACTGGGAGGAGGATGCCGCCATTCTGTCAGGTGCCCTTGGGAGGAGGAGTAGGTCACCTGAGTGACGAAGCTTCGTGGGAGGAGGTGCGTCGCTTCGTTGGACATCATCTAACCCGCCTAACCCTGCTTCGAAAATAGGCGATGCGACAGAGCAGCTATGCCCGAAGCACATACCGAGCTGGCGTTGGTCAGGTTGCCGCCGGCCAGTCGTTCGCAGGCTCGTCAATCACACCAGGCTCATCCGCAGGATCTGGGTCCTCGTTATACGTGCGCCGCATATCTGTCAGTTCCTTCTCCATCGCCGCGATCACCTCTGGCGTTTTCGATCCGGCGGTTACGTAATAATCGACGAGCTGTTCTAGCTTAAGGCGAAGATCGCCTGCGATACTGGTCATGGTGCAACCCTCAATGTTTGGCCGGTCGATGATCGCCCTTATCGCCCTCGCCCGGTTTGGCCACGGTTTTGGCCTTCTGGCGCTTGTCGGCCGAAAGCGACCGCCCAACGTCGACGCTCTCCTTGAACTGGCCCTTCACGGCGGACGTAGCGCTTGTCGGTCCCGGTATCGATCAGATCTCTCTTCGACATCTGAATTCTCCTGTTGTTGCGATACGCGAATAACTCGCGTTGAACCGAAAAGATGCATCGAATCCAGATGCTTGATTTGAATCTCATGGTTGTGGTGGAAAACTGAATCAAGCCATTGAAAATGATTCATTTTTCGAAACGGAACTGAGTCGCTGCTGACGCAGTTGAATCGCATAGGTTGCGTCTTTTGCGAGGAGTTCGATATGGCCGGTCAGCGCGCTCAATGGAAAGGCTTCATCAAGTTCGGCGAGGTGTCGTGTGGGGTGGCGCTTTATACAGCCGCCTCAACTTCGGAGCGGATCACATTCAACACTATCAACAAGGCGACGGGCAACCGGGTCAACCGCGTCTTCATCGACAGTGACACGGAAGAACCCGTTCCGAAGGACGCGCAGACCAAAGGGTTCGAGATCGAGAACGGCCAATACATCATCATCGATCCCGATGAGGTGGCGGCCACTATTCCAGAGAGCAACAAGACGCTGGAAGTCGAGGCTTTCATCCCGTGCTCCGACGTCGATGGTGTCTATTTCGACAAGCCCTACTACCTCACACCGGACAAGATGGGCACCGACGCATTTGCTGCCTTGAGGGACGGCATGCGCAAGTCCAAAGTTGCTGCGATCGCCAGGACTTTGCTCTTTCGGCGGATGCGCACCGTCCTCATTCGACCGCACGGCAAGGGCCTCATCGCGACAACGCTGAACTACGATTACGAGGTTCGCTCGTCGAAGAAAGCCTTTGAGGACATGCCGAAGATCAAGATTCAGGGTGAAATGCTTGATCTGGCCAAGCATATCATCTCAACGAAGAAGGGCGACTTCGATCCGGCTACCTTTGATGACCGATATGAGGCCGCACTTGCGGAGCTGGTCAAAGCCAAGATCGAAGGCAAGGCATTGCCGAAGCGAAAGACGGTCGAGGTCTCGAAACCAAACGACCTCCTGGCGGCGCTACGCGAAAGCGCTGGTCTCGGCAAATCCCAGGAAAGCACACCGAAACGCACTGCAGCCAACGCCAATACAGGTGCTGGCAGGCAGCGCGCCGCGCGCGGGGCGGCATCGAAGACCGCCTCTTCGAAAGCTGCCCCGCAGCGCAAGGCAGGATGAGGGAGCAAGATCATGGCACTTCGCCCCTACTGGAAAGGCTACCTGAAACTCTCGCTCGTCACTTGCCCGGTGTCGATGATGCCGGCCACGTCGGAAGCGGAGAAGGTCCGATTCCATACGCTGAACAAGGAAACCGGCAACCGCGTCGTTTCGCAGTACATCGACTCGGTGACCGGCAAACCGGTGAAAGACGAAAACGAGGCCAAGGGCTATGCTCGCGGCGAAAACGACTACGTCATCCTGACCGACGACGATCTCGATGCCGTCGCCCTTGATACGGTAAAGACAATCGACATCGACAAGTTCGCGCCAGCCGACAGCATCGAATGGGTTTATTTGGAAAAGCCCCATTATTTGATGCCCGGCGATCCGGTCGGACACGAAGCCTTTGCGGTGATCCGGGATGCGATGAAGGCTGATCAGGTCGTCGGCGTCTCGAAACTGGTGATCGGGCGCCGCGAACGGGCGGTGGTGCTCGAGCCGCGCGATGAGGGCATTGTTCTCTGGTCGCTGCGCTTCGGCGACGAAGTCCGACCGGAGGATAACTATTTCGAGGACATCGAGCCCGAAGCCGACAAGGATCTCATTCCGCTGGTTCAAAAGCTGATCAAGCAGAAGACGGCACGCTGGTCGCCGGACATGGTCAGTGACCCGATCCAGGAGAGCCTGCTGAAGTTGATTGCCGAGAAAAAGAAGCAGCTGAAGCCCAGGAAGCCTGCAAAGGGCAAAAAGGCAGAGGATGCGCCTGCCTCAAATGTCGTCAACATCATGGATGCTCTGCGCAAGAGCGTTGAAGCAGATCTCAAAAAGAAAAAGGCAGGCTAACATGCAGGAGGAAAAAGACATCCGGCTGTGTGAGCCCGCGCCGTTTATCTATTTCGAGAACGGGCAGATCGCTGTGACCGATGGAGCGTCCGTTTGGCTGGTGATTGTAACGTGCGAAGCGATGAAGGCCACAGCACTCCCTCCGGAAAAGTCGCTGAGGCGGCTCGTCCGCTACGCCGAGTTTTATCGAGACCTGGCGGCGGCCAGCATTCGGCGGGGCGAAGATCTGGATGGGAGGGTATGGGTGCGAGAAAGCAACGTGCTGGCCGCGAAAGGCTCTATCTATCTAGGTGGACATCCCCGATCCCATATGCAGGAACGGCTTTGACGGAGCATCAACCGTTTCCTCAAACTCCCGACTGCCGGTACATGGTCGTGCGGGGACGACTTTGGAGGCTAAGCAATCCGGCGCTCAAGGAGAATGAACGGCAAGACCTTGTCATAGCGCTCATGAACGCCCGCGATGAGATAACTTCCCGCGACTGCCGCGATAGCGACGATGACCGCGGTCGCTCCAATACGGATCATCCGTTTGTTCGATCGGTTAGTTTCGCTCAACTTTATTCTCCTTATTCCTCTGCAGCAGCTCACCTGCCGGGTGAGGGCTCGGCCGCCTCTGCACCGGCTGCGCTGTCCGATGGCGGTCCATCGCCGGATTTGGCCTTGCGATCGTCGGCCTGCCCTTCCTGTCGTTGCAGATCACGCTCGATTATCTCGCGCGAACCTTCTGCAGGGTCTTGCTCAGGATGGTTCTTCGGATCAGTCATCGTCTTAATCTCCCTTGTCCGTGTCCAACTTCGCACACAGCTGGATGGTTCCGTTTGGGGGTGCTCGGCGATTCGCTTTCGCTGCGCCTTGACTGCCGGCCGACAGACGACATGTCTTGAAAATGACCCGTATAGCGCCGCCCACGACTGACAGTCATCGCGATAGTTTTCTGCAATGCCAGGAAGCGATGGCTGGGGCGTTCACCGATGTTGCCCTAGAGGCGGTTGAGGCCGGTTGGAAGCCGGAAGAAGTCGCGGCAGCTTTAGTGGAACTGGCCGATCATCTGATGCTCGGGATGATTGCCAATCGCAACCTTGGCCAAGACCTCTCGATCCTCAGGAGACGATGATCCGATGTGCGGACGGTTCACGTTTGAGCGCGAATGGCCGGCCTTTACCGATCTTTATGATCTGCCCTGGGATCAGGAACGGGGCCGAAACACACAGGCTCGCTTCAACATTTCTCCGACACAAGATGTTTTGATCGTTCATAACGATGCCGCTGGGCATCAGATGGCGGAAACCGCTCGTTGGTGGTTGGTGCCGTTCTGGGCAAAAGAGCTCCCGAAGGGCGCCATGTTCAATGGCCGCATTGAAACGATCGGGACCTCGCCGGCGTTTCGCGACGCGTTCAAGTCGAAGCGGTGTTTGATCCCGGCCGACGGGTTCTACGAATGGACCGTCAATCAGGATGACGGCAAAAAGGACCCATGGCTCATCTATCAGCCGGGCGGCGGCCCCTTCTCCTTTGCCGGGCTTTGGGCGCATAACGAGAAACTCGGCATCACCAGCTGCACCATTGTCACCATGCCCGCTGCAGAGCCGATGAACCAGCTGCACGACAGGCAGCCCACCATTCTCGAGCCGGCGGCCTATAAGGAATGGCTCGATCCCGCGACGAGCGGGGCACGCGCGAAAGAACTCCTGGAAAAGCAGAACCTCGATGGAATGCTGGAGTTTCACCGGGTCTCGAGAGATGTGAACTCGTCGAGGTTCACCGGAAAGCCCGAGGTGAACCCGCTGTGAAGGAGAACCGACATTGGTATGGCTGATTACGCCCACAGTCGCACTTTCCGATCTGAGGTTCGGGTTGAGCCGAGAAGATGTCGAGGCCGTGATGGGCGTGCCCGGCTCGGTCAAGACAACCCGGACCGGCAGGACGCGATTAGAATACGGACAGACATCCCCCGCCCTGGTCTTCGTCGACGACGCCTTGATCGAGATCAATCTTCTTGCGGAGATCTCCGGCGGTCTGTTTCTCGATGGCCTCGATCTGATGGCCTCGAAGGAGCGCGATGTCGTCGCCGCCCTACACAAGCGCGACGATGCCGCAAAGGAGCGAAACGGCTTTATCATATTTCCGAGGCTGGGCATCGCCCTCTCAGGGTTCGAACCTCCACAGGCGGACCAAAAAGCTGTCACCGTATTTGGGCCGAACCATCCCTGGAGCACGCCGTGAACACGGGTATGGCTGTCGTGTCCCACCGGCAGAACCGGATGGGCTAGCGACCCGCCTCAATGGAAGTTCCGGCTTTTGACCTTCAGTGTGTCGATATGCAAATCCGGAATGAAAATGTCGCGGACCTTGTTCGGCTTCGGCCGGTCCCGAGCGTCTCCACCACCCGGTGAACAGCTCGAACACGTCGCCCCGTCCCGTTGGATGCCTGAATTCGGCATCACGATCGGAAAGCGCTGCGAGGTCTCCGGACAGATCCTCAAGCTGCCTCGCAATCAGATGAACGACCTCGCCCTCGCGCTGGATTTTTACATGGATCGCCATCATGCTCGCCCCGAGCACGACGCGCCGCCGCGTTTCGAAGAGGCTCGGCACACAACGATGTTGGCGATGCCGGTCTCATCTTGGATCGTGATGAACATCCCGCCCTTGGCGCTTTCAGGTTTTTGACGGACGAGCACCAGTCCGGCGGCGCAGACAAAACTCTTGTCGCGGGCGTTCATCGCGTCTGCACAGGTGACGATCCGGCGCGCGGTGAGATCCCGGCGAAGGAAAGCTATCCTCCATCGCTTTCTCCTTGAGCGACCGAGTGGATGCTGGCAGGTCACGGGAAGGCAGCAAAGCATTCCCGTGGCCAAGTGGCTTACTTGTCGAGGTCCTGCGCCATTTTGTAGTGATGCTCCAGCGCGGGAAGCGTCTTCGCAGCCCAGGCCTTCAGATCGGCGTTCTCACCCTCTTCGGCGTAGCGCTTGAAGAGGTCAACGGCGTCTTCATGAGCCTCGACCTGGTCATCGATGTATTCTTCGTTGAAGTCGGCGCCGTTGAGCTTGGCCAGCTCGTCCACCTCTTCCTTGTGATCTTCCGTCAAAGCGGTGGCCGGATTGCCTTGCACTTTGCCGCTTGTCAGCAGCGCCTTGAGCTCAGCGGTCGTCTTCTCGTGATCGGTCACCATCTGCTGCGCGAACGCCTTGATGGTCTCGTCACCCTTCTGAAGGGCAAGCTTGCTCGACTCGATTTCGAACATGTCGCTGGCAGATGCCTGAAGAATGAAGTCCTCGGTCTTCGGCGCGACGCCTAGTGCCGAGTTTACTCCGGTCGACTCCGTCGCGGACTGGGCGAAAGCGCCGGTAGCCGTCAGGACGAATGCGGAGGCGAGTAGGATCTGTTTCATGAGGTCTCTCCTGTTGTTGTGCGCCTACAACCGGGAGATCCGCCGTGTGTTCCCGTTAAACGTTTGTGACGAAAGAGTAATCACCCTGCAACGACATCGCCGCGCTGACGGCGTTTCGCTCTGCGTCGAGCGTCGCGAAGCTCCTCCAAAGTCGGCTGCCACCAGCCACGGCCCCGCTCGTAGTCTCCCGGAACGGCCCGTGCGGGCCAGGTGTGGACCAGTTCATCGACGGTCGGCGCGCGCCACGTTGCCCAGACGTGCTCGTCGTCAGCATGCGGATAGAGCTCGGCGACCTTTCCTACATCCACCAGTTCTCCCGTCACGTCGGTGAACACGACGATGCCGTATCCGACGGTCGCAACTGGCCGCTCCGGTGGCGGTAGGTCGTCGCTCGGTACTGGGAGGCGCTTCTTGCGCCGCTCAATGGATCGACGCCTCGCTTCCGCTTCTTCCTCGGTTCCCTTCCGGGCCTCGGCGCGTTTGCGTCTTTCCTCGGGTTCGTTACGTTTCGCAGCCTCCTCGATCGCCTCCCATCGGTGTTGTAGCTCGTCGTAGGAGGCATATGGAACCTCCCACGCCTTCTCATCGCCATTCCACCGCGCGAACGGGACCTGCCTCAGTTCTTCCACGACGGTTCGCGAGTACGGCGTACGGATGCGAAAGCCGCGGTCGTAGACTGACAGGTATGGGCTGAGAATGGGTTCGAACTGGTAGGCATCGCGACCGCGTTCCTCCTCGTAGGGAGTTCTTCGAGCAGCTTCGGCCGCCAGCCATCGGTCGATGCGGCGGCGGGCGGTTGCTCCGGGAACCGTCCAGGCCCGAAGTGCGTCGCTCCAGCGGGCGCGCGGGAAGGTCTCGCGGAAACGCGCGACGGTCATCCGGTCGAACGCGAACGACACCGTTTCCGGTTCCGCCTGGGATCCCGCCTCTTTGTCAGCTTCACCTTCCATCGCCCGAGAACGCCCGACGGACGCAGCGGTTTCCATCAGGACAGAGACTTCTGCAGGAAGTGGAGCGCTCTCTCCGCTCCGCCGGGAGAGATAGTATGGCCGACAGCCGGAAGGATATCGAGTTCAACATGGAATCCTGCGGCGCCAAGCTGGCTGGCAGCCATCGTCGATGCCACCGCCGGAATCGTGCGATCATCCTTCCCGTGCAGCAACAGTATCGGTGTCCGTTTACTGTCCGAGGAAATCTGCATCGGTGCGAGAAGCCCTGCGAAGGAGACAAGCGCGCCCACGTTCCAGCGGCCGGAAGCGACGGAATCAAGCGCGACGATGGCACCCTGCGAAACGCCAACGAAGGCGATACGCTCGTGGGAGCTTTCGAACCCTTCTTTCCTGACGATGTCAGTGACGACCTGGTCGAAGCCTTCACGCGCGGATCGAATGTTTTCGGGAGCAAGCGGATTGCCGTCGATACGGAACCACTGGTGACCGCGCCAGTGGGTGAACGGAGCATCGGGGGCGGCGAAGCGGCTTTGCGGAAGTGCCGAACGCCATGAGCTTGCAAGCGGCATCAACTGTGCGCCGGATGCTCCAATGCCATGGAAAAATATGACGAGACTATCCTGCGATGCCATGCCGATCCTGCGGTTAGTTGAAGACACGCCGAGGGCGCTCGACCATCTTCGGGAGCGCCCTCAAACCCCGCGCACAGTCATCGACGCGCGACGGAGAGGTCGCTGCGGAGGCTGCGCTGATTGCGGGGCGGCAAGGCTCAGATGGTGCCCGAATGCCCCGTATACAAGGCGGCACTTATGCACGTGAGAGATACCTGCCATCCGTTCCTTGAGGTTGATGTGCCTGCGCTGACAACCACTCATGAGGAAACTCTCACAGAATACAAAGATGGTGACATGGTAAGCAGGATCCGCAGGACTCTGAACGTGGAAGAATGCGCGGCGGCATTCGAGCATATCAACAAGATCGCGCAGGAGGCGGCCGACGAAGAGCGCCTTCAGCGAGAAGAAAAGAGCGCCAAGCTACGCGCGCTTCGACTTGCGGCCGCAGGCGGGACCTCTTCAGAATAGTCTCGCTGCCGCAACGGAACCAGTCCTTCTCTACCGAGTTCACGACCACCCAGAGCGGAGTCTACTATGGATCACATTTCCCAGCCCCAGCCAGCGGGCGCCAACGGTACCCTCGTGTCAGGGCGCCGCGCAAAAGGATACAGCATCGAGGATCTCGCGACCGCGACCGGCCTGCCAACCGTAGAGATCACAGCGGCCGAGGACGGCGGCGGTGCCGCGAACCAGGTCGAGCGCATCGAAAGCAAGCTTCGATAGATCGAACTGTGACAGACCAGGAGGAACCGCAATGCCAAGTCATGTCGAGACATACCACGACTACCGAATTGCTATCTACAGCCCGGCTGGCCACTTTGCGGTGATCTCGCCGCCGGGAAGAAACGCCGTATTAGGCCTCGGGGCGCGACAGCCCCGGTCGACCGTGGTCGAGGGTGTCGATGTCTGTCTCGACCGTGCGAAGGCCTTGGTCGATGGTCTGTCGGAAAGCGACGGACATCCGAGCGGTCCACATGTCCTCCCGCTCTCTAACAGTTGAACTGTCGTCGCTTGGTCCGGAGGACACGACTCCAATGTCCAAGCTCAGGATTGCAGGAGAAGCGAGGCCGCACCATTCAGGTCTTTCACCTCTTCGTAGGGCAGCCAGTCAGGGTTTCCGGTCTCGCCACCGCGGTTCACCCAGACAGCGCGCAACCCGAGTTCGTGGCAGGCCTTCATGTCCGTATACATCCCCATCGCCACGTGGACCGTTTCGTGCGGATCAACGCCCATCTCTCGATAGGCATACTCGAACAGGTGTCGCGACGGCTTGTAGGACCGTGCCTGTTGCGAAGTTATGACGAAGTCGAAGGGCACCCCGATCCGGGCCGCGGTAGGCCCGATAAGATCGTCGTCGGAATTCGTGAGGATCGCGAGCTTGTAACGCTCCCGCAGCCGCCGGAGGGCGGCCGGCACATCGGGATGCGGACCCATCCTCGACGGTGCGTATGCGATGCGTTCGATCTCATCCGCATTGGGTGACACGCCGTGCTCCCGGAAAGCGGCAGTAAAGCCGATCCGCAGGATGTCCTTAAAGAGCCGGTAGGGTTGCTCTGCGGTCAGCCGACGGCTCTGCGCGGAGAAGCTGTCGAGGATCGTCGCGGCCTTGTCACCATCATCGTGCTCAGCCAGAACCGCACCGATCTCTCGCAGGAACACCTCGTGCCATCGCGCAAGGGTGCCGTAGCAATCGAAAGTGATCAACTTCGGCTTGGGATTGAGAGAGAGCATCAATGACTACTTTTCAGTTTTGCTTCGACTTTTTCTCGGCTGTTTCCGACCTTGTCGACGGTTCTTAACCATGTCCTTCGAGGCGCCGGTCTTGTCGGACCCGTACTGGACTTCATGGTCCTGACCGCCTGCGACCAGCTTGCGATCCTGCGCTCTTCCCCATGATGTTGTAGCCATTCCAGCCTCCTGATGTTGTCTTCGGCAAAGAACGCAACCGGATTCGTGAGGTTCCATGTTCAAGGCGCGAGGCATTGGTCACAGATACCGCAGCCGTCCTCGTCGATGTGTAACGAGGAGCACGGTAGACAGCAGCAGAGGCACGTTTTGGCCTCACGGGTGCTAACGCGCGGCTCCGGCGGAAAGATTTCGATCAGATCATCTGAAAAGTCTGTGCCTACTGCGTCGTCCATCTAGGGCTCCAGGTCGAGGGTTCCTCTCAGATGGGTGAGGTTTCGGATTGGCGCAAGACAATGCCTCAAAGACTAACGCACGCATCTCAGTGAAGGTCCGAGACCAGTCACTCTCCCTTTCCTGCATCAGGCAAGTCAGGCTCAGTGAAGACGTCCAGCTGGTAAAGCGGAACCCGGAGGCCATTCATCATTCACGGGTGGCCCGGATCTGCAGCTCGCTGCAACCTCCCGCGCTTAATCAATTTCAAGGCAAACAACGCCTGACGATCACCGAACTGCAGATCCGGATGCCAGTGGCATGCGGAAGGTGAAGCAAGTCTTTTCTTCGCTCGAGCTGACGTCGATCCGCCCTGCGTGGGCCTGGGCGATCTGCGAAGCGATGTAGAGACCAAGACCAAGCCCCTGCGTGCCGGACTTCCCCTCGCCACGCCTGAACGGGAGAAAAAGCTTGTCGATCTGCGATTTTTCAATCGGCGTTCCGCCGTTTGTCACGCAGATCTCAAGCGTCCCGTCGCTTGCCTCCGCACGGATTGTGATCGGCTGATCCTGCGCGCCGTGAGTGACTGCATTCGACAACAGGTTCGAAACCATCTGCGCCAGACGAAGATGGTCGACGGAGACTGTATCCGGAACATTCAGAGACGCCGTGATCTGCCGATCCGGGTTTGCGACCTGAACCTCATCGATGACATGCTGCAGGGTCCGAGCGAGATCGTCTTCCGAAACCGAAAGAGAGATGCCGCCGCCCATGCGCGACCGAGCAAGATCCATCACGTTCTCCACCAGACCGGACATCCGGGACAGGCTCGACTTCATGAGCTTCAAAATGACCGGACTGCGGTCGGTCCAACCGTCTCGCAGCAGCCTGGACGTTCCCGCATCGATTGCCGCAATTGGATTGCGCAGATCGTGTCCGAGAACGGCGATGAACTGTTCGCGAAGCTCGGCAAGCGCCCGCTCCTGTTCCAATGCGACGCTGCTGGACTCCAGCCGCTTCCCGGCGTCCAGATGATGGGCGATAAGTTCCGCGAACAGCTTGAATGCACCCAGCACCTCGGGGTTCTTTACCTTGGCGGGGTTGGGGTCGATGGCGCACAGCGTGCCCCAGAATGCACCGTTCTCCAGAATGATCGGCTCCGAGATATAGCTTCGTAGCCCGTAGATGCGCGGCGTGTGGTGGTCACAGTATAGCGCATCCTCCGCTGCGTCATCGAACACGATTGTCTGGCGATGACCGCGGATCTCGTTGCAGAGAGTGCTCTCAATCGGGAGCTCGTCGCCTGGCTTGAGGCCGAAGCCGACGGGGTCAAGGACTTGGCAGGCGATCCAGCGGCTTTCGGTAACACGGGCGACCGCAGCGAAGCCCATTCCGGTCATTCTGAGAACGACGTCGAGCATGGTCGGCACGGCAGCGATCCCGGCAACCCGTTCGATGTCGTGTTCGAAGCCTTCGGTCGACGTCTCGACTTCGATCCTGGCTGGAACCCGGAGTGACGTCACGGATTCGATGAAGGATGCATTCTCCAGCGCGGCTGCTGCGGCTTCGGCCAGCGCCTCGAGCACCTCCACTTCCCAATCTGCAGGCGTGTAAGGCTGCGACCAGTACGCACCGATCGCACCGATAGGGTTTTCCGACCGGATAGGCGCCATGGCCATCGCCCGGACGAAGGTTCTGGCATAAAGCTCGTACGGGATCCGGTCGTCTGACCTGATGTCAGGAATGACGGCTGTCGCCTTGTTGATCATCGACCAGCCGCTGACGCAGGCGACCGACGGGAACTTCTGTCCCTTCCAGAGCGGCCCGATGGCATCCTCTTCTACATAGTGACAGAGATCACCATCCTTGAAGATGATCGCAATGCCGTCGCAGCCAATCACCGTCCGGGCGGTTTCCCGAACCGTCTCGATCGCCGCCTCGACAGTGCGGGCGCGGGATATCCTCGCAAGTGCCTTGGACAAAGAAGCGAGGGGCGTTGAAGGTCTGGTTCGCTGATCCACCGACCACCGCCTTTCTTCTGGCATAGGCCATCATATTAGCGTCCAGTTTTGCACGAGACGCCGATTTTTGACAGCAAAACTTATGTGAAGAAGCTTTGCAACATGGAGAGATGCGGCTAACGAAGTTCAGTCTCAGACTGCGAGTTGTCCGAGGGAAGTGAGTACCTCCCTCTCGGAATAGGGTTTGCCCACGAAGCCAAGCGGACTGAGTGGTAAGGCGGCTTCCCTTGTCCGCTCATCGAGATTCCCGCTGACGAACAACGATGGGATATTCCAGCGCTCCCGTAAGGCAGCCGCCGTCTCGACACCATTCGTTCCCCGAGCAAGATTGATATCCATGATGGCGACATCGATCGCGCCATCATTCTGTTCGGCGAGCGTAATGGCCTGCTGCATGTGGGACGCCTGCCCGACAACCTCGTAGCCAGCATCCAGAAGCATGTCCTCGAGGTCCATCGCAAGCAGCATCTCGTCCTCGACGATCAACACGCGCAGAGGCATCAAACGCGCTCCTTTGGAAACGTCACCGTCGCCCTGTAGTCCGCTCCGCCCGGCTGTAGGAATGTCCCATCGAGCTGCGCTGCCATGCTGGCGACCAGTTTGAGGGAGAGGTCGGAGATTGGACTTTGCACATCGTCTCTGACTTCAAGCTCCATCAGGCCGCCTTCGATTTCGCGCAGGGATACGTGAACTGCCGCCCCGTCCTTAAGAGCGCTCCGCATTGGCGAACTCAGAAGCTCGTTGAGTATGACCGAGATGGGAATCGCACGCTCTGTCGGGAGAGATATCTCTTCTGCAAGGACCTCGATCCGGCGCGCCTTCGTCGATCCGGCGATATCGAGGCAGAGCTTGTTGATGTGGTCGACCATGTCGACGGTCAGCGAGTTTTGTGTCCTGTAAAGGCGCTCATGAACCGAGATGATCGCCCGCACGCGCGATATGGCCTCGTCGAACGCCTGCAAAACGATCGGGCTCTCCAGTCGACGGGCCTGCAGGCGAAGTGTGCTCACCACGAGCTGGAGGCTGTTCTTGACGCGATGGTTCACTTCGGAAAGGAGCTGCTCCTGCG
>RCUQ01000331.1_pt1 | contig 23393 bp, 20 predicted proteins | sample 2166351 | NCBI WGS metagenome assembly RCUQ01 (sample SAMN09932597, study PRJNA488358) | compost metagenome | feature: garden; material: soil; isolation source: compost soil in acetonitrile-enriched culture | place: Germany: Experimental Botanical Garden Goettingen | collected 2016-01-27
ATATTTAACTTTGTGTCTTAAAGAAACGTTAAAAAAAGACGTATAAAATAGTTCTAATTATTTAAAATGAATTGCTTATGAAATCAAAATTAATTCTTCTAGTTGTCTTGTTTGTTTTCAGTTTTGCGAGTGCGCAAACTGTTAAAATTAGCGCTTCCGAACCAGATGCCAACATTATTGTTAATGGGGCAAACGTAGGAACTGGTAATTATAAATTGAGTCTAGATAAAAAAGACTGCTACAAAATTAAAGTTGAAAAAGCCGGTTTTTTAAGGTATGAATCTACAGTATGTGGAAAAAAAGCAGGACCAGAACCGCCATCAAGTTTGTACTTTGAAATGAAAAAAGATGATGCTGAAGAAGCTTCTATCAAAACGGATCAGGCAAACGTAGATTTTCAAATTGAGGTAAATCCAGATTTAAATATTACAGAAGCTTGGAAGCTTACAACTCAAATTGTGACTGATTATTTTGACGCTATTGAAGTTAGTGATAAGGAAACATCTTATTTAAGAACAGCTTGGAGTGTTCAATCGTTTCAGCAAAATACGATCAGAACCCGATTGATTATTAAATTATCAAAATCAGAACCTCTTACATTTAAAGTGAAGCTAAATAGTGAATATTCTGGAGTTAGCGGAACTAGCGTAAAAGCTGATGAACAGTTTAAAGATTGGGACAGGATTCTTAGAAAATATAAAAATGTAGTTTCAGATTTCTCAAACAGATTAATGAAGAAGTAAAAAAAGTACATATAAAAAAAACCGAAGTGAAAGCTTCGGTTTTTTTTATACCAATTTATACCAACCCCGCTCTTCTCAAAAGTGCATCCGGTTTTGGTTCCTGCCCTCTGAAACGTTTGTATAAAATCATCGGATGTTCTGTTCCTCCTTTAGAAAGTACATTTTCCTTGAATTTGGCCGCCACTTCTTTATTAAAGATTCCTTTTTCCTGGAAATATTCAAAAGCATCAGCATCGAGAACCTCGGCCCATTTGTAACTGTAATAGCCAGAAGAATATCCACCTTGAAAAATATGGGAGAAGGAAGTACTCATCGCATTTTCTGCCACATCAGGATACAATTGTGTGGATGCAAATTGTTCGGTTTCAAAAGCTTTGATGTCTTTTATGTTGGAAGGATCTTGTGCATGCCAGCCCATGTCTAACAATCCAAAACTTAATTGACGCATTGTAGCCATTCCTTCTTGGAAACTGGCACTTTCTTTTATCTTATGTACTAATTCCATCGGAATCATTTCGCCTGTTTGATAATGATAAGCAAACAATGCTAAAGCTTCCGGTTCATAGCACCAGTTTTCTAAAATCTGGCTTGGTAATTCTACAAAATCCCAATACACAGAAGTTCCAGATAAACTAGGGTAAGTGGTATTTGCCAGCATGCCGTGTAAAGCATGCCCGAATTCGTGAAACAAAGTTGTGACTTCGTTAAAAGTTAATAACGATGGTTTTGTTTCGGTAGGTTTGGTGAAATTACACACAATAGAAATGTGTGGTCTTTCATTGACTCCTTTTTTTACATATTGTGATTTAAAAGAGGTCATCCAGGCACCGTTGCGTTTTCCTTTTCTAGGAAAAAAATCAGCATAGAAAACGGCAACCAATTGGTCGTCTTCGTCTTTTACTTCGTATGTTTTTACTTCTTCATGGTATTTGTCCACTTCAAAAATTTCTTCGAAAGTGATTCCGTATAATTTTTGAGCTACGGCAAAAGCACCGTCTAATACTTTTTCTAATTGAAAATATGGTTTTAATATTTCATCATCCAAACTAAACAATTGTTGTTTCAGTTTCTCAGAATAATAGGCTCCGTCCCATTTTTCTAATTGTTCAATTCCGTGCAATTCTTTGGCGAAAGCGGTTAATTGGGCAAATTCTTTTAAAGCAGCGGGTTTTGCTTTTTCTAATAAATCGTTAGAGAAAGTTTTTACTTTTTCCGGGCTTTCAGCCATTCTTTCTTCAAGAACAAAATGGGCGTGAGTGGCATAGCCTAAAATTTGTGCTCTGTCAAAACGTAATTTGGCAATTTTAAGAACAATTTCCTGATTGTCAAATTCGTTGTTTTGAAAGCCTTTGGCGCCAAAAGCAATTGCCATTTTCTTGCGTAATTCACGATTGTCAGCATAAGTCACAAACGGAACGTAACTAGGGTAGTCTAAAGTGAAAATCCAACCTTCTTTTTCTTGGCTTTTGGCCAATGAACGGGCAGCCTCAATGGTTCCTTCCGGTAATCCGGCAAGATCACCTTCATTTGTAAGATGTAATTGGAAAGCATGCGTTTCAGCCAAAACATTTTCGCCAAACTGCAAACTCAATTTTGATAATTCTTTGTCGATTTCTCTTAACTGATTTTTTTTGTCTTCCGGTAAATTAGCTCCGTTTCTGGAAAAACTTTTGTATTTTTTGTCTAAAAGTGTCGTTTGCTCCGGATTTAGATTGAGTTTTTCTCTTTGTTCATAAACCTCTTTTACGCGTGCGAATAAATCAGGATTCAGACGTACATCATTTCCAAATTCAGATAATAAAGGAGAAACTTCTTGAGCTATTTTTTGAATTTCATCATTGGTTTCAGCTGAATTCAGGTTGAAAAAGATACTTGATATTCGGTCTAAAACATCTCCACTGAAAGCTAAGGCTTCAATGGTGTTTTCGAAAGTTGGTTTGATTGGATTTCGTACAATAGCGTCAATTTCGGCTTTTGTCAATTCAATCCCTTTTTGAAAAGCAGGAAGAAAATCTTCGTTTTTGATTTTCGAAAAAGGTGCAGTATTGTATTTTGTATTGAAATGATGTGTTAAGATACTCATTTGGTATTTTTTTAAAGATTTCTCTTAGGTGTTTGATTGCAAAGAGTTGAACAGTAAGTTTTTGATTACAATCTTTGTGTTTTTTTTAACAAAAAGGATATTAAATCTTATAAAACGGTATTTTGTCGATTTTTAATATACTTTTGTCGAAGAAATATATGATTACATTAAATTAGTACGCTTTTAATCAGCTCTTTTTGTCCCAAGTCAAAAAACAATTTATGTTCATAAATGCTCCGAATACTAGATTTTTTTAAGTCTGGAATTAGAAACCTATTAGAAAAGCTCCAATTTGGAGCTTTTTTTTTATTTCTTTAAATTTTCTGAAGAAGCATTGACAGCTTCTTTTAGTCCTTCTTTATATAAGATGATTTTATCTAAGACACATTTATCATGGCTTCCTATGATTTGTGCGGCTAGAATTCCGGCGTTTTTGGCTCCGTTTAGTGCTACTGTAGCTACGGGAACGCCGCCAGGCATCTGTAAAATAGATAAAACACTGTCCCAACCATCGATAGAATTGCTTGATTTCACTGGAACTCCAATGATAGGTAATGGTGACATTGACGCAACCATTCCCGGTAAATGTGCTGCTCCTCCCGCTCCGGCTATAATAACCGAAATACCTCGATGGTGTGCGTTTTTACTAAAGTCAAAAAGTTTTTCAGGTGTTCTGTGTGCTGATACAATATCAACTTCCACTTCTATATCAAATCCTTTTAGGATGTCTATGGCATCTTGCATTACGGGCATATCAGATATGCTTCCCATGATTATGGCTACTTTGCTCATTGTTTTTTATTTAAAGATTTAAAAATTCAAAGATTGAAAAAATTATTACAGAATCTTTCAATCTTTAAATCATTGAATTTTCTAATTATTTGAAATTACTCTAATCGTATTCTTAACATCTTCAGCAATTCTTCGGGCTTCTCTGATATCTTCATTTACAATCGTGACATGTCCCATTTTTCGGAAGGGTCTTGTTTGTCGCTTACCGTAAATATGGGGTGTTACGCCATTCCAGCCTAATATTTTTTCGATATTCTGATACACTACATCTCCTGAAAAACCTTCTTCACCAACCAAATTCACCATGATTCCGGCTACTTTACTGTCGGTATTTCCCAAAGGCAAATCCAAAATAGCACGTAAATGGTTTTCGAATTGGGATGTATAACTGGCTTCAATAGAATAATGCCCGGAATTGTGTGGGCGTGGAGCCACTTCGTTGACTAAGATTTCGTCCTCCTCAGTTTGAAACATCTCAACTGCCAGAAGTCCTACATGATTGAATTTTTCGGAAACATTCAAGGCGATTGCTCGAGCTTTTTCAGCAACATGATCATCAATCCGAGCCGGACAAATTACGTATTCTACCTGATTGGCTTCAGGATGAAATTCCATTTCCACAACAGGATAGGTTTTAATTTCGCCCGATGGAGTACGACAAACGATAACTGCTAATTCGTTTTTGAAAGGAACCATGGTCTCAGCGATACATTCCACATTTGGGAGGTTATCTAAATCCGAGACTTGACGAATAACTTTTACACCATTTCCATCATATCCAAACTCTGTGCATTTCCAAACGAAAGGTAACTGTATATTAGAATCTACTAAATCAATTACTAAATCTTTTAGAGAAGCATATCGTTTAAAATCTGCTGTAGGTATATTATTTTTACTGTAGAAATCTTTTTGGATTCCTTTATTTTGAATGAGTTTCAAGGTTTTTGGAGAAGGATATACTTTTAATCCTTCTTCTTCTAGTTTTACCAAAGCTTCTAGATTAACCAATTCAATTTCAAAAGTCAAAACGTCTACTTGTTTTCCGAAATTATAAACGGTTTCGAAATCCATTAAATCGCCTTTGAAGAATTGGTTGCAGGCAATTTTACAAGGAGCCTCGTCACTTGGATCGAGAACATAAGTTTGAATGTCAAATTTTCGAGTGTCAAACAAGAGCATTTTGCCCAACTGTCCACCGCCGAGAATTCCTAATTTAAAATCGGAAGAAAAATAATTCATTATGATGATGTTTGTTACCCGCAAAGATACTTTATAATGGTCGAATAGGAAAATGCTATTTTATTTTCTTCAAAATTTCCCTTGCTACGGCTTTATAGGCTGCCGAATGGTCAGGATAGTCTTTTTCTAAAATAACTTTCAATTCAGAATGTATCCAGTCAGAATGCTTTCCTAAAAGATATAAAGTTCTGATTGAATAGCACTTTGAAGCAACTTTGGTGTCGTTAATTAACCAGTCAAAGCAGGTTTCTGTGATTTTTTGAATGTGAGAATCGGTTAGTTGAATTCCTGTTTCCTTGAAGTGGGAAGTAACTAGGAGTTGACATACTTTTGCTATCGGTCGTACGGCGCTCTCGTGTTTCAATTTTTCAATATTAGAGCAAAAGAAATCCAAATGGGGTTCTAAAGTGTTGAGTTTTTCATAACAATACAGTTCTAAGACCCAGCAGGCTTTGTAAGAATTGGAGTCCGAAATGTTAAAGCAAAGTGGAATTAATTCGGCAAGTAAACTTGGATTCAGAAGAACTTCATTGGCTAGAATTTGCCTGTTTTCTCTAAAAGCACTTACATAATTTAGTTTTTCATACAATTTCGTATGCATTTTTAGCTTTTTTATTTAAAAATACAAAATAACCGGCAATTATCAATTGTCAAATCCGAATTCTGTATCTTTGCACAGTATTTTAAACAGGAAAATAATGATACAACTTCACGATAAACAATTTGTTCCATTTATTTCTGCCAAAGAAATAGATTTTGCCGTTGCAAAAATGGTAGCACAGATAGAAGATGATTTTGCCGATGAAACACCAGTATTTGTAGGGGTTTTGAATGGTTCTTTCATGGTCGTTTCAGATTTTATGAAACAATATAAAAAACCTTGCGAAGTAAGTTTCATAAAAATGGCATCCTACGAGGGAACTTCCAGTACAGACGAAGTAAAACAATTAATAGGATTAAATCAGGACTTAACAGGACGTACCGTTATCGTTATTGAGGATATTGTTGATACAGGAAACACTTTGGCAGAACTAAAAGATTTGTTCAAAAAGCAAAATGTAAAACATTTCAAAATAGCTACCTTGTTTTTTAAACCTGAAGCGTATAAAAAAGACCTAAAGATAGATTATGTTGGAATTAGAATTCCAAATAAATTTATTGTAGGCTACGGTTTAGACTATGATGGATTAGGGCGAAATCTTCCGGAAGTATATCAGTTAAAAGAATAAAAAACAGCAAATAATAAATCCAAAATTGGAATTATAGATTAAAAAGCAGGAAGCCTTCAGCTTTAAATCTTTGAATCCTTAAAATTAAAAAGAATGACTAACATTGTTTTATTTGGGAAACCAGGTGCAGGAAAAGGAACTCAAGCGGAGTTTTTAAAAGAAAAATACAAATTAACACACATTTCAACGGGAGACGTTTTTCGTTATAATTTGAAAAATGATACCGACTTAGGTAAGCAAGCCAGAGTTTTCATGGATGCTGGAGATTTAGTGCCAGACGAATTGACTACTAAAATGCTTATCGATGAGGTAAATAAACATCCGGATACTAACGGAATTCTTTTTGACGGATACCCAAGAACTATTTCACAGGCAGAAGCATTAGATGCTTTTTTAGCTTCAATCGGTTCAGCAGTTGCCGGAACAATTGCACTCGAAGCTGATGACGAAATCCTTATCGCAAGATTATTGGAAAGAGGAAAAACCAGCGGAAGAATCGACGATCAAGATGAAGATAAAATCAGAAATCGTTACCAGGAATACAATGAAAAAACAGCTCCGTTAATGGATTATTATAAAGGGCAAGGAAAATTTTATGCAGTGAACGGAATTGGTTCTATCGCAGAAATTACAGAAAGAGTAAGCAACGTAATTGATAATTTGTAGGAGCAATCTCCAGCTGTACGTTGCAAGTCCTCGTTAAAAAAACTATTTTCCCAAGCCATAAAAGGAGCTTCCTACGGTCGCTCTTTTCTGTCAGGGAAAATTAGTTTTTTTAACTCCGGGCTTTCCACTTCCATCTGGGCTACAAGATTGGACTTTAATAAAAAATCGATTCAGCGATCAACGGTTAAAATTTTAGCCGTAAAATACAAACGAATAAACTAAAAATTGGAAATAGCAATTATATTTTTTCTAATACTCTTAAATGGGGTTTTCTCAATGTCAGAAATCGCATTGATTTCTGCAAGGAAAAATAGATTGGAAACCGCTGCCAAAAAAGGAAACAAGAATGCTCAAGCCGCATTAGATTTGGCTAATTCTCCCAATAAGTTTTTGTCCACTGTTCAAATTGGAATTACACTTATCGGAATTCTTACCGGTATTTATAGTGGGGACAAAATAACTACGGACGTTGAACTGTTTATAAGTGGTTTTGCAGTGTTAAAACCGTATGCATCTACTATTTCAGTTGGGATTGTAGTTGTGATTTTGACTTTCTTTTCTCTGGTTTTAGGAGAATTACTGCCTAAAAGAATCGGTTTGAATCATCCCGAATCCATAGCTAAGTCAGTTGCAATACCTATGAAAATTGTGTCAATAATAACAGCCCCCTTTATATGGTTGCTGACTACTTCGACAGAATTTTTATTGGATATTATGCAAATAAAGCCCACTGCGGATGGCAAAGTAACAGAAGAGGAAATAAAAGCAATCATCAAAGAAGGAACAGAAGTAGGTGAAGTTCAGGAAATAGAACAAGATATTGTTGAGCGTGTTTTTCACATTGGAGACAGAAAAATCAACTCGCTGATGACGCATAGAAAATCAGTTGTTTTTTTACCGGTACATTCGAATAAAGAACAGGTGAAAGAGTTTATGCTCAAAGAATTACATTCTATTTATCCAGTTTTTGATAAAAATTATGATGATATTGTTGGGGTTGTTAATTTGAAAAATATTTTTGCCCATTTCGAAAACGGCAACTTTAATTTAGCTGATATAATGACCGAAGCCCCATTTATGATGGAGCAGACTACCGCTTATAAAGCATTAGAAGAATTTAAAAAAACAGGTATACATTACGCTTTTGTTTCCGATGAATATGGAGTTTTTCAGGGTGTAATTACCTTAAATGATATTCTGGAAGCATTGGTCGGTAATGCATCTGATTTTTATAAAGATGATTTTCAATTAATAGAAAGAGAAGACGGTACTTGGTTAGTAGACGGACATTATTCGCTACATGACTTCTTAACGTATTTCGAATTGGATGAATTGATAAATGATTATGAAGTAACCACAGTAAGTGGATTAATAATGACAGAGCTTTCACATATCCCGAAACAAGGAGAAAAATTGATTTGGCAAAAGTTTGAACTGGAAGTCATTGATATGGATGGAGTGAAGATTGATAAAGTAATGGTGAAGGCCTTAAAATAAAAAGGTTTTGGGTCTTGGGTTTTGGGTTTTAGTTTTACCCGGAACCCAAGGTCCATGACCTAAAAACTGAAAAAAAATGACAGAGGGGAATTTTGTAGATTATGTAAAAATTTATGTTTCTTCCGGAAAAGGGGGGAAAGGGTCTACGCATTTGCATAGAGAGAAATTTATTGAAAAAGGTGGGCCAGATGGTGGTGATGGTGGTCGTGGAGGACATGTTTATCTAGTAGGAAACAAAGGACTTTGGACATTATTTCACTTGAAATTTGCCCGTCATATCAAAGCAGGTCACGGTGGTGATGGTGGTGGAGACAGAAGTACAGGAGCTGATGGAGAAGATAAATTCATTGAAGTGCCATTAGGAACTGTAGTAAAAGACAAAGAGACTGGCGAAATTTTATTCGAGATTACCGAAGACGGTGAGAAACGTATACTTTCTCGCGGTGGTAAAGGTGGTTTAGGAAACTGGCATTTCAGAAGTTCAACGAATCAAACACCAAGATACTCTCAGCCGGGATTGCCTGGAGTCGAGATGGATGTGATTCTTGAATTGAAAGTCCTGGCCGATGTAGGATTAGTAGGTTTTCCAAATGCAGGAAAATCAACCTTATTGTCTGTATTAACGTCTGCTAAACCAAAAATCGCTGATTATCCGTTTACGACATTAAAGCCAAATCTTGGAATTGTAGCCTACAGAGATTTTCAATCTTTTGTGATTGCTGATATTCCCGGAATTATTGAAGGGGCAGCGGAGGGGAAAGGTCTTGGGCATTATTTCTTGCGTCATATCGAACGTAATTCGACTTTATTGTTTTTGGTTCCAGTGGACTCACCGGACATTAAAGCAGAATATGATATTTTGGTTAACGAATTGACAAAGTACAATCCGGAAATGCTTGACAAAGAGCGTTTGTTGGTGATTTCAAAATGCGATATGCTGGATGATGAACTGAAAGCGGAATTAAAAGTACAATTAGACAAAGAATTCAAAGACATTCCTTATATGTTTATTTCTTCTGTGGCCCAACAAGGTATCACAGAATTGAAAGATAAATTATGGAAAATGTTGAATGATTAATAATTAAGAAATTAACAGGAAAAGGCGTTCTAGTAATAGAGCGCCTTTTTTTATGTTGTTTTGCGTAATTCCTAAAATTAAGTTAATAATCAATAACTTATTTTTGATTTTGTATGAATATCATATGTTGAATTGTGAAAATACTTTATATTCGCATCACTTAAAAAATTATTCAGATATGAAATCGTTAAGACTCAAATTCGTCGAGAATAATGGGTAATAACAGTGTCATATTTAAAACAAAAAACAAATACGTATGAAAAAAATTGTATTATTCTTGACTATGTGTCTGATGGCTTTCCCTGTGAAAGCAGATGAAGGGATGTGGTTTTTAATGTTTATCGAAAGATTGAACCATAGAGATATGGAAAAAATGGGCTTGCAATTGACAGCCGAAGAAATTTACAGTATCAATCACCATAGTTTGAAAGATGCGATAGTACAATTTAACGGAGGTTGTACCGCAGAAATTGTTTCAAAAGAAGGCTTAGTGTTGACTAATCACCATTGTGGTTATAATGCCATTGCAGAACTTTCTACAGAAGAACAAAATTATTTAAAAAATGGTTTTTGGGCTAAAGACAGAAGTGCTGAAATGAAACCAAAATCATTGTACGTTCGTTTCTTCGTTCGTATGGATGATGTTTCTAAAAGAATTTTATCTAAAGTAAATGATAAAATGAATGAAACAGAAAGAAATAAAATAATCCAACAAGAAATAGCTTTGATTGAAAAAGAGAATAATGAAGGAGGAAAATATACTGTTTCTGTTCGTCCTTTCTTTCAAGGAAATGAATATTACTATTTTGTTTACCAAGATTATAAAGACGTTCGTTTAGTGGGAACCCCACCAGAAAGCGTTGGGAAATTTGGTGGAGATACAGACAACTGGGAATGGCCTCGTCATACAGGAGATTTTTCTATGTTCAGAGTATATGCTGACAAGGACGGAAATCCTGCTGAATATTCAAAAGAAAATGTGCCTTTGCAACCAAAACATCACTTGCCAATTAGTTTGAAAGGGGTTAAAGAGAATGATTTTGCAATGATTTTAGGTTATCCAGGAAGAACTAACCGTTGGATGCCAGCTAGCGGAATTGAACAAAATGTTGCGTTTGCTTATCCTGCATGGGTTGAAGGGGCAAAGATGGGAATGGACAGAATGAAAGTATACATGGACAAGGATGCAACAGTTAATTTGCAATATGCTTCAAAATATGCTTCAACTGCTAATTATTGGAAAAACCGTCAGGGGATGATAGATGCTTTAACAAAAGCGGGAACTGCAAAAACAAAAACCGAACAGGAAACTAAATTCAATGTATGGGCAAATAAAGCCGAAAACAAAGAAAAATACGGTAATGTAATTGCAACCATTAATGATTATTATGGTAAAACAAATTTGAAATCGCGTCATGATAACTACTTGGCCCAATTGATGCGTACCACTGCTTATGGTGCTGGAGCTGCTACTTTAGGGAATGCACTTATTGGATACTACAAAGAAAATGAAGCAAAAAGAGCAGAGATGCTTCCTAAAATAAATGGTTTAATTGAACGAATTTATGGCGATTTTTATGCTCCTTTAGAGAAGGATGTATTTACTGCACAAATGAATTTATACGCTTCAAAAGCTTCTGAATATGGTCTGGCGCCAGAAGTTGCAAAACTAAAAGAAGCGAATAAAGGGGATTTCACGACTTACGTAAATGAGGCTGTTGCCAAAAGTATTTTTGCTACTAAAGAAAGTGTTTTGGCATTCATGAAAGATCCAAAAGCAGAAAACATTGTGAGCGATCCTCTGTATGTTATTTCAAATGATTTAAGTACAAAACTGAGAGCTAAATCAGAAGAGCAATTACTATTAGAAAATAATTTTGAGAAATCGTTCCGTACTATGGTAGAAGGTTTGCGTGAGTCAAAAATGAATGCAATTCAATATCCTGATGCCAATTCAACTTTGCGATTAACTTACGGAAAAGTACGTGCTTTACCAGCAGACAAACGTAATGATGCTAAAACTAATAATTATACTACTATGACCGGAATGGTTAAGAAGTATAAAGCGGGAGATCAGGAATTTGATTTACCGGTACGTTTATTAGAACTAAATGATGCGAAAGATTTTGGTCAATATGCGGACAAAGCAGGCTATATGCCAATCAATTTCTTAACAGATAATGATATCACAGGAGGAAATTCAGGTTCACCGGTTCTAAATGGAAAAGGAGAGTTAATTGGTGTTGCATTTGATGGTAACATTGAGGCTATGGCAGGTGACGTTATTTTTGATAAGAAATTGCAAAGAACGATTAACCTGGATATTCGTTATGTCCTTTGGATAATCGATAAGTATGCAGGAGCCAAACATATTGTTGACGAAATGACAATTATAAAAGATCCGCAATCTTAAAAGAAACAATAACTTATCGTTATAAAAACTAAAACCCCGTCTCATTGTTAAAGTGAGACGGGGTTTTTTTAGTAGAGATGCACTCTAGAGACGCACTGCGGTTCGTCTCTACATATTTAATCATTGTAAGTATCAAATAGAAATTGTAGCGTTTCAGGAATATTGTTGGCTTCTATATTAGGATATTTTAGGTCGGTGTTGAGCCAATTTTCTATAATTACATTAAAATTGTCTCCAACTTCAAACGCAACAGGAACTCCCATTTTTTGCAAAGCGGCAGCGTTACATTCCTGTTCATAATGGTTACGTATCGGTATGCTGAGTATTTTTTTTCCAAGGTACAAAGCCTCTGCAGGTGTTTCGAATCCACCACCTGTGATAATCCCCTGGCATGTGATTAAACTGGTGTTGAAATATTTCTGGTTCACCGGAAAATAGGTAATATTTCCTATAGTGTGTTCGAATTTTACAGTATCTAAAAACCAATGAAATGATACACTAGGAATTTTATTAAATGCTTTTTCTAAGCAATCTATTTGGAAAGAAGGAAGATAAACGGTGATGTGTTGCAAGTTTTTTGGATTTGCTTGTATGATTTTATCTTTGATAATGGGAGGAAGAATAAAGGAGTCATATTTTTCAAAATGCAATCCGATATTTTTGGGAGAAGGAGCATAATGTTTCAGAATCATTTCTCCCATCAAACTCTTTTTTTTAGGTCTTGGGGTTGATTCGGATAAGAAACTGGCTTGATGACCAAATTGAACCGAATGCACTTTTTGTAATTTGCAGGATAGTGACGTAATAGAATCAAAATCGTTTATAATAAAATCATAATTTTTTAGTGGCAAGGAATCGGCATCTTTATAGATCTGACGGGGTTTGATGTTTTTTAAGATATCCCAGTAGTTCAAGCCGCCACACTTACTGTAATGCAGACTGCAACCCTTACTTCTGAATTTAATGGGTAATTTTACATCTAGACTGGCGTTGTTTCCACTTAAAAAAAAATCAACGGTGCCAAATTTTTTTAGATAGGGGTATAATTGAATTGCCCTGCTTATATGACCATTACCTGTGGCCTGAATAGCGTAAAATATTTTCATTTATGGGGTTTTAGTTTGCATCGGGATTAGTGTGTAGTAAAAGAGTAATGCCTTAGAATTAATTCTTGAGGATATGTGGATTTTAGTTGTTATTGAATAGTATGACAATGGGTTATCTTTTTAGATTTGAATTAGTTATGCCTCCTAAATGATTTTTTAGTTTTTTTTCATAATTTGTTTTGCTAAATTAATTCCGTAATGTTATGCTAGTATGTTTTTAGTGTCATTTCTTTCATAAATTTTTAGTCTATAAAATCTTGGAATTTTTATGTTAAACCTTTTGAAATCTTACAGAATTACAAATATAAATTTCCTTATTTTTGAGGAATGAAACGACTGGTATATTTTCTTTTGTTATTTCCTCTATTGATTTGGTCCCAAACCAATTTCGATAAAGCAGAAAAACTATTCAAAGAAGAAAAATACAATCAGGCACAGCCTCTTTTTGAATCCTTTTTGAAAACTAATCCGTCCCATTTAAGAACTATTGAATATCTTGGCGATATTTCGGGCTATTATAAGTATTGGGATAAAGCTATTGTATATTATAAAAGGCTAAAGCAAATGAAACCTTCAGAAGCGGATTATCATTATAAATATGGTGGAGCATTGGGAATGAAAGCCAAAGAAGTCAATAAATTCAAGGCACTTGGAATGATTGGTGAGGTGAGGGAAAGTTTTGAAAAAGCAATAGATTTAGACCCAAAACATATTGATGCACGTTGGGCTTTGATCGAGTTGAATTTACAACTGCCGGGTATTGTTGGCGGAAGCGAATCGAAAGCAATACAATATTCAAACGAGCTATTAAAATTATCTCCAATTGATGGTTATTTGTCAAGAGGTCACATCGAAGAATATTTTAAAAGATATAAAACATCCGAACAGCAATACAGGAAAGCAATAGCGGTAAGTGGTTCGAAAACAAGTTATCACAAGCTTGCCGATTTGTATAAAAATAAAATGAATGAACCCGAAAAAGCGAAGTCTGTTTTGGAAGAATATAGAAAAAAAGAGCTGTCAGTCAGTCGGTAAATAGGCTAATTGATTCAACATAATAAACGCATAAACGAAAATGAAAACACATTTCATCGCCATTGGCGGAAGCGCAATGCACAACTTAGCATTGGCATTACACAATAAAGGATATCAGGTTACGGGAAGCGACGATGCTATTTTTGAACCTTCCAAATCAAGATTAGATAAAAAAGGAATTTTACCGGCGGAATTAGGTTGGTTTCCCGAAAAGATTACAGCCGATATTGAGGCAGTAATTTTGGGAATGCACGCCAAAGCGGATAACCCTGAATTGTTGAAAGCTCAGGAATTGGGATTGAAAATCTATTCCTATCCGGAGTTTTTATACGAACAATCCAAGAATAAAACCCGTGTGGTTATTGGTGGTTCACACGGAAAAACAACGATCACTTCGATGATACTTCATGTCATGCATTATCATAATATTGAAGTGGATTATATGGTTGGTGCACAATTGGAAGGTTTCGATACCATGGTGCATCTTACCGAGGAAAATGATTTTATGGTATTGGAAGGCGACGAATATTTGTCTTCGCCAATTGACAGAAGACCGAAATTTCATTTGTATCAACCTAATATTGCCTTGATTTCGGGGATTGCCTGGGATCATATCAATGTTTTTCCAACCTATGAAAATTATGTAGAGCAGTTTGAAATTTTCATAGACAAAATAACTAATGGAGGGATTTTGGTTTACAATGAAGACGATTCTGAAGTAAAACGTGTTGCTGAAACCGCTACAAATCCAATTCGTAAGTTGTCCTATCACACACCAAAATATTCGGTTAGTAACGGAGTAACACTTTTGGAAACTCCAGAGGGTGCTATGCCGATAGAAGTTTTTGGAGCACATAATTTAAATAATTTGGCTGGAGCCAAATGGATTTGCCAAAACATGGGTGTGGATGAAGCGGATTTCTATGAGGCCATTGCTAGTTTTAAAGGGGCATCTAAACGATTGGAAAAGATTGCCGAAAGTAAAACTAAAGTTGCGTATAAAGATTTTGCACATTCACCCAGTAAAGTGGCCGCTACGACAAAAGCTGTTAAAGAACAATATCCTGACCGAACTTTAGTAGCTTGTCTTGAATTGCATACCTACAGCAGTTTGAATGCGGAATTTCTTAAAGAATATGAAGGTGCATTGGAGTATGCTGATGTGGCAGTCGTTTTTTATTCGCCAGATGCAGTAAAAATCAAACAACTGGAAGAGGTTACTTATGAGCAAATTGCAAAGGCTTTCAATCGGGAGGATTTGATTATTTATACCAATCCAAAGGATTTTAAAGATTATCTATTCAATCTTAATCTGGAAAATTCAGCCTTGTTGTTAATGAGTTCCGGAAATTATGGAGGATTGAATTTTGATGAAGTTAAGGTATTGATTGGATAATTTTAAACTTTAAATTTGGAACAGAATAATTTCCCGATAACGCATTGGTCCGAAGATGATAAGCCCCGTGAAAAGCTCATGCTGAAAGGCAAAAGTGCTTTGAGTGATGCAGAATTGATTGCTATTTTAATTGGTTCAGGAAATCGAAATGAATCGGCAGTGGATTTGAGTAAGCGAATTCTGGGAAGTGTTGACAACAATTTAAATGCTTTAGGGAAATTATCAATTTCGCAACTTATGAATTTCAAGGGAATAGGAGAGGCGAAAGCCATTTCAATTATTGCCGCAATGGAATTAGGAAGACGCAGAAGAGCTGAAGATGCTGTAGAGTTGACAAAAATCACTTCCAGTAAAGTTGTTTTTGAGATGATGCAACCCATTATTGGAGAGTTGCCACATGAAGAATTTTGGATTCTTTATTTGAATAATTCCAATAAAGTGATTTCGAAATCGCAGCTCAGTAAGGGTGGAATTACAGGTACTCTGGTTGATGTTCGATTGGTTTATAAAACAGCACTCGAAATGGGAGCAACCAGTTTAATTTTGTGCCACAATCATCCTTCAGGGGCTTTGACGCCAAGTGATGCCGACAAACAAATTACAAGAAAACTAAAATTAGCAGGAGATAGTCTGGAAATAAAAGTGTTAGATCATTTGATTGTAACTGAAAATCATTACTTTAGTTTTGTAGACGAGGGAATATTTTAAAAATAAAATGAAGAATAAGAATATAAAGGATGTTTTTTTTGATTTAGATCATACACTTTGGGATTTTGATAAAAACTCGGAGTTAACATTCGAATCTATTTTCAACAGAAACCATCCAACCATTGAAATTGCAGCATTTATTGAGAAATATGTTCCAATAAATCAGGCCTGCTGGAAATTGTACCAGTATGATAAGATTACCCATGCTGAATTACGATACAATCGGTTGAAGCATTCTTTTGATGCATTAAATTATACTATTTCTGACGAGCAGATAGAAAGTATTGCTCAGGAATATATTCAAGGATTACCAGATAACAACCACCTTTTTGATGGGACTTTCGAAATTTTAGAATATTTAAGTCAAGAGTATAAACTGCATATCATTACTAATGGATTTGCCGATGTACAATATAAAAAAATTAGGAATTCCAATATTGGCTCTTATTTTCAAACCATTACCAATTCAGAAATGGCTGGTGTAAAGAAACCAAATCCTTTGATTTTTGAGCATGCATTAGATTTGGCTAAAGCCAAAAAAGAAAATAGCATCATGATTGGAGACTGTTTGGAAGCAGACGTACAAGGTGCTTTGGATGCTGGTTTAGAAGCTATTTTTTTTAATACAAACAATATCGAAGTGCCGCAAAGTATTAAACAAGTCAATCATTTATTAGAACTAAAAAATTATTTATAGATTATGAGAACACGATTTTTATTGCTGTTGCTTTTTGTTGGGAGTTATAGTTTCTCTCAATCGGTTAATGATTACAAAGCGGTAATTATTCCTTTAAAATATGATTTTCTCAAAAAAGAGAATCAATATCGTCTAATTACCTTAACTAAAGCGAATCTTAAAAAGGCCGGGTTTGAGGCTTTTTACACTAATGACTCGATTCCAAAAGAATACAATGACAGATGTAGTTTGTTGTATATAGATGTTGTAAATGAAAGTTCTTTTTTAGTGACTAAATTATATGCAACGCTTAAAGATTGTAATGGAAAAATAATCTTTCAATCTGAAGTAGGAAAAAGCAAAGAAAAGGAATATGATTGGGCTTATAGTGAAGCTTTAAACGGCGCATTTGTATCCATATACGCATTAAAGTATAAATATAATGAGAAGAGTACTGTGGCTACTCAGGTCGAGACGAAATCGGAGGTTAATACCGTCGCTGTTCCCGTAGCTGCAGCTTCTGTTGGGGCTGTTTCCGTCGATGCTTCATTAAATAATGCAAATAATACTAGTAATACTAATGGGGCATCTATTGTTGAAAATTCAGATTTAGGTTTGTTGTATGCACAGCGTACAGCGATAGGATTTCAACTGGTTGATAGTACACCAAAAGTGGTTTTTAAAGTATATAAAACTTCAAGCCCTGTTTGTTATATAGCTACTAAAGGAAGTGTTCAAGGAGTTTTGATATCCAATGAAAATCAATGGTATTTTGAATATTATCAAAATGATAAACTAATTTCTGAAAAAGTATCGGTTAAGTTTTAAATTTAAGTTTAAAAAAACACAAAAAAAACGTCCTGTGAATTTTCAGGACGTTTTTTATTAAAGTTAGCCATATACTAGGTTAGTAGCCATATTTGTTTTTCCACCGGTTTTTAAGAAACTCTCTGGTAGTGTTTTCTCTTGAATTATTTCCAGGGACATATATTGGGGTATTGCTGATAGCATCAGGCAAAAATTCCTGTTCAGCAAAGTTATTTGCATAATCATGTGAATATTTATATTCCTCACCATACCCTAATTCTTTCATTAATTTGGTAGGCGCATTTCGCAAATGTATAGGAACAGGTAAATCACCAGTTTGTTTGACTAATTGTTGCGCAGTTCCAATGGCTAAATAGGAAGCATTGCTTTTTGGTGAGGTCGCTAAGTAAATAGCACATTGGCTCAATAGAATTCTACTTTCCGGATAACCAATAGTGGTAACGGCCTGAAAAGTATTATTAGCCATAATGAAAGCTGTGGGATTGGCATTTCCGATATCTTCGCTAGATAAGATAAGCATGCGACGGGCAATGAATTTTACATCTTCACCACCTTCAATCATTCTGGCCAGCCAATAGACTGCTCCATTTGGATCACTGCCTCGAATTGATTTTATAAAAGCAGAAACTATATCATAATGTTGCTCGCCTGTTTTGTCATATAAAACGGTATTTTGTTGTACCAATTCAAAAACGCGCTCATTGGTGATTAAAATTTCGTCTTCATTAGAGGCGTTTACGACAAGTTCAAAAATATTTAATAGTTTACGTCCATCGCCACCGGAAAGTCTCAATAGAGCCTCTGATTCTTGAAGAAGTATTTTTTTTTCTTTTAAAATGATGTCTTTTGCCATCGCTCGAGCCAATAAAGATTCTAAATCCTGTTTTGTGAAGGCATTTAAAATATATACCTGACATCTTGATAATAGTGCGGGTATAACTTCAAAACTCGGATTTTCGGTTGTGGCTCCTATAAGTGTAATCCAACCTTTTTCTACAGCAGCTAATAGCGAATCTTGTTGTGATTTGCTAAAGCGATGGATCTCATCTATGAACAGAATTGGATTTTTGGCTGTAAAAAGTCCGCCGCTTTGTTTTGCTTTATCAATTACATCACGAATGTCTTTTACTCCAGAATTGATGGCGCTCAATATATAAAAGGGACGATTAGATTCTTGTGCAATGATTTGCGCTAAAGTGGTTTTTCCTGTTCCAGGAGGTCCCCAAAAGATGAGAGAAGGAATTATCCCTTTAGCAATCTGTTGTGTTAATGAACCGCTAGGTCCAACCAAATGCGATTGACTAATATAGTCTTCTAGTTTTTGAGGTCGTATACGTTCTGCCAGTGGTGCTTCCATGTTGCAAAATTACTATTTTTTATTTGAAGCCATTCCAGGTCTACACTATATCTTTTTGTTGCTTGAAAAAAGTTGTAAAAAGGATATCGCTTCTCCCCAGGCGTTGGGAGAGGACTGAAAAATCGTGAATTATTATTGGTTTTTGGAAATTCTTTAGGAACTTTATAGTTATAAGGTGACAAAATAGCATAGTAGTACTTTTGGTTAAATTTTTGAGTTGTAATGTGTACTCTAAAATGTCGCTATAAACCAAAAAAATAAAATGGATAACCAATTCAAATTTACAAATTCTGTTATAGGCGTTCCGCTATTTTTTGTGTTGTTTTTGTGGTTCGTTTTTTGGCTTCAAATCAGATTTGATTTTGATTTTTTTGAAAACGGAATTTTACCAAGAACATTTTCCGGATTACAAGGAATTGCTTTTAGTCCGTTCATTCATTCGAATATTGAGCATTTATATAATAATTCAATTCCATTACTGATTTTGTTGGCTGCTTTACAGTTCTTTTATAGAAAAGAAGCTGTAGCGGTGATGGGCTATGGGATTTTTTTCTCTGGACTGATTACGTGGATTATAGGGAGAGATAGTTACCACATAGGAGCGAGTGGGTTAGTGTACGTTTTAGTGAGTTTTATTTTTTTCAAAGGAATAATGACAAAATATTATCGGTTGGTGGCTTTGTCTCTGGCGGTTATTGTGGTTTATGGGGGACTGGTTTGGTATGTTTTTCCAAATCCCGAAGCTTCGGGAGATCAAAGCATTTCCTGGGAAGGTCATTTGGCAGGTTTAGTAGTGGGCTTTGCGTTATCAGTTGTATACAAGTCACCGGAGTACAAAAAGTTGATTAAATACGATTGGGAACATCCTGATTATAATCCTTTAGAAGATAAATTCATGCAACGCTTTGATGAGAATGGTAATTTTGTTAATAAGCCTAAAGAAGAAATCGAAGAGGAATTCTCAACTTACTTTAGGTCGAGTTATCCGGTTAATTATGAAGTTATTGAGCATAAAAAAAATGAATCAGGACCCGAGTCTTGATTCATTCATTGATTCTATTTGAATTTCCTTTTTATTGGATAGGGTCTAACTTCTTTGTCTTACAGCTTCATAGAGAAACGCTCCACAAGCAACCGAAACATTTAAAGAACCTATTGTGCCAAACATAGGTAATTTTGCTTTTTCGTCCACAATTTTAAGAACGGAAGGGTTTATTCCTCTGTCTTCAGAACCCATTATGATGGCTACCGGTTCAGTAAGAGTGATATCGTAAATGGTTTGATCTGTTTTTTCTGTTGCGGCAACGGTTTTTATACCAGAACCTTGCAGGTAGAAAATAGCATCTTTGATGTGTTCTACTTTACAAATAGGCACATTAAATACAGCACCTGCTGAAGTTTTTACGGTATCCCCATTAACAGGTGCGGAACCCGCTTTTTGAACTATAATTCCATTTACACCGGTACATTCAGCAGTCCTGATAATAGCGCCAAAATTACGGGCATCAGAGATTTGGTCTAAGATTAAGAATAAGGGTGTTTTACCGGAGACAACAGTTGCATCAACTAAATGTTCCAAATCAATAAAACCTATTGGAGAAATACTCGCTACGGCTCCTTGATGATTATTTGGTGTTAAACGGTTTAGTTTTTCTACTGGAACATATGAGAAATTTACGTTTGCGCGTTTCATGACTTTCATTAAGTCCTTCATCAACTCTCCTGAAATTTCTTTTTGTATAAAGACTTTGTCTACTTCCTTACCTGATTGTATAGCCTCTATAATTGCTCGTATACCGAATATTAAATGTTCTTTTTCCATGGCGCAAAGCTAAGTAAAATGTATGTAAAAAAAAAACCACCCCGGTTAGGGATGGTTTTGATAAGGGAAATAAGAAATTAATTGTTTCTTAATATTGTTCCTTCTTTGTATTCGATAGAAAATGAGTTAGTTGTCTCATTGTTGATAGTGGTGGTGGTAGTTAAATCACCAACTTTTATCAATCCATAATAAGTAACGTCTTCTCTAACTATTTTGTAGATAACTACGTCATCTGTGGTTAGACCAGTTAAAGAAGTAACTGCTGTACCCGCTTCGTAATCTTCTTCAGCTGTAAACAAGTTTGCCGTTCCGAAATCTGTAGAATTTGATTTTACAAATGTAATTGCAGTTGCTCCTGTTTTTGAAATACCAAATGGAGTTGTGAAAACAATTTCACCATCTTCTGTATTTTCATCATCATAATTCAAACCAGTTGCAAAACTGAATTTACTCATAGTTATAACATCAGAAAGATGAGCTGTTTTACTACCGGAAAATTCTTGAGTACCGACAGCAATTGCAGTTTCAATATAATCTGTCTGTGTGCCTGATTTAACAGTAAATTTATAATACAATGTATCATTTACAGCTAAGCCATATGCAGCATAATCAGTTTTTCCAAGATTTATAGAACCACTTACAGTAAGATCATCATCGTCTGAATCAACCGTTGCAATAGCATCATTAGCATAAGTACCTGCCTTATTCTTTTTCCATTGCAAAGTTACTTCGTCAACTACAGTAGATGCATATTTTTTGTAAACCTTATATTTAATGATAGTATCAGTAGGATCAAGGTATCTGATATCTGTAATACCACTAGTAGCATTGTCTACTTCGTCACCATCGCCGTTAATAATTCTCCAATTTATTCCTCTTGCGACAGTTAGAACATAAGGATTGGTAGTTGTTGTACCATCTGAATAGGTCGTAACAAACGCCAATCGAATAGTTCCCGAAGCTGTAGATTGATTCGAATCAAAATTAGGGTTGTCTTGTAAAAGAGAAGAACTAAATGTTGCTGTTTCTCCATTTACTGTAGCATCTCCAACTTTAGTACCAAGTATGATTGGAGCACTTGTAGAAGCAGCAGTATTATTGTAAACTTCAATTTTGGTAATGGTAACACCTTCTTTTAAAATGACTTTTGATTTAATATCATTATTGGTGTCCAAACGACTAATTTTTCTGTCTGTTAAGACTACATTTCCACCTACTTCTACCATTTCTAATTCAACATCCTCAGTACAAGAAGCGAAAGTTAGAAATAAAGACAATATGGAAATTTGTTTTATATATTTTTTCATATTTTCAATATTAATTATTAGAATTTATCCCAGAAAACTTTAGTAGTCTGTAAGTCTCCACCAATGGCGGTAACAGCAGCGTCGTAATTTGTTTTATTTAATGTTGGCTCATTTAATGGATAAGTGTATCTCGTTGGAACTGGTAATCCAGATTCTGCAGCAACATTCATAGTTGGAGCATCGAATTTTCTGTATACACACCATCCTTCAAAACCTCTGTTGTACATAGCTAACCAAAATTGTTTTCCAATTTTTTGTTTCCAAGTTCCTGTTGCAGTTCCATAAGCAACAGCTGGATTAGCTAAGTAAGCAGTTATATCTGCAGCCGCAACACCCCAATCAGTCATAGAAGCAGTAATACCTGCAGTATAATGACTAGCAGCAGTTCCACCAACAGAGTAACCTCTTTCAACAGCTTCAGCTAATAAAAACTGTACTTCAGAATAATCTAATAAAACTCCTCTGAATGTAGGATCGTGCATAACTTCACCAATATGGCTATAGTTTGCAAAAGTGTTATTGTCTCCATAAGGACCTCCTACATAAACACCATCTCCTAAGTTGTCATCAAAATACATTGCTCTTCTTGGATCAGCTAGCGTATTCATGTAATCTACAACAGTGTTTGTTACAACAAAATCACTTCTTCCAGATTGTACAAGATCTACCCATAATGGATTCGTGTTCGGAGTTGTAGGTAAATATACTAATGTTACGTTATCAGCATTTGATGCTAGTACTCCAGCAGCTACTGCTTGTTGAGCGGCAGTTTGAGCTTTTGCGTTATCGGCATCTGCCATTCTCATGGCAAGTTTTAATTTAACAGAGTTTGCAAATTTATTCCATTTTGCAATGTCTCCATTAAAAATGATATCAGCACCTGTATAAGCAGCTCCGGATCCATTTATCTTTGCAATTGCGTCGTCAATTCTGGTTAATAAGTCAGCATAAATTATAGCATCGTCATCATAGGCAGGAGTTGGTTCTGCTGCACCTTGCAAAGCATTGAAATAAGGAACATCGCCAAATGTATCTACCATTTGTTGCCAAGCATATACTTCCATAACGGAAATCATTCCTTTTTGCTTGTCTGATGTAGCTAAGTTTTTAGCATCTTGCAAATCGTACAAAATATCTCTATACATTTCACCCCAGTGATTTTGAGGGATGTTTCTTGTATTGAAATCGTAGTTACTCTCATCAATATAAGTTGTTTCTGTCCAATATTGTGAAAGCAAACGGAATACATTTGTATTTACGTTAGTGCTTTCCATTTGGTCAAACAAACTTTTTGTTGCTGAAGTGAATAGCGCATCAGACGACACCTGAGTTGGATTATTAGGATCTCTGTTTAGGTTTTCATAGCTTTCATCACTAGTACAACTAGCAATAAAAAGTGAAGAGATTATTAATAAATA
>RCUQ01000335.1_pt1 | contig 23195 bp, 19 predicted proteins | sample 2166351 | NCBI WGS metagenome assembly RCUQ01 (sample SAMN09932597, study PRJNA488358) | compost metagenome | feature: garden; material: soil; isolation source: compost soil in acetonitrile-enriched culture | place: Germany: Experimental Botanical Garden Goettingen | collected 2016-01-27
TGATGTGCGTTTATTTGAGACAGGCGAGAACAATCATTTTAATGTTGCCGGATGGGGTATCAGCGCAAGCGCCGGTATTAAGTTCAATATTTTAAAATGGCTTTATTTTCAGTCAGATATTAAGGCCGGTTATTTAGATATGAATAACATCCATACCACTGGGCGCAACAAAATTGATGGTGCAAGCCAACACATTAAATTCCTCGAAAATTATTGGGTGCTTGGCTTCAGGATTTAACACTTTTACAATTCCTTTTAACTTAACGATCCGATCTGAAAAGACGGGTCGTTTTTTTATAAGTTTTCATCCCTTACGACTAATAGTTATTTTTAAGCATGAAAAGACAAAACATAAGTTCAGGTGCCAAATGGGAAGACATTGTTGGTTATAGCCGTGCTGTTAAAGTTGGAAATACAATTGAAATATCAGGTACAACGGCCATTGTGGATGGAAATATTGTCGGCGTTAATAATTTTTATGAACAGACTAAGTGTATTCTGCAAAAAATTGAAGAAACATTAATTAAGTCGGGTGCTTCTATGAAAGATGTAGTAAGAACCAGGATGTTTGTTACCGATATCAGCCATTGGGAAGAAATCGGCCGTGCTCATGCTGAGTTCTTTAAAGAGATTAAACCAGCTACATCTATGGTTGAAATTAAAGCACTAATTGATGAGTTCTTGTTAGTTGAAATCGAAGCAACAGCGATTATAACTACTGAATAATCCTTATTGTTAATTATTGTCCGGGATTACTTTTTGGGTTCAGGATTTCTTATCGAAGGCGAACATGCCTTACGACATGCTCTTATATGTCCAAATCCTATTAAAACTATCGATTATTAATTCTATCATTTTCCCTTCTTAATCATTTTAATACAATCCACTTTTTGGTTATGTAACAAAAAACGTACTTATACGTGAAATCAAAAAAGTAGAAACAAAGATGCTCCATATAAGGTATTTTAGTCATACAACCATTCGGTAGTTAGCAAAAACAGATCATAAATGAAGCAGAGAATAGCAATTATAGGAACCGGTATTGCTGGTATGGGAGCCGCTTATCATCTTAAAGATCATTTTAGTATCACACTCTTCGAACAAAATAATTATGTAGGAGGGCATACCAATACGCTTACGCTTGCCGAAGATGACAAGATTGTTCGTTTTGACACAGGTTTTACCGTATTTAATAAAGTTACTTACCCAAATCTTTGCCGCTTGTTTGACGAGATTAAAGCTCCGGTTATTGAGTCTAATGTTTCGTTTAGTGTGCAACATTGTGAATCGGGTCTGGAGTACTGCAGCACGGGATTTAATGGTTTATTTGCTCAACGTAAGAATATCTTCAATGTAGAGTATATTAAAATGTTGATGCAGATTGATCGTTTCAATAAAGAAAGTATTGAGGACCTGGAGAATAAACAATTTGCAGGTTATACGCTTCGTCAATATGTGAAAGAAAAGGGTTACGGACATGAAATGCTTTATAAGTACTTGATTCCAATGAGTTCAGCGGTCTGGTCAACGTCTGCCAACAGAATGCTCGACTTCCCGGCCGTAACATTGATCCGGTTTTTTAAAAACCATGGTTTTTTAGGACTAAATACACAGCATCAATGGTATACCTTACAAAATGGAAGTCATTCTTATCGTGATTTACTCATCAAATCTTTTAAAGAAAACATCGTAATTAACAAACGGGTTGTAGGGATAAAAAGACAGAAGATATACGAACGCCCTGAAGTTGTCTTGTTTTTTGAAGACGGTTCTGTTCAAAAATTTGATAAAGTGGTATTTGCTTGTCATTCTGATCAGGCTTTGCGCATTTTGGAAGATGAGGCCACCAATTTGGAATACAGCTTGCTACGGAACTTCAGGTATGAAAAGAATATTGCTACTGTTCATACCGACGAGGCGGTTATGCCTACTAATAAAAAAGTATGGTCTTCCTGGAATTGCAGAGTTGAGTCGCTAGGTAAAACCAGTACCATTTATTGGATGAATAAGCTACAAGATGTATCAAGTGATGTAAATTATTTTGTCTCTTTAAACGATCCGGGCTTGATTAACGAAAAGAAAATAATTAATTTAATTGAATACGAACATCCATTGTTCGACCTTAAAGCGATAGCCGCTCAAGAGCAGTTATATAAGTTAAATCAGTTGTCGGAAATAGACGGAGAGGAGAAAACCACTTTTTATTGCGGGAGTTATTTTAAGTATGGTTTTCATGAAGATGCTTACACAGCAGGACTCAATTGTGCAAATGCAATTAAAGTATGCGCAAACACGGCTAAAATCGCTAAATTATAGACACATTGATTGTTCTTATACAAAGACATAACGGCTTACAGAAAAAAGTAGCCGCCAATTAAACTTAAAAGGTTGGATATTGTATAAGATAAAATACCCAACCCTTTAAATATTAATGATGATCTTCTTCGTTGTGTGAAGGGTTTTCTAACTCATGTTTGCGTTGTTTCTCGAAAATCAAGATTACGCAAATTGGCAAAATTAAACCCGTGCAGATCAACGATGGAATTACGTACTGAGCAGGCGCGATATAAGCAGCTAAAATTGACAACATAATTTTCTAAGTATTTAGGGGCAAAAATAAAAAAGCCCCGGCAAAAATAAGTTAAATTAGAATAAATTTCCTATGAATTCCTGTTTGTATGAATGTTTAGTAATGCATAATAGGTTAGAACCCCGCAGAAACAGGTTCTATTACAGGATTTTTATGTTCTACCTTGATCTTGACGAGATTGATTTTATAGCCCAAAAACGAATTTTATTTAGCCGGAATAGGTTCAACGTGTTTAATTTCAGAGATAGTGATCACCTTGACTTTACTTCTCCTGCAATAAAAAAGGGCAGGCCTGTTAAAGAGAATATAGTGTCTTACTTTGCTGAAAACGGAATTGAAACAGGTGATCAACGGATCATGTTACTCACCAGCGTTTGTACAATGGGCTATCAGTTTAACCCTGTTTCTTTTTATTTTCTTATTGATGAGTATAATGATCCCGTTTGTGCATTGGTGCAAGTGGGAAATGCAATTGAAGAACAAAAACCCTACTTTATCGGGAAGGAAAACTTACGCGGACATCGTTTTTACCTGGATACACCTAAATACTTTGATGTTTTACCTTTTATAGATCATAATGTAAACTTTCATTTTAACCTTGAGGTTCCTTCTAAAAAGTTTTCCATTAAAATTGATGATCAGAATAAGGAAGGCAAGAAGTTTTTTGTGACCACATTGATTGGTAACAAAAGAAAGCTTAGTGGATTCAATTTAGCCTGGTTAAGCATTAAGCATCCGTTTGTTACACTTAAGGTGGTAATTCTTATTCACCTGCAGGGTTTAAAACTATGGTTACTTGGCATGCCTTATCAAAAAAAAACAGAGTATCCTGAACTCTTGCGTGAAGCATATAAGCCCTACAGGCCATAAAAATTAATGATTATTCAATCAAAACGGACCCATAAGGTGTTTCAACCTTATCACCTGATCTTAATTTAGCACGTTTACGTGTTTCAACCGTACCATTTACTTTAACTTCATTAGCTTCAACAAGCGCTTGTGCATGTCCACCGTTTTCGGCAATACCAACGGCTTTCAGGAGTTTTATAAGTTCAATGAATTCGGTATTAAGTTTAAATGTGTTCATCTGGAGTAATTTAAACGCAAAGATAGTTTTTATTGTAAATCCATGATAGGCAGATGTGATTTATAAGTCCCCATGAACCTTTGTTGATTTTACGTGAATTATTTTTTTAACATTACCTTTGATCTGCAAACTCAGATTTGGAATTTGTGTTTAATTTAAAGAAATTGAAGAGATGGAATCGAAAAGACAATTGAAATTCGCACGACAGATACAAAAAGACCTGGCAGACCTTTTTCAACAGGAGGGCAGCAGTTTCTTTCCTAATAATTTTGTAACAGTTACTAAAGTTCGCGTGACCCCTGATTTAGGATTGGCTCGTATTTATTTAAGTTTCCTGAATACAACAACAGCACAACAATCTATAAATTCAGTAAAAGCGCAACAAGGAGAGATCCGTTATAAATTAGGAAAGCGTATCAAAGATCAAGTAAGGGTAATTCCGGAACTTGAGTTTTTTATAGACGATACTCAAGAGTATGTGTCTAAAATGAATAAGCTATTTGAAGAGATTGAAAAGCAACCCAAATCGAGCTCTTCTGAAGAATAAAAAAAGACCTTGGTTATTCACCAAGGTCTTTTTTTTATCGGAACGCAGGTCCCGGCTTTATTTTCAGGTTCATCATCTTTTCGTACAAAGCATTTGTTTCTTTCGAATAGCCCATCGCCCGATAATATTTCATCAAATCAAAAATTGCAGCAAAATGGTAAGGGTTTAATGTTACTGCCTGTTTGTAATCATCGGCAGCTTCAATCATTTCACCTTTACTCTCGCGAACTTTTGCTTTAGTATAATAATAATCAGCCTTAGAGAAATTATCGGTGCTTTGTGGTAATGCCTGGAATAACTGTTCAGCAGTGCTGGTTCTGTTTAGGTTAGCCACCAAGCGGATGAATCGTGTCTGATAACCTGAAATTGCCCGGTTGTTTTTCAACAATGGCTCAATCAGGAAAGCAGCCGAATCAGCATCCCCGCTTTGATAATAGTATTCGGCAATACGCAGCGTGTAATCGGGGCGGGGAGTGCCGGCGGCATTTAAGATCTTTTGTGAAGATTGCAAAACAGCAATGGCATCGTCATATTTTTTATTGGCAGCAAGCGCATCTGCATATTGGCCTTTTAATTCATAATTCTGAGGTTTCTGCTCCACTTGTTTCTTTAAAACTTCAAGGGCATCATTATAACCTAATTGTGCTCTTAATAACGCAGCATAAGCAATTTGCTCATCCTTTGCATCTCGTAAGTAAGTAGAAACAGTAGATGCCGATTTCGAGTACTCTTCGGCTACAGAAACAGCGTCCGCAATTAACCCATTGCGTGTATAAAAACTTTCTATGTCACCAATCATATCTGCTTTTATCATTGGGTCGGTTTCAAGACTCAACGCCTTTTTGTACAAATCACCTTCTGCAGCTAATGAAGAGGCATTATTTCCCTGTTTCAAAGCACGAGCTTCAAGTAAGCGTGCCTTAGCAATATACAAAGGGGCATAATTGGCGTTAACAGCTTCTGCACGGTCTACAAATGATTGAGCTGTTGAAAAGTCGCCGGCTATTGCTTTATAAGTAGCGTAGGTTAATAATGCGGGTTGATAATCCTTATCATAAGCTAAAGCGGTATCAAGATAGGCAACGTTTTTGATCTCACTTTTTCCTTCATTAAAGATATTGAGATAAACCTGCGCCCAATTGCTCTTCATGGCCGAAGCATTACCGCCTAAGGTAGTTTTCTCTTTAGCAACCATTTTATCAATGAACTGATAAAGCGCTGGATCTTTCAATTTAAGATCTGCAGTTGTATTCATCGATTTAAAATCGAGGGGATGAACTTTTTCTGCCTCAAAGTAAGCAGGGTAGGCCTGTGCGTAATATTCATGCTCATTATTTGCCGAATAATAATCGAGTGTTCTGTTTTCGGCCATTGCTTTTAAATAAAGAGAACGGATGGCTCTTATCTCTGCATCAGTTAATGCCTTAAGATGGAAAAGATGAACAAATTCATGTAGCAAAACATTTCGCTCCTGATAGGCACCACGTTCTACATACTCTATTCCTGCAGCTCCACTTCCAACACCTCTGATATCCATCCATTGGCGGTTGTCAAAAGTTGTCGCCATTCGGAAATAATTACTTCTCATGGCAGTTGCCAAATCTGTATGCAAAGGCGGAATGGAAAAGCTTAATTCTTGCTTAGCTAACAAGGGAAAATAAGCAGCAGAGGTATACATCTGATTTATAACCCAGTTTTTAACAGTTTCGCCCGAATAATAATTGATCTCTGGGAAAACATTATTGAAGCTTTTCTCGTCGGCAACTTTCTGTGATTTAAGTGCTGTTTCTATGGAGTCATAGCTTGCCAGGTATGGAATTCGTTTCGACTTAATGACTGCCGACAGGCCATTATGGGCAGGCCCATAGTTTTTCTTTTTAGCTAAAATCTGCAAGAAAATTGCTTGTGCTGAATCCAGACGGGTTATTCGATTTATATCGAATGCCATGTAATAAATAGAACCACGCATCATGGCCGGCAATACTGATGACGGATATTTCCTTTGAACAACTCTCGTATAATCAATCGCCTCAGTAAGTTTATGAGAACGAATAAGGTTTTCAGCTGTGGCTAATTCTTTTCTTACTTCATTGTCATTTGTTTCAGCGTAGTTATTATACGTTTGAGTAGTATGTCCGTTACCCCAATGCCAATGTGTTTGAAAATGAAGAGGATTTATATCTGTGGCCAACTGCCATTGAGCTGTCATCTTATTCAGTTGTGTTGCATCAATGCGGCGCCATATTGCATAGCCGTAATTAAAACGGGCATCTGCATTGAACGGATCAAGTTCAAGAGATTTTTTTAACGGAGCCTCTGCCAATTCCGGTTTTTGATTCCAGAAATGTACATCCGATTCTAAAAGCCACGCCTCTGCATTTTTCGGGTATTGGGTTTGAATATCTTTAGCAATCTTCAGTGCTTCATCGTATTTCTTTTGCAATAAACGAACACGGCCAAGCTGAAGCATTGCTTTTTCATAAAGAGTTTTGTCTTTATCAGCCGCTATCCGTTCGCAGGTTTGGGCAGCGTCATTTAGTTTCCAGGCCCAAACATCTAGTTGAGCTTTAAGTAGTAGCGCTTTTTGATGGTCTTTTCTTCGAGAAAGAACAGAAGTAACAAGAGAATCGGCTTTTTTAAAGTCATTGATAAGCAAAAAGTATTCTGCATTCAATAATCTCATGTCGACCCCTGGGTTTTTATCAGCAGTAAGCAATGGAATAGCTTCATTCCATAAACCTAATTGAAGCATGCGCTCAATTTTTGGCTCAGACTTTATTTCTTTATTGGCTAACAATGAAGACCGCTCTTTATCTAATGCCTGTTTAGCAGCAGCCGTACTATCTGGATTAATAGCGGCAACTTTCAAACAAAACAAACTAAAGAGAGCGGCAACATAAACTTTTTTACTATTCATTGGAGGTCAAATCTGTTCGCACCAAAATGATGGTACTAATTTCGCTTGTAAATTGTTATCAAAAGTTTAAAAAGACAAATCTTTTTGATAGAAAGTTTGTAAATTTTATCATCATGCAAAATATAATTGCTTGGCTAAACTTAATAGATTGTTAATAGAAATTTATTAGCGAGTTTAAGTAAGCATTATATTTTGCAGAAAATGAATACGCTCATGAAACATTTAGTAAAGAAAAACAACAAATCATTAAACCCAAGAAGGGTATCTGTGGCTGACGCCGGGTCGAAATTATTCTTTCATATCGGAGAGAACCGTTTCCTAAACCAAACTAATGAGGATTCGGATAGAAGCAGTTCTATTCGTTTTAGCGATAAGCTTCATGAACGATGGGACGATCTTTTTGACAATTTTGACGATCTGAGATTAAAGTAGGTATTTAGTTCTTAGAACCCTGGTCCATAGTGGCAAGTTAAACAGATAACTAACGATTCAGAATTCTGGACTCATGACTTGCGACTAGAACCAGAACTTTAACAGCAAATTTACTTTGGGAAAACATCAATTATTTCAATGATTTACAGTACATTTGTAAAAGCAGTGAATAATTGCCATCGAGACAAATCCAGATACGCGCAAGCGGTGGGGCCAATGAGAAAAGGCCCTTTTTTATTGGCCAACATTTTATACTTTCGGTTAATAAAAAAAACCTAATGAAAAATAATTTTTTTAAAACAGTATTAGCAGTTATTATTCTATTGTCTTTCGTGTCATCTTCAAAAGCTCAGCTTTCCGGCAACTATCCTTATCCTGATCGTGATAACCAGCGCATACAAAAATACAGGCCGGATATTGAAGTGGTTGATAAGAAGTTGAAACCTCAGCTTGGCATAGATATACTTGCAGGCATTCCCTTTTCTGATTTTGCAGATGGATATACTACAGGTTTCGGAGGAAATCTAACATTGGAAAAACCGGTTTCTAAGGAAATCTTAGCTGGATTATCAATCGGTTACATAGGGTTTAAGCAAAAAGAACTATCAGGGGTTAATTTGGGCGATCGGGTTGCATTAATTCCTCTTTCGATAGGTGCCAAGTTTTTTATTAGCCCTAATTTCTTTGCTGGTTTTAATGCAGGTGCAGGCCTTGTTGTTAATGGTGACGCAAAAACCACCCTTTTGTATTCCCCATCAATAGGATTAGTCACACCAATTCAAAAGAAAAACAATTTGGGTATTTCCTTTAAGGTTGAACGAGCAGGAGACATTTCCTATGGAGGATTACATATCTCGTATTCATTCGGACTGGTAAAGAGTAATGGTTGATAATTAAATTTTCAGCAGATCTAACGTCTTAACACGAGTGCTTTTTATAATAGAAGGATCACTGGCTTTAAGCCAATTTTGCAAAATAGACGAATAAACATCTCTAAAGTTGATTTCATAATTCAGATCGCCGTTATCCAAGTCTTTAAGATTCGGGCCTGGGTTAAAAAAGCCGGCTTTCTTTAGTTTTCCTCCGAATAGAAATAAATTGTTGGCCGTTCCGTGATCGGTTCCTCCGCTTGCATTTTGTGAAACACGTCGGCCGAATTCTGAAAACGTCAAAACTAAAGTGTCATCGAGGTTATGGCTAGCATTTAGGTCTTTAATGAAGGTAGCTACTCCATCCGCATATGTTTTTAATAAACGGGATTGCTGTCCGCGTTGGGCAACGTGCGTATCGAAACCGCTTAAAGAAACATAGAAAACCTTAGTGTTCAATCCAGAGTTAATAAATGTTGCTACGGTTTTTAATTCATTGGCAAATGCTGACACAGGATAAAGGGTAGTGTTTTTATAAAGCTTCGAAGTGTCATTGATATATTTTGCCGACGAGTAGGTTTCGATCATTGTTTTATATAAATAACCCAAATTATCTTCTGAAAGCATAGATTGTTTGGCATCGTCGACTACATCTTTGAAAAAGGGTTCACGTGTAGTCCTGTACAATTGCTCACTGTTTCTAACGGCAATTCCTTTATGCGACTGCCCCTTGAGTGCTAAAGATAATGAATCATCTACTTCAATTGCTGTATGAGGAGAATTGCAAGTGGCACAATTGGAGTCGAGATACCTGCCGATCCATCCAGTTGACAAATATTCATCCGCTCGACTGGCTGTATGCCAGATATCCATAGAGCGAAAATGCGAACGATCCGGATTCGGGTAGCCCACACTATTCAAAATAGTCATCCAGCCTTGATCATAAATTTCTTGTAATGATTGCATTGCAGGATTGAACCCTTGCAATTCATTAAGTTTTATGACCGTTTGTTGGTCAATTCCCAACGAAGGTCTTTTTTGATAATACAGGTCATCACCAAAGGGAACAATAGTGTTTAATCCGTCATTTCCACCCGAAAGTTGAATAATCACCAACCGTTTAAACCCAATTTTGTCGGCCGCTAACAATTCCAGCGGTTTTAAGAAGGATGGAATTAACAAAGCTCCTGATGCCAGGGCTGTATTTTTAAGAAAATCTCTACGGTTCATAATTTTTTACCTCATCCCTAGCCCTTCTTCTCAAGGAGAAGGGGACGGTTTTGTGCTTTCTGTTAGTTTTTCTTAAAGAAGCAGATCCTTCAAAAGCTACTGCTTATAGCCCTCTTCAACATTCCGAGCGCTCCCATATTACCTCATCCCTAGCCCTTCTCCTGAAGGAGAAGTGGACCGGTTTTGTGCTTTCTGTTAAATTTTCTTAAAGAAGCAGATTCTTTAAAAAAGCTTAAGTGTTCATAGCCTCTTCAACATTCCGAGCGCTCCCTTCTCCTTTAGGAGAAGGGCCGGGGATGAGGTTTAACACAACTGATACTCCGGCATAGAAACCAACTGTACAACCATTTCTTTAATAGTTTTATCAGACAAGTCCGACAATAACCTTTGCTTTCGCGTTTCCAAGTCGGGAGCTAGCAAATAATCAATCAATTGTTCTTTACTTATCTTTTCGGGAAGATCCTTTAAAAACAAATTCCAGTCGGCAGTAGCCTGCACGCGCCGTTGAATTTGTGTGCTGTACTTTTCCATCATGGCGATTTGAGCTTCCTCTTCCGGGTCAGCCTTACCTGCCAGATCAATAATCCCTTCGTTTATCACTACAGAAGGAATTTTAAGCCGATACATCAACGTGGAGCTATCAATCCAGTTTTTGCCTCCAGCCCAACCACTAACGTTTGGCGGGTAAAACAACATTTGTCCAAGAGCTCGTTGTAAAAACAACAACATGGAAGTATCGCCATAACTCACATTAAACTGGCGGGTTAATCCAACAATAAATTCAATGGGTGATTTAATATTGACTCCGATGTTTTTAGGATCATAAAACCAGGCCGACGAAAAAAGCAACACCATAGTACTTCCAATGTTATAATTGCTTGAATAAAAATGGTCAGCCAGCTGATGAATACGCTCCTGATCCAAGTTTTCATTAACAAAGAATTTGTAAAGTTTTGAGCAGATAAATAGAGCCGTTTCTTTTCTCTTAAGAATGATATCAATAATATCGTCTCCAGTCCAGTTTCCGGTTTGGCCCATAAATGTTTTTGACCCAAAATCATGTTGATTGATGCGGAATAAGAATTCAGAAGTTAAAGGTTTAAAGCTCCATCCGGTAAAAGCGCGTGCAGCTTCTTTAATGTCGGTTTCTGTATAGTCGCCCCGTCCAATGGTAAACAGTTCCATCAGTTCGCGTGCGAAATTTTCATTTGGACTACTTTTACGATTTTGCTGGTTGTTAAGGAAGGCCAGCATTGCGGGAGACTTAGCAACTTTTGTAAGTAAATCTCTAAAGTTGCCAAGACCATAATCACGCATAATATTGTTCAGTTGCTGATTATGAATGGGGTTAAAACTTCTGCAAGCGAAATGTCCGTGCCAAAACAACGTCATCTTTTCCCTTAATTGGGCATCTGTAATGCACATTTGCTGCAACCAGTGTGTATTCAGGTTTTCAGTGCTTTGCTTAAAGATCTTTCGAAGCTCTTTCCGGTTTTCCTCACTCATCATTTCTTTTCCTTTAACTACTGTTAAATCCAAGTCTAGATCAAGTGATTGATAATTGTTAGACGTTTCAAAAAGATCTTTAATGACCTTGGAAATTGATTTTCCTGAAAGAGCACTAAGTTTTGTATAACTGATACCGAACCCCGCCCGTGTGTATAAGTGCTGAATTTGTTTTGCAGATAGTTTCTCCATAAGCAAGCTTTGTCGGGTTTGACATTGCTTAAGCGCATAAGTTTAACCAACGAGTAATCATTCTTTCTTTTGGGCACTGGGTAAGTTATCGGTCAGAATATAATTCTCGTATAATTGCTTGATTTTGAGTAAATTTAATATATCGACTTAATTAAAAAGGAGATGAAAAGAATAATTATCACAGCCGTTGTGATGATTCTGTTGGTGACTTTTGTTTATCAGGCTTTTGCTATCCAGACATTACTACCAGAAGGTAATTCTTATGATGAGATGAGAATGAACACAAGAAACATCCTCAACTCAACATTATTGCTCATCGTTATGGGATTAAGTTTTATTGCAGGTGCAGCAGTTATGGCATTTATCTGGGAAATTGTTGAAGAGCAACGTAAACACAGATTACATCACTAAAGGGCCGACCCTCAACGAAAGGTAGAAACTCACATTTGCATGTGATGAGTAAATTTGTGCATTTATACAGGTACTCCCTTTATCTTTTCGATAATTCTGTCGGCATGTTCCCTTGAGTTTTCAATAAACCAAATGTGTGTATCCATACCCCCGCAAACTACTCCGGCGAGGTAAACATTTTTTAAATTGGTTTCCATGGTTTCTTTGTCATAGGCAGGATAAAGTTTTTCGTCATCAGAAAGGTTGATTCCAATACTTTTTAGGAAAGGGAAATTAGGCTGATAACCGGTCATTGCAATTACGAAATCGTTTTCGATTATTTTAGCCCCTTCCGGAGTTAAAATAGCTACTTCTTTTTCCCTAATCTCTTTAACCGTTGAGTTGAAGAGCGCTTTAATCGAGCCTTCATTGATGCGATTTTCAAGATCGGGTTTGGTCCAATATTTTATACGGCCCAGTTCAGGTCCACGAATAACCAAGGTTACTTCAGCTCCTTTTCTCCATGTTTCTAGCGCAGCATCAGCAGCAGAATTATTAGCACCAATCACCAACACTTTTTGTCCCGCATAAAAATGAGGGTCTTTATAGTAGTGAGTCACTTTTGGGAGTTCCTCTCCGACAACATCCATCATTACTGGAATGTCATAAAAGCCGGTTGCAATGATTAAATGAGTAGAAAGGTAGCTTTTTTTATTAGTTGTTACTTTATAGCCTTCATCAAAAGAAGCCACTTTTTTTGCCTCTTCAAATAAATGTATGGGCAATTCGTTTGAAAAGACGACTCTCCGGTAATATTCCAAGGCCTCTGCACGATTGGGTTTTGCGCTGTTGGAAACAAATGGAATGCCTCCGATCTCCAGTTTCTCAGAAGTTGAGAAGAAGGTCATGTTTAGCGGATAATTATACAACGAATTGGTTAAACACCCTTTTTCTAAAATCAGGTAGTTTAAACCAGACTTTTTTGCTGCCAGGCCACAGGCAATGCCAATCGGCCCTCCGCCAATTATAATTACATCATATTTTTCCGGTTGTGTCTCCATATTCAAATATATAATCAACAGTAGGTGATTGGTATTGTTTAATGCAACATTTTGTAAAGTTGGTTGTCACACATACGAGTAATATGCTTATTACATTTTTGTTGCCCCTTAAAAATTTTATAGATTTAATTTGAACTACCATAAAACCTAGATTATGAAGAAAATTATTGGAGCATTATGTCTCCTTGGATTATTTGAAGGTGCGCAAGCACAAGATAATCCGCTATGGCTTCGTTATCCGGCAATTTCGCCAGATGGAAAAACAATCGTATTTAGTTTCAAAGGAGATCTTTACCGCATGTCTTCCGGTGGTGGACAAGCAATTCCGTTGACTTTACACGAAGCACATGATTTTATGCCGGTTTGGTCGCATGATGGAAAATCTATTGCATTTGCGTCCGACAGGTATGGCAACTTTGATGTGTTTATCATGCCGGCTGAAGGTGGTGAAGCAAAACGTTTAACGTATCATTCATCAAATGACCTACCGTCAGATTTCTCTGCTGATGATAAAACCGTTCTTTTCAGTTCGGTGCGACAGGATATGTTTACTTCTGCTCAATTCCCTTATGGTCGAATGCCTGAACTTTACGCGGTTCCTGTAGTAGGAGGAAAGACTTCCATGGTTAGCTCTAATTCGATGGAGTTGGCTCGCTACAGTAAAGACGGAAAAAAGATTGTTTACCAGGATTATAAAGGTTATGAAGATCAGTGGAGAAAACACCATACCTCTGCAGTAACAAAAGACATTTGGGTATATAATACGGAAGCCAAATCGTATAATAAACTAACCTCATTTATTGGAGAAGACCGCAACCCGGTTTTTGGCCCTAATGACGAGGTTTTTTATTTAAGTGAAGAAAGCGGAACGATAAATGTGCATCAGATGCCGGTAACCGGAGGAAATAGCACAATGATCACTTCTTTTGAAAAGAATCCAGTACGTTTCTTAACGATTTCAAACGATAATCAGCTGTGTTATACCTACAATGGCGAGATTTATACGCAGAAATCTGGAGGTCAGCCTCAGAAATTATTGGTTCGCATCATGACAGATGGTCGTAACAATACCGAAAAAGTGCTGCCAGTAGCGTCGGGTGCAACAGAAATGGCCCTTTCTCCAAATGGAAAAGAGATTGCTTTTGTTTTTCGTGGCGAAATTTTTGTAAGTTCTGTTGAAGGAGGCGTTACCAAACGTATTACAAATACTCCAACCCAGGAGCGGTCAGTAAGTTTTAGTCCGGATGGAAGAACCCTATTGTTTGCAGCCGAGAGAAATGGCTCATGGGATGTTTATAAAACGTCTATTCAACGTAAAGATGAAGCTTATTTTTATTCTTCAACCTTGTTAAATGAAGAACCTGTTGTTGCGACCAAAGAGAAAGACGAGTTTCAACCCGCATTTTCACCAGATGGGAAAGAAGTCGCTTTTCTTGAAGATCGCACCGTTCTTCGTGTAATGAATCTTGCTTCTAAATCAATCAGAACCTTATTAACAGACGACAGCAACTATTCTTACTCAGATGGCGACCAGTATTATACATGGTCTCCAGACAGTAAATGGATATTGGCAAGTTACAATCAACCCAATCAATATTTTAATAGTGATGTAGCGTTGATTTCTGCAGACGGAAAGCAGAAGATCGTGAACCTGACACCAAGCGGTTATAATGAAGGATCACCAAGGTGGATGATGGGCGGGAAAATGATGATTTATTTTGCTGATAGAGACGGAATGAAAAATCATGCGAGCTGGGGCGCTCAGTCTGATATTTACGGTCTATTCTTTACACAAGAAGCATTTGATCGCTTTAAGTTGAATAAGAGCGATTTTACTTTAGTTAAGGAGCAGGAAGACAAAGAGAAGAAAGATGCAAAAAAAGAGGATGCTACTTCGAAGGATAAAAAGACAGATGATAAATCGGTTAAGCCAGAAGACAAATCGATAAAAATTGAGCTGGATGGTATTGAAGATCGTCGTTTACGTTTAACAATTAATTCATCTAATCTTTCGGATGCTGTTATGTCTCCTGACGGCGAAAAATTGTATTACTTATCGCGTTTTGAAAAAGGATATGATCTATGGGTTACAGAACCACGTACAAAAGACACTAAAGTATTGGCCAAATTAGATGGTGGTCCAGCCGGAATTGAAATTACCAATGATGGGAAATCATTATTTGTAGTTTCTAATGGCCGTATTACTAAAGTAGATGCCGAAAGTGGTAAAACAACTCCTGTTGGAATTAACGGAGAAATGATGTTGAATGCTTATGAAGAACGTTCATATATTTTCAACCATGCATGGCGCCAGGTAAAAGAGAAGTTCTATGTAACCAACTTACATAATGTTGATTGGGATTATTATGGTAAAGAATATGGTCGTTTCCTTCCTTACATCAACAATAACTACGACTTCTCAGAAATGATGAGTGAAATGTTGGGAGAGTTGAACGCCTCACATACTGGTTGTCGTTATTTTCCTCAAGCTGATGGTGGAGATAAAACTGCTGTATTGGGTTTATTGTATGATGAATCCTTTACAGGGAACGGCTTAAAAGTTTCTGAAGTGTTATTGAAAGGACCTTTTAATACAGCTAAATCAAAAGTTAAAGCCGGAGCAATTATTGAGAAGATCGATGGAGAAGCCATAACAGCTAATGATGATTATAACAAATTGTTGAATCGAAAAGCGGGTAAATTAACGCTGATTTCCTTCTATGATCCATCAAACGGAGCTCGTTGGGAAGAAAGTATTAAACCACTTTCATTGGGAGAACAGAATGAATTGTTATACACCCGTTGGGTGGAAAATCGTCGCAAAGAAGTAGAAAAGCTTTCCGGTGGAAAAGTGGGTTACGTACACGTTCGCGGAATGAACGATGAGAGTTTCCGGACGGTTTACGAAGATGTATTAGGTAAAAATAGCCAGAAAGAATCATTGATCGTGGATACACGTTTTAATGGTGGAGGCTGGCTGCACGACGATCTAGTTACTTTATTGAGCGGCAAGAAGTACATTGATATTTATCCTCGCGAAAAACACCGTGGACAAGAGCCTTTCCGCAAATGGACAAAACCTTCGGTGGTATTAATGGGAGAGGGTAACTACTCGGATGCTCACATGTTCCCTTATTCTTATCGTGCAAACGGTATTGGAAAGCTGATAGGGATGCCTGTTCCGGGAACTGGTACTGCCGTTTGGTGGGAAACTCAGATTGATCCAACGTTAGTATTCGGGATTCCTCAGGTAGGTATGCTGGATATGAATGGCAAATATTTGGAAAACAATCAACTTGAACCGGATGTTAAAGTAGCAAATGATCCGTCGGTTTTAGATACCGGAAAAGATCAGCAGTTGGAAAAGGCTGTTGAGGAACTTTTAAAAGGAACGTTAAAAGCCCAAAAATAATAGCGATCAAACATAAATGAGAAAGGAGGTCAATCGACCTCCTTTTCTTATATTATTATAATTAACCTGGTTAGCCAGCGAGTACTCTATCGAGCAAAAGAGCGGGTAGTAATATCATTTAGTAAGGCAATGAATTCTTTCTAAGGACTTAACCTAGTAGCTGCGTCATTCCGGACAACTTATTGAACTAGCAATTTGAGTTGATTAGTTTAATAAGTTATGATTTTTCGCCGCCGCTAATGATTGAAGTAACCAGCGATAACAAGAAACTGAATATCAATGCCCACCAAAATCCATCTACACTAAATCCATCAATCAGTTTTGCTCCCCATATTATTATCAATGCATTAATCACAAAAAGGAATAATCCAAGAGTGATGATTGTTACCGGCAATGTAAGAATTACCAAAATGGGCTTAATAATAATGTTAAGAAGTCCCAAAACAACAGCAACAATTAATGCAGTGCCAAATGTATCAATATGAATTCCGGGTAAAATGTAAGATAGACCGAATGCAACAGCAGCCGTAATAATAAGGCGGATAATTAAATTCATAAGTGTATATTTTTGATTTCAGGTAAGTTATAAAAAGGAATTGAGAAAAGAAATGATTTAGGTTCTTGCCTTTGGGCTTAAAAAGATTGAAGAACTAACATAAACTTGTCATCCTGACGCAGGAAGGATCTGGTAGTTATAGTGCTTAAAAGAAACAGACTTCGTGCCTCAGCATGACACACGTATGAAAGAATTGGAGGTGAGTTCTAAAATCCTCATACAACCTCTCGCCCGAATGGAGTTAATGCCAAACTCATCAGTTTGAAATGCTGTTTTGCAAAAGGCAACCCAATGATCGTTATGGCTAATAGTATCCCGAAAAGCAAGTGTGTTAACGCAATCCAAATTCCTCCGATGAAAAACCAGATGATATTCATAAGGGTAGACAAACAACCGGGATTGCCAGCCGTAACATTAATCTGTTTGCCAAAAGGAAGTAAAGCAAGGAACGCCAGTTTAAAACACTGTAATCCCCAGGGAATACCGATAATGGTACAGCACATAACAAAACCTGATACCAGGTATTCAATAAAGATGGCAATGCCACCGAAAATTAACCAAATGATGTTTCCTATAAAATTCATTAGCTGTTTTAGCTTGATAGTTAACTCTTATTCAAGTAAAGCTTTAATATCTTCAGCTGTAAGAGACTTTTCAAAGGAATCTTCAACTGTGATCAGCGAGTTTGAAAGCGAACGTTTACGCTTTTGCAGGTTAAGGATTTTCTCCTCTACTGAGTTCTTGGTGATAAATTTATAAATGAACACGTTTTTCTTCTGTCCGATACGATGTGCACGGTCTACTGCCTGCTGCTCAACTGCCGGATTCCACCACGGATCTAACAAGAAAACATAATCCGCTTCTGTTAAGTTAAGACCTGTTCCTCCTGCTTTAATGGAGATAAGGAAAAGCTGAACATCATCATTCTCCTTAAACTCCTTAATATTGGCACTTCGGTTTTGTGTGGCGCCATCTAAGTAAGCATAACGGATATTCAGGTGGTCGAGCTCGTTTCTTAGTAATTGCAAATGTTTTACAAACTGAGAGAAAACCAGCACTTTATGGCCCTTTACCAAGGTGTTTTGCAGTAATTCCACCACCAAAGAAAATTTCCATGAATCAAATTTATAGGATTCATCCACCATTTTAGGGTGGTTCGCGATTTGGCGTAAACGAGTTAATCCTTGTAAAACGGGTATTTGCGACTTAGCAACCCCACTCTCGGAAATTAAACGCAGTAACTCGTTCCGGTAAAACGATTTGGTTTCTTCATACACTTTCTCCTGCTCTTCGCTCATGTTGCAATAGAAAATCTGCTCCGTTTTTGGCGGTAGTTCTTTAGCAACCTGGTCTTTGGTTCGTCGAAGTATAAATGGTTTTATCAATGCCTGAAGACGGCGAAGCTTATCTTCATCCTGCTTCTTCTCTATTGGAATGATAAACTCATTCTGAAAATAAGTATGGGTTCCCAATAATCCCGGATTTACAAATGAAAGTTGTGTCCACAAGTCGGCAACGGTGTTTTCAATCGGGGTTCCGGTAAGAATTAGTTTGTATTTTGATTTTAACGCTTTAACTGCTTTGGCGCTCTTGCTATGCGGGTTTTTTATATTCTGGCTTTCATCCAGAATAATATAATTGAAGTAGAATTTCTGAAGCAATTCATGATCTATCCTGACAATACCATAGGTGGTAATGATCAGATCGTATTTTATAAATAGTTCAGGGTCCTTTTCACGGGCCGCACCTGTAAAAACGTGTATTTTAAGTTTTGGTGTAAATTTCTTGGACTCAGCAATCCAATTGTCAATTAGCGAAGTAGGGACAACTAATAAGGAGGTAAGTTGAGTTTCGCTTTGTTCTTTTATCTTCTGAAGTAATGCAAGCGTTTGCACGGTTTTACCTAAACCCATATCATCGGCTAAACATCCACCTAAATTATAACTGCTTAAAAAGTTAAACCAGTTAAAACCGGCCTTTTGGTAAGGCCGAAGTTCTCCTTTAAAGTGAACAGGCGTTGGGGTATCGGCAATTTCTTCAAAATGCTCCAGTCGCTGAAGTTTGCGGTCCATGGTAACCTCGGCTAATTCTGAATTGGCATACTCCTGAATTAAACCCACATGATGCTTTTTAAGCTTCAGGTGTTTAGCTCCTTCTGCAAAAGCAAATAGATTGCCGTACGTATTAAACCAACTTTCAGGAATTACAGCAATTTCGCCATTAGGTAACTGAAATTCTCTTTTACGGGCAAGAATATGGCCTTTAAGGTCGATAAATGGAATTTCATACGCTCCAAACCTAACAATGGCATGAATATCAAACCAGTCGTTGTTTTCTTTGAATGTAAGGTTGATGGATGATTTCCCGAAAACGTATTTCTTTTCGCCATGTGACTGATCAATTGCGAAGTTCTTTTCTTCCAATACATCAAAATGATCGTTAAGCCAGTCGTGCAGAGAGAACTCGTCCTCCTCATCAGCGTGTTTTGGCAACAAGAAATGATTAGGTGTTTCGAGTATTAAACCTAAACTCAGAATCTCATTTGCCTTTTTCTGTTCCCAGCTTGCTGAGCGTTTTACCCGGTGAAAAATGTAATTGTCATCTTTCTTTTCAACAGTAACCGAAACTGTCGAATGTTCATTATATGCAAACTTATATTTTCCGTACTTGAACTGAAGATCAAGACAAGGACGTTCTTTTTTCTGGTTGATCTTTAGCACCGGTGAGGCTTCGTATTTTTCAGTAATGATATCAAAGCCTTCTGCGTAAACATTATGTTTTTCTATTAGTGGGGCAACAAACTTTTCGAAATAGGTTTTCTCCGAAGTTTTTGGGATCTCAATGTATCGTTTATTTAAGAAGGGAATTAGCTTTTTCCCTTCCAGGTCGCCCTCGAAATTGTAAAGCGTTTCATTCAATAGTAACCAAGCGGGTTGATTACAAATGATCTGCGCATCCTTGAACATAAATTCGATACGCTTGTCGCCGTATTTTATCGTTGGAAAATACCGTGTTGACTCTTCGTTTCTTCTGAAATGGAAAAGTACAGAAGCTTTTTGGTCAGCAATAATTACGGGTAACCAAGTCGGATTACCTTCTTTACCCATTTCAAAAACAGCCTTATCGCGCATCAGTTCGATAGCCTCACCAATAACACTATCGATAAAAGGCTGCACCTTTGCCTTTAGCGCATCATTCCAAAATTTGGTAAAAAACTCACGTGGACGGATCGGTTGTTTGTGAAACCGTTTGATGATATTTTCCTGCTCGATTTGCTCCAAAAGGGCAATGAGTTTTATGTCAGTTTCATCAAGGTATCGCGAAAACTCAGAAGCAGTATGCGAGAATAAGCGTTTGTGAACAAGCGAATAGGTGTATTCCCGGTTCATTTGAACGGCGTGCGGCTCGAACAAAAAACCAAGAAATTCGTGCTGAAGTAGCGAATAAACGATTTTGGAAGGCTTGTTGCTGTCAACTCTTAACATAGTGTTCCCTTTTTCAAAATAGTGCAGCGTGTGCTCATCGACAAAATTTTAAAAGTAACAATTAAATCTAAAAAGAGATAGACATGAGCTAAAAAATGCACTATTTTAACAAAAAAATAATCTGATGAAAAACTTACACCTACTTACTTTTACACTGGGAGTAGCAGCATGTTCCACCGTTTCTCAAATGAAGTACAGGGAAATCAAGGGGTTTTTTCCTGGAAATGATATGGTAAAGGAAAATACAGCCGTACAACTATTTTTTATCGATTCTGCATCGATGGCAACAGCGTTCCATCCGGCAGCAACAATGGGAACAAAATTAAAATCGCCTGATTTTTCAAAAGAATTTGCTGTTGGGATAGCATTGCCAGCCGGAACTGAAGAACGACAAATAGTTATTGATGCGGTTGAGTACGAAAATAAAACAGCCAAAGTTTTCTATAAAATACAATCAACTGGAAAAAACTTAAGCTATAGCATGAAACCAGCCATTCTGATTGCAGTTAATAAAAAGAATGTAGCTTCAGTTGAAGTACTGGAGAATGGTAAAAAAGTTAATAGGTTTGATCTATAGTTAGGTTTCGTCGCTTTTTGTTTATAATATTTGCAATGTGAGCATATTTTATTCGTTATGATGGATTATGGAATATTGCTAACATCTGCATCAATACATAAACAATGAAAATTCACGATGAAAATTAAACCCCTGTTAATAGCGTGTACTGCTCTGTGGTGTACACAATCCCTTGCCAACGACGGAAAAAATACAGTTAATGCTAAGCTAGAATCGGCCATGATTTTACGTGTTGGGGCTGAAGTAACACATACCGCAAAGGCTACATTAACCAAAGGCAATAACGAATTATGGATCGAAGGCCTTAGTTCAAGTATAGATGTAAACAGTTTACAGATCAAATGTTCTGGTGGAGTAACGGTTATGTCCTCTGCTTTCTCTACCGATTATTTAACGCCTGGAACCCCAACTCCTGCTGTTAAAAAGTTGCAAGATTCCGTTGATTTCTATGGAAAAGAGCAGATCAGAATTCAGGTAGCGTTAAAAACGAACGATGAACTCTTAAGCCTCTTAAAAGCTAACAAAAACATTGGTGGAACTCAAAATGGTTTGAGCGTAGCAGAGTTAATGAAGATGATGGATTATTATAAGGCTAAGTCAACTGAGTTGGAAAATGAAAAGAGTGTTTATAATACCAAGCTTGAAAAGATCAATGAATCGATCGGCCGTTTGAATTTGCAAATAGAAGAGGAATCACGCAAAAACGACAAGGCTTTTGGTCGGTTAAAGCTCCAATTAAGCAGCCCATTAGCCGGAGTTTATGACTTTACAGTTTCTTATTATACTAATGCCGCTTATTGGGTGCCTTATTATGACTTGCAAGCATCATCGGCAGATAAACCGATCAAACTAACGTACAAAGCTAAGTTTGTTCAAACCACAGGATTAGATTGGAAAAAGGTAAAACTAACTCTTTCTACTTCAACTCCTGGAAACGGAAAAATGGCTCCGATATTTCAATCATGGTTTTTAGAATATGTTTATAATCGAGGTTTTGATAAAGCACTAAAAGGAAAGGTTCCTGGAGTAGCCACACAGAACTCTTTGTCTTATGCTCCTGCTCCTGTAATGCAAGAATCTAAACAGCTCAGTGAAGTAGTGGTTACAGGTTATGGTACTGTAAAGAAACAGAATTTAACCCCACTGTACATTGTAAATGGACAGGAGATGAGCGGGGATGACGCCACATCTATAGATCCTAATTCAATTAAGGATATTAACATTTTAAAGGATGCATCAGCTACGTCAGTGTATGGAAGTCGCGCTTCAAATGGTGTTGTGGTAATAACGCTTAAGGAGGCAACGGATTTTGTATCTGAAAATGAAAATCCAATTGATGTTACGTACAACATTGATTTGCCTTATGAGGTTTTGGGTTCAGGAAATGAGCAAATTGTGACATTGAAGAACTACGATCTTCCTGCTGAGTACAAGTTTTACAGTGCTCCAAAAATGGATAAAACCACCTATTTGCTCGCAACTGTAAACGATTGGGAAAAACTGAACCTTTTACCGGGAGAAGCTAATATAACATTTGAAGGAACTTATGTAGGTAAATCTTACATTGATCCGTTCTCAACACAAAAAACATTAAACCTAACGTTGGGTAATGATAAACGGGTGATTGTTAAGCGCGAAAAAATGCAAGACTACAGCAGTACGAAGTTAATCGGAAGTGAAAAGAAACAAGTTTTCACCTACAAATTGACAGTAAAAAATACCAAGAATTCTGCTGTGAAAATGATTCTTAAAGATCAGTATCCATTATCAACTCAAAAAGAAATAGAAGTTGAATTATTGGAGTCAGCTAAAGCGCATGTAAATGCCGAGGTTGGAACCTTAACTTGGGAGTTTGATCTTAAGCCAGGAGAAACACGTGAGTTTACCATGAGTTACAGCGTTAAGTATCCAAAAGATCAAACACTTAATTTGTAATTTGAACTATGTTACGGGTGTTATGAAGTACTTCATGACACTCGTAATATTAATAAGGATTATTACTGACTACAGAAAAATTGGGCCATGAAAATCAGTGCAATTCTAACAGGAGCAACCGGAATGGTAGGAGAGGGTGTTCTTCATGAATGTCTTCAACATGAGTCGGTCGAGCAAGTGCTTATTATCAATCGTAAGCCCTCTGGAGTTACTCATCCTAAGCTAAAGGAGATTATTCATCAGGATTTTTATGACTTATCGGTTATTGAAGATCAATTAAGAGGATATAACACTTGTTTCTTTTGTCTGGGTGTTTCGTCTGTAGGAATCAGCGCTGAAGAATACTATCAACTCACCTATGTGTTAACGATGAAGTTTGCGAAAATCCTATGGGACAACAACCCGGAGA
>RCUQ01000343.1_pt1 | contig 22743 bp, 22 predicted proteins | sample 2166351 | NCBI WGS metagenome assembly RCUQ01 (sample SAMN09932597, study PRJNA488358) | compost metagenome | feature: garden; material: soil; isolation source: compost soil in acetonitrile-enriched culture | place: Germany: Experimental Botanical Garden Goettingen | collected 2016-01-27
GGGCCTCAGCCTGCGCACAATCTAACTGTGGGAGCCAGCAGGCTGGCTCCCACAGGGGGATTGGGTGTTCAGTAGATTTTGGGAATCAGCCGCCAGCTCCGTGCGCAGTAAGCCTCATATTCACCGCCAAACTGCGCCCGCAACAACGCCTCTTCCGAATGAATCCGCGCAATCAACGGGATCATCGTCAACGCCACCAGCAGCAATCCACCCCCCGACCGAAATGCCAGCGCCCATCCCACGCCGATGACCACTATCCCCAGATAACTCGGGTTGCGCAGGTGTCGGTAAATCCCGTCGGTGACCAGTTGGTGTCCCGGTTGAATCGCCACCAGTCCGCTGAACCGCCTGCCCAGCACAAACACCGGCCACAACCGCAGCGCACCGCCGATGATGAACAGCATTGCCCCGAGCCAACGAATACCTTCGCCACCGAAGGTCCAGAAGTCGATGCGGTCGGTGTAGGCCGGCAAGAAGCCGCTTGATAATCCAAGCACCCCGAAGGCCGGAATCACCCAGCGGTTGGCGCGATCTTCACGCTCGCCGGAACTCAGGTTGACCTCGGTGAACAGTGAGGCGATGGCCATGACCAGCGTCGCCAGCGCTACAACCACCAGCGCACCGTGGGAGAAAAAAGCACCGAAACCACCCAATCCCCAAATGGCCAGGCCAATGTAGGCGAGGGTGGTGACGATGGCGAAAAACGCCAGTTTGGCTGAGATTTTCATGGCGTCTCCAACGGTGGATACACCTCTAATTGTAGGAGCTGCCGAAGGCTGCGATCTTTTGATCTTGCTTCTAAAAAACAAAGTCAAAAGATCGTCCGAACGCGGCCCGAGCCTGCGGCAGCTCCTACATTGATATCTCCGATCTTGCGCTACGTCGAATCACCTGCGGCGGCTGCCCGAACGCCCGCAAGAACGCTTCACGCATGCGGCGGCGGTCGCTGAAGCCGGTTTCCAGGGCGATCTGGTCGAGGGTCAGCCGCCCGCGTTCGAGCATTTGCCGCGCCGCTTCCAGGCGCAGGTTTTCGATGGCTTTTGCTGGCGATTGCCCGGTTTCGGCGCGGAAGGCGCGACTGAACTGTCTCGGGCTGAGACGCGCCACATCAGCCAGTTGTTCGACCGATAATGCCTCGGAGAGGTGTTCTCGGGCGTAGCCCAAAACGGTCTGGATTCGGTCGGATTTCGGCTCCAGCTCCAGCAGCGCCGAATGCTGAGATTGGCCACCGGCGCGGCGGTGGTACATCACCAGTTTCTGCGCCACCGAGCGGGCGAGTTCGGCGCCGTGGTCCTTTTCAACCATGGCCAGCGCCAGGTCGATGCCGGCGGTCATGCCGGCAGAGGTCCACACCGAGCCGTCGATCACGTAGATGCGGTCGGCTTCCACTTTTATCGAGGGAAAGCGTTCTTGCAGTTGCCGCGCATAGGCCCAATGCGTGGTCGCCCGCCGACCGTCGAGCAAACCGGCCTGGGCCATGACGAAGGCGCCGGAGCAGATCGACGCCGTGCGTCGCGCGGTCTGGGCGCTGGCACGCAAGTAATCGAGTATGGCTTCGGGTGCCTGTTCGAGGATGGCATCGCCGCCGACCACGATGACGGTGTCGATCACTCGTTCATCGAACGCCTCGCTGCCGACCGTCAACCCGCCGGAAGCGCGCAACGTGCGGCCGTCCGCGGACAGTACACGCACGTCATACAGCGTTTCGCCCGCGCTGAAATTGGCGTACTCGAACACCGGCATCGCCGCCAGCGACATCGACTGGAACCCCTCGAAAACCACAAACGCCACGGAAATCATCGTTATGTCCTCAAACGGCCATGTCCGAAAAACGTACTTTAAACGTCATTTGCGACGCGTGCGAGTGCCTTTATAACAACTCACACCCGGCGAACCTCTCGCCTCATCGTGAAGGAAATTGCACATGGCACTCTCATCCAAAGGCACCGCACTGATCACCGGCGCTTCATCAGGCATCGGCGCGGTGTATGCCGACCGTCTCGCCCGCCAGGGTTATGACCTGATTCTGGTGGCGCGCAGCCAGGCGAAACTCACCGCGCTGGCCAACCGTTTGAGCGATGCAACAGGGCGCAACGTGGAAGTGGTTACCGCTGATTTGAAAGAAAAAGCGGATTTGCTGCGGGTCGAACAGATCCTGCGCAACGACGCCAGCATCACGCTGCTGGTCAACAACGCCGGGGTCGGCGCGGTGATGCCGCTGCTGGTCAGCCCGGTGGATGACATGCAAGACATGATCACCCTTAATATCACCGCGCTGACGCGCTTGGCGTATGCCGTGGCCCCCGGTTTCGTCGCACGTGGCGCCGGCACCGTGATCAACATTGCCTCGATCGTCGCCATCGCCCCGGAAATTCTCAACGGCGTGTACGGCGGGACCAAGGCGTTTGTCCTGGCCTTGAGCCAGTCGATGCACCACGAGCTGGTCGACAAGGGCGTGCGTGTACAGGCCGTATTGCCGGGCGCCACCGCCACCGATTTCTGGAGCGAAGCCGGCCACCCGGTGGAAAACCTGCCGCAGGAAATCGTCATGCCCGTCGACGAGATGGTCGATGCGGCGCTGGTGGGGCTGGCCAATGGAGAAGTGGTGACCATTCCGGGGCTGCACGACGGTGCCCAATGGGATCGCTATGAGGCCCAGCGTCAGGTGCTATCCGGGTTGTTCGGCAACTCCACGGCGGCGCCGCGTTATCGCTGAGTTGAGGATGTATTCGCGAGCAAGCTCGCTCTCACAGGCCTAACACAAATCGTGTGGGAGCGAGCCTGCTCGCGAAAGGGCAGTGATTGTGCTGTGCGGCGGGGTCAGCATCAGTGCGCAACTGGTTGCTGGCTGGGCGCGTTGAGTCGCAAGCGAGGCAGGGCCGGAAACGCCATTCGGGTTTCACCAGCCCCACCGACGGATCGACGTGACTTATTGACCTGCCGCAACGCCTTCCTGGACGAGAATGGCGCGAGCCAGGTCTTCATCGCTAGCGTTAAGGCCGGGATTTTCCTGACGGATCCGTTGCAGGACCTGCTCCAGATATACGCCGCGAATCGCGCCGCCACTGGCCACGAAGCTGGAGGCGTCATCCCGGGCGGGAATCATCAGTTTGTCATCCTTGAACGTCGAGTACAGCGAGGCGGAGACCCCGGCTGAAGTGGCGACGTCGCCCGCATCCACTTTGGCCATTGCGGAGCCGAACGGTAAGCACAGCACAAGGGAAGAAATGATAATCAGACGGCGCATGACGGTGTCCTCTGAAAGCGTGCAGCAAAAAGGAAACATCTCACCTTTTAGGATGCACGGCGGTCGCCGAGAGTTCCCTGATGCTGCTTCAGGCCGGTGATTCAGCGCGAAAACCGGCTGCGATAATCCCTCGGCGAAACCCCCAGGTTGCGCTGAAACGTCAGGCGCATGCGCTCTTCGTCGCCAAAGCCGCACAGTCGGGAAATTTGATCGATATTGCGTTCGGAATCTTCCAGCAGACGCCGGGCCGCTTCGACCCGCAGCACTTCCACGGCTTTGGCGGGGGTGCGGCCGGTCTTGAGTTTGTAGACCCGGGCGAAGTTGCGTGGGCTCATTTGCACCTGCTGGGCGAGCCGGTCGATGGTGAGGTTTTCACCTTCCAGGTTCTGCGTGATCCACAGGTGCAGGTCGTCGAAGGCGGCGCCTTCGCTGGTTTGCGATTGCAGCAATTGACTGTACTGGGCCTGGCCACCGGGGCGCTTGAGGAACACCACCATTTCCCGCGCGACCAGCAGCGCCAGTTCACGCCCGCAGTCCTCTTCGACCAGCGCCAGTGCCAGGTCGATGCCGGCGCTGACCCCGGCGGAAGTCCAGACCGAACCCTGCTGGACAAAGATCGCATCGTTGTCGACTTCGATCGACGGGTGACGTTCCTTGAGCATGCCGCACATCGCCCAATGGGTGGCGGCGCGTCGGCCGTCGAGCAATCCGGCTTCGGCCAGCAGGAACGTGCCGCTGCACACCGAGGCGGTGCGTCTGACCTTGGTCGACGCTTCCTTGAGCCAGTCGACCAGTTCCAGGGAATTGCTCATTGCCAGAATAATCACCGGTGCGCCCGGGACGATCAGGGTGTCGATCGTTTGATCAGCGAAATCGCTCAATGGCACGGTGTCGACGGCCAGGCCTTCGGCGGTCTGGATCAGGCCGCCGGTGAGGCTGGCGGTTTGCAGTTTGTAGCCCGGCAGCTTGCTGCTGTCGAGGTAACGGGAGGCCGCCCAGAACACGGTTTGCGCGCCAGTCAGGTCCAGCAGGCCCATTTCTGGATAGGCGAGGAAGACGATCAAACGCGATTGTTCGGATTGGATTTCGCGGGCGGCGGTGGGGTTTGCGATGTTCATAGGCTTCTGTTTCAGCGAGTTGGAATAATCATAATTCGCAAACGATCTAAGCGTTATCGCAATTGGTCGACTGTCAGGATTTCAGGGTTTGTTGTCAGTCGATCGTCCGGTTCTCACTCTAGCACCGCTGGCGAGTTAAGCAGATAGCCAGGCAATCACTCGTGAAAATCCAGAACAAATGTATTGTCGATAGCTGTCTGTTTCCGCACTAACAGGCTGGGTACCTTGGGTTCATCGAAACCAGACAAGGACTCCCACATGCTCAATCGCCTGGCCCTGCCATTCGCCCTGCTGCTCACCGTCAATGCCGCCCACGCCGCGGATGCTGAAAAATGGTACCCGTCCAAATACGGCGCCAACGATGAAATTGGCGCGCTGAACCTGCTCAACGCCGAATCGGTGCTCAATGCCGCCAAGCTGATCAAGACCGGCAAAACCTACCCGCTGGCTGTACCCATCGACAAAAACCTGCCGGCGTTTCGTCATCGCAGTTTTCACCTGACCAACGTTCAACCGGGTGAGGCGGGCGGCACCACGATGGGGCCGAACAAATTCACCTTCAATGATGAACTGGTGGTCGGCTGGACCGGTGTCGGCACGCAGCTCAACGGCATCGGCCACATCGGTATCGACAACGTCTACTACAACGGCAACCGCGCGGCGGATTTCGTCACCGTGGAAGGTGTGCAGAAACTCGGCATCGAAAAAGTCCCGCCGATTGTCACTCGCGGCGTGGTACTGGACATGACGGCGGTGTACGGCAGCGCCATCGTGCCGGAGAAAACCGAGTTCACCGTTGCCGACATTCAGAAGGCGTTGGACCTGCAAGGCGTCAGCATCGAGAAGGGTGATGTGGTGCTGTTCAACACCGGTTGGCTGGAACTGCTGGGCAAGGACAACGAGAAATTCCTCGCGGTGGAACCGGGCATCGGCATGGCGGCGGCTAAATGGTTGGCGGACAAACAGATCGTCGCTTTCGGTGGTGATACCTGGGCTTCGGAAATCTACCCTGGCACCGATGGCCAGGAATTCCCGGTCAACCAGTTCATGCTGGCCAAGAATGGTATCTACAATCTGGAGCTGATCGACAGCCGCGCACTGGTCCGCGACAAGGCCTGGACCTTCATGTTCGTGCTCGGGCAGCCGCTGTACAAAGGATCGACCCAGGTCAATATCAACCCGGTGGCGATTCGCTGATAGTTACCGATCACTTTGCGGTTACTGTTCAATCACCGACAACGCGACCTGTAGGAGCATGGCTTGCCCGCGATGGCGTTCTCGAAATCGCTATCGCGGGCAAGCCTTGCTCCTACAAAAAAAGCGGTCAGCATGTTGGTCCTGGGTTACCCATTGAATCAGAGCACACATGGATACGATTCCTTCACTTTCCAGCATCGCCGCACGCTTGCGCCTCAAACAACTGCGCCTGTTGATCGCACTGGATGAGCGCGGCTCGTTGCACAAGGCCGCCGAGCAGATTTCCATTTCCCAGTCCGGCGCCACCAAGGCGTTGCATGAAGTCGAATCGCTGCTCGGCATGCCGCTGTTCGAGCGCCAGCCCCAAGGTTTGGTGGCCAACGAAATGGGCCGTTGCATGATCCGCTACGCGCGGCTGATCTACAGCGATGTCGAACACCTGCGCGAAGACATGCTGAGCATCCTGCGCGGTCAGGGCGGAAGGTTGTCGGTGGGCGTGATCATGGGCGCGGTACCGCTGCTGACCCGGGCCTTGACCGAACTGCGCCTCAAGCAACCGCAGCTGTCCATCGAAGTGGTGGAGAACACCAGCGCCAACCTGCTCGCGTTGCTGGATCAGGGGCGACTGGACCTGGCCATTTGTCGCACCAGCGTCGGCCAGCGCTCGGACGCTTATGACTGCATCGTGTTGAGCGATGAACCGTTGGCAGTAGTCGCCAGCAAGGACCATCCGCTGGCGGCTGCGACGTCGTTGCAGTTGGCGCAGTTGAGCGATTACCGCTGGGTGGTTTATCCCAAGGACATGCCGATGCGTCAGGCCCTGGAGCGCGAGCTGGAAGAGGCGGGGCTGGATATTCCGCGTTATCCGCTGGAGACCTCATCGATCTTCGCCACCATTTTGCTGGTGCAGCAAGACCCGAGCTTGCTGGCCGTGATCCCGGCGGAAGTCGCTCAGTTCTGTGCGCAGTTCGAGCTGCTGGTGACCCTGCCGCTGTCGATGCGTGCCCTGGTCGAACCGTATGGCGCGATCAGCCGGGCCGGCGCCGATTTACCTCCGGCGGCGACCCTGCTGATTAACGAGTTGCAGCAGCCGACGCTTACTTGATCACGATCGGGTTCACCGGTGCGCCCGTGCCGCCGACGATTTTCAGCGGCGCGGCGGTGTAGAGAAACTGCCACTGACCGTCAGCAGCACAGTCATCGGCCAGTGCATCGAGCAGGGCGACTTCGGTGAAGGTCACACCGAGGTTGCGCATCAAGGCGTTGTGCAGCGGAATCAACACACCTGAAGTCGGGTCGACCGCCACTTCGTTGGCCATGGTGTCGGTGACCAGGTTGGGGATTTCCATCTGGTGAAACCACTCCACCAGTTCACGGCTGAAGGTCAGGCCTGGCTCGGCGAAATCCTTGTAGAACTCTTCCGGCTCGCGCTCGTAGAACGAGCCGATCCAGCCTGTGCGGATGATCAGAATGTCGCGCTTGTGGATCTCGATGCCCTGGGCTTTCGCGGCGGCCAGCAGGTCGTGGTGATTGAAGGTTTCGCCCTTGTCCAGCACCGCTTTGCCGCGATGGCGGGCCATGTCGATCAGCACCGCGCGACCGACGATGCCGCGCTCGGCAATCGGCAGGATGCTGGCCTTGTCCATGCTGCCGATGGTGCTCATGGCGTCGTAGCCGTTCCACAGTTTGTTGTCGTGCCAGACATGGCCCAACGCGTCGTATTGGGTCGAGCCTTGCAGGTGCATGAAGATCACATCGTCGGCGTATTCGACGTGACCGTCGAAGTGGGTTTTGCCGGCCAGGAAGTGGCCCTTGTCGAGCACGTTGACCCGCATCGACGGACGCCGGCCGGGCCACAGCGGTTCACCTTTCGGGTGACCGATCTGCACTTGCAGGGTAAAGGTCTTGCCCTGACGCACGGAGGCGATGCCACGCAGGATCTCGGCGCTTTGCAGGTAGTTCAGGGCACCGACTTCATCGTCCGGCCCCCATTTGCCCCAGTTGGTCGGCAGGCCTTCGAGCAGGGTCTTGATATCGGGAGCACGGTCGGCGGCGGTGTTATTGGTGTTGTGGTCGCACATGGGGTTGTCCTTGGAATTTGGCGGAAACCGAGAGAACAGCACAGACCCTGTGGGAGCTGGCTTGCCAGCGATAGCGGTGTATCAGACGAGATATATGTCGACAGGTACGCCCTCATCGCTGGCAAGCCAGCTCCCACAGTTTTTTGTGTTTTCTGTCAGTCCGGTTCAGGGATTACTTGATCGGCGAAAACGCCGCCGGCATCAGCAGCTTCGACTCCATCTTCTCCAGCATCGGGAAGGCAATCGGCACGAAGCCTTCGAGCCAGTCCGGGTCTTGGTACAGCGCGGCCCGTTTCTTGATCCGGTCATCGAGACTCTCGTAGGCCCAGATGTGGATCACCTGGTTCAGCTCGCCGATTTCCGTGTACCACCAGCCCACCAGCGTGGTGTAGCGGGAGATCACCGGCAGGCCGTTTTCCTCGAAGTGCTTGAGGTAGGTCTGCATTTTTCCGATCTGGATCGTGTAGGTGCGCATTTCGTAAAACATGGGAGCTCGTCTCTCAAGAATGAATGCCGTTGAAGGCGTTGCTGATGATTCGCTCGACGTCGGCGGCCGTGGTCAAGCGCGGGTTGACCAGCACGTTGCCGCTGCGCATCGAGTCGCTGACCATTTGCGGCATGTAGTCCAGGTCCACGCCCAGGTCCTTGATGTTGTCGGGAATGCCGATGGCCTTGTTCAGCGCCATCACGTGCTCCACGACTTTGTGTCCGGCGCGGGCAGGGCTCAGGCCGTCGACGTTTTCGCCCATGGCCAGGGCCATCTCGCGGAACAGTTCAGGGCACGCCGGCAGGTTGTATTCGATGACGTAGGGCAGCAGCGTGGCGTTGGCGATGCCATGGGGAATATTGAAAACGCCGCCGAAGGTGTGGGAGATCGCATGCACATTGCCCAGTTTCGATTGGGCGAATGCGACGCCGGCGAGGAATGACGCAAGCAGCATCTGCTCACGGGCGTGCAAATCGGAGCCTGTGAAAAACGCTTTCGGCAGGTAGGTGCAGATCATCTTGATTGCTTGCAGGGCCAAGGCCTGGCTGATCGGGTTGGCCTGCTTCGACACGTAGGATTCGATGGCGTGGGTCAGGGCGTCCATGCCGGTGGCGGCGGTGATCGACGGTGGCAGCTTGAGGGTCAGTTCGGCGTCGAGAATCGCCAGTTTGGGGAACAGCGCCGGGCTGATGATCACCGTTTTGAACAGGGTCTTGGTGTTGGTGAACACCGTCGATGCGGTGCACTCGCTGCCGGTACCCGAGGTGGTCGGGATGGCGAAGATCGGCAGTGGCGGGTGCAGCAGTTTGTCGTAGCCCTCGTAGTCGAGGATGTTGCCGGGGTTGGTGGCCATCGCCGCCACGCCTTTGGCGGTGTCGATGCTGCTGCCGCCACCGACGCCGATCACCGCGTCGCACTCGTGGTTTTTCAGGAACTCGACGGCGCGTTCCAGCACATCGGTAGTAGGATTGGGTTCGACGCCGGCAAACACTTCATAGGCAATTTCGCTGCCAGCCAGCGAGGCAAAAAAGCTTTCCAGCACGCCCGACGCCATCAGCCCCTGGTCAGTAACCACCAGCAGTTTCTTGCGAACATGGGGCTTGAGCAGCGCACCGGCCTGACGCACCAGGCCGTTGCCGCTTTTGAGGGTCGTGGGGAAATAAAACTGGAACGGGTTCATCGGCTACTCCGGTTCTTATTGGTCTGGAGACAGTAATAAGCGGCGCGGGCGGCCGGTAATGAAAAGGTCTGATACAGCGATCACCCTTTGTCATCCCCCGAAGTGGCGGCAGGCGGTGGTAACGTAACGCCTTCGAAACGTGAGGAGCATGGTCATGGATTTGGGTATTTCGGGACGCTGGGCAATCGTCTGCGCCGCCAGCAAGGGCTTGGGCCTGGCCTGCGCGCGGGCCTTGGCGAAGGAGGGCGTGAACCTGGTGATCAATGCCCGTGGCGACGAGACGTTGCAGGCCGCTGCCGTGGAATTGCGCGGGTTGGCGCCAAGCATTGAGGTGCACACCGTGGCCGGGGACATCAGCGAGCCTGCCGTGCGCGCGCAAGTGCTGGCGGCGTGCCCGCAGGTGGACATCCTAGTCAACAACGCCGGCGGACCGCCGCCCGGTGACTTCCGCGACTGGCAGCGCGAGGACTGGTTGAAAGCGCTGGATGCCAACATGCTCACGCCCATCGAGCTGATCAAGGCCTGTGTCGATGGCATGGCCGAGCGCGGTTTCGGGCGCATCGTCAACATCACTTCCGGCGCGGTGAAGGCGCCGATTGATGTGTTGGGTTTGTCCAACGGTGCACGCAGCGGCTTGACCGGTTTCATCGCCGGGCTGGCGCGTCAGGCGCGCTTGGCCGGGAACAACGTCACCGTCAACAACCTGCTGCCGGGGCCGTTCGAGACCGAGCGCCTGCACAAAACCCTGAATGCAGCTGCCGAGGCCAACGGCACCAGCGTCGAAAGCATCGCCGAACAACGCCGCAAAAATGTCCCGGCGCAACGCTTCGGCCAGCCTGATGAATTCGGCGCGTATTGCGCGTTTATCTGCGGCGCCCAGTCCGGTTTCCTGACCGGGCAAAACCTGTTGCTGGACGGCGGCAGCTATCCTGGCACGTTCTGATCATTTCCGGGGGGATGACAATCAGTGATCCCCCAATCAGATCCCATCATTATTCAGCACACGGGGGCGTGATTAGAGTGGGGCCGCTTGCCACCCCTGTAGGAGCTGCCGAAGGCTGCGATCTTTTGATCTTGAAAAAGCAAAATCAAAAGATCGCAGCCTTCGGCAGCTCCTACAGAGGGGTGGTGTGTATCCACAACAATAAGAGCCCTCCTCATGAACAACCCGAGTGCCGAAAGCCTGGCGTTGCCAGCCGCAACCGCGTCCGAACGCCCCACCAGCGTGCGCTGGCGAATCTTCCTCATCATGTTGCTGCTGACCGCGATCAACTACATCGACCGCGCCTCGCTGTCGGTGGCGTTGCCGCTGATATCCAGCGAATTCCAGATCCCACCGGCCCTTGAAGGCCTGATGCTCAGCGCGTTTTTCTGGTCCTACGCGTTGATGCAGATTCCCGGCGGCATGCTGCTGGACCGCTTCCAGACCCGCCGCGTGATTGTCGTCGCGACCGTGGCCTGGGGCGCGTTCCAGGCGCTGGCGGCCGGTGCGCACAACTGGATCACTTTGTTGATCACCCGCATGGGCCTGGGCGTGGCGGAGTCGCCAATCATGCCCGCCGGTGCCAAGCTCAACGGCGCCTGGCTGACCCCCAACGAACGCGGTCGCGGCGCCGTGCTGGTCGACGGCGGAGCGCCGCTGGGCAGCGCCTTCGGTGCGATCATCATTGCCGGGCTGATCGGCTGGTTCGACTCCTGGCGCATCGCCTTCGTGATCGCCGGGGTCGGCACCATGCTGGCTGGTGTGCTGGCCTGGAAATACATCCGCAATCATCCCAGCGAACACCCCGGCGTCAACGCGGCTGAGCTCAAGCACATCACCGAGGGCAACACCACGGTCAGCCAGCCCGGCGCGGTCACCAGCGTCCCGTTCAAGGAACTGCTCAAGGACCGCTCGGTGCTGGCGATGTTCGCCGGTTATTGCTGCATCCTCAGCGTGTTCTACGGCCTGCTGACCTGGATGCCTAGCTACCTGCACCAGACCCACGGCCTGAACATTTCCGGCATGGGCGGCGCGACTTTCCTGATCTTCATGTGCGGCTTCGTCGGTGAGCTGGTCGGCGGTTACCTGGGGGATAAATGGAAATCCAGCGGCGCCTCGCCGAACCTGGTGATGCGCAGCATGTTCAGCGGCTCGGCGTTGGTCGCGGCACTGTGCATGCTGGCCACGGCCTACACTGCCGAGGCGAGTCAGGCAATCGGTCTGCTCTGCGTGGCGATGTTTTTCATTCGCTGGTGCGGCATGTACTGGTGCATTCCGTCGATCCTCGGCGGCACCTCGAAAACCGGCGTGCTGGCCGGCACCATGAACTTCTGCGGCAACATGGCCGGGGTGATCGTGCCGATCCTGATCGGTTTGATCGTGCAGTTCACCGGCTCGTATTTCCTGGTGCTGATCTTCTTCGTGGTCATGGCCATGCTGCTGGCGATATTCTCCAGCCTGATCGATTACCGCGAGCGAGGGTTGGTTTGACATGAGTGCAGGGCAGGGCAGCGTCGATATCGATTGCGTGGTGGTCGGGGCCGGTGTGGTCGGGCTGGCGGTCGCCAGGGCGATGGCCATGAGCGGGCGCGAAGTGATTGTGCTCGAAGCCGCAGAAGGTATCGGCACGGGCATCAGCTCGCGCAATTCCGAAGTGATCCACGCCGGCATCTATTACCCCGGCGGCAGCCTCAAGGCGCAGTTGTGCGTGGAGGGCAAGCAACGCCTCTACGCCTTCTGCGATGAGCGCGGCGTCAGCTATCAGCGCTTGGGCAAGTTGATCGTCGCCACCGTTGAAGCGCAGCGTTCGGCCTTGCAGATGTTGCTGGAACAGGGGCGGCGCAACGGCGTTGATGACCTGCAATGGCTGGACGCCGATCAGGCGCGGGAGCTTGAACCTGCGCTGTCCTGCGTCGCCGCGCTGTGGTCGCCGTCCACCGGGATTGTCGATTCCCACGGGTTGATGTTGGCGTTGCAGGGCGATGTCGAAGCCTGTGGCGGGGCGCTGGCGTTCCATTCGCCACTGCTGTCGGCACGCTGTATCGATCAAGGTTTCGAGCTGCACATCGGCGGTGCCGAACCCATGACTTTGAGCTGCCGCGAATTGATCAACTGCGCCGGGTTGTCCGCGCCTGAGGTGGCGAGCCGTATCGCCGGTCTGCCTGCGCAGCACGTTCCAACGGCGCGACTGTGCAAGGGCAGCTATTTCAGCTTTAGCGGCCGCGCGCCGTTCCGGCATCTGGTGTACCCGGCGCCGGAAAGCGCCGGGCTGGGTGTGCACATGACCCTCGACCTCGGTGGTCAGGCGCGATTCGGGCCGGATGTGGAATGGGTCGACACGGTTGATTACCGCGTGGACCCCGCTCGCGCCGACGGTTTTTATGCGGCGATCCGGCGTTACTGGCCGGGCTTGCCGGATAACAGCCTGCAACCGGCCTACAGCGGCATTCGCCCGAAAATCAGCGGCCCGGGCGAAGCGGCTGCCGACTTTTGCATCAGCGGCCCGGCCGAACATGGCGTGCCCGGGTTGGTAAATTTGTTCGGGATTGAATCACCGGGACTGACCAGTTGCCTGGCGTTGGCCGAGCGGGTGGTGTATTCGCTGGCGAGGTAACGGGCGTACCGATGATCAGTGCCCACAGCGCGGCCCGTGGATAGCGCTATCCTTGAGGAATGCGCTCTTCGCCATCGGAGAAGTTCGATGATCAATGCACGCACTGCCCGCATGCTCGCCGATTACAAACAATGGGCCAACCGGCGTCTGTTCGACAACCTTGCGCAACTGCCGCCAGGCGAAATCGAGAAAGAACGCGCCGGGATCTTCAAGAGCATGATCGGCACCCTGAACCACATCTACGTGGTCGACTGCCTCTGGCAGGCCCATCTCGAAGGCCGTGGACACGGCTTCAAGACTTCCCATGATCTGGTCCATCCCGCTTTGCCCGACCTGCGTTCGGCACAACAGGACGTCGATCACTGGTACTGCGACTGGAGCGCCCGACAAACCGATGCCTCGCTGGACAAACCTCTGAGGTTCACTTTCATGTCCGGTGAAAGCGGCACCATGAGCGCCGGCGCGATGCTGATGCACGTGGTGAACCACGCCAGCTATCACCGTGGCTGGGTGATCCAGATGTACTTCGAAATCCCGGCCATGCCGCCGATGACCGACCTGCCGATCTACCTGCGCGAGACCGACCCGAACTTCAATTCGCTCAATGCCCCGGCAGTGGAACAGACATGTGCTCCGCAATTCGCGAGCGCAACCAACGTTCTGCCGGATCGTTATCGTTGACGCCGTTCCAGACCATCGACAGTTCGGACAGGTTGATATCGAACGGCGGGTCATCGGCGCGCAACTGGCTGCTGCCTTCGATCAACGCACACGCCGCATAATCCGGCACCGAAGCCAACATGTCGGTGCCCGCCAGCAAGGCGCGCAGGCCGGCGAATTGCGGTACCGCCAGCACCACCCGCCGTGAACGACCGATACGCGCCAGATCATTATCGATGGCACCGCTCAAATCCCCGGAAAACGACACCAGCGCGTGAGGCCGTTCGCAGAATTCATCCAGCGTCAGCGGGCCTGGACGATCATCGCCGCGCAGCACCTTGACGCTCAAATCCCGCAGCTTTTTACGCTTGGCATTGGCCGGCAATTCGGTGGTGTAGCTGATCCCGACCGAAATCTCGCCGCTGGCGAGCATCGACGGCATCAACAAAAAATTCACCCGCCGCACCACCACCACGACATTTTGCGCCTCTTCGCGGATTTGCTTGAGTAATGGGGGAAACAAGCCGAACTCGGCATCGTCGGACAAACCGATACGAAACACATCGCGACTGATGGACGGATCAAAATCCTTGGCCCGGCTGACCGCCCCGGAAATGGTGTCCATCGCCGGCTGCAACTCCTTGAGAATCACCAGCGCCCGCTGGGTCGGCTCCAACACCCGCCCGTTGCGCACCAGCAACGGATCGTCGAACAAATCCCGCAACCGGGCCAACGCTGCGCTGACGGCGGGTTGGCCGAGGAACAGCTTCTCACCGGCGCGGGTCAGGTTCTTTTCGAACATCAGCGTTTCGAAAATCACCAACAGGTTCATGTCCACGCGGCGCAGGTCGTTGCGGTTCATGGGTGGTGGCTCGCTGGGGTTTGGGGTCTTTTCAGTAAAGCACCAAACCCTGTTTGTGTGGGCGTCCACTCAGCTCACACTTTCGGTAGCACGCGAGCGGCAGAATTAGCGCTAAAGAGGCGATTCGTATGGTCTGGGGAGTAACGCGGTTTTTCGCAAGTCTCCTTCTCTTATAACGATTAAGTTGTATGCGGGTTCTTTAATGACTACTTCTAGATTTTTACGTATGTCAGGAGAGCCTACGTGCAATCCAAAGCGAAAGTCGCTCCCTAGCTTAAGTGCGGCGTAGTTCTTTGTATAAGCGCCAAAAACCATAGGGGAACTCATATTGCGAAATGCCGACTTTATGGCGTACATAACAGGTAGTCTAGGATGTGGTGCAACGTAAAATCCTCTACCACCCAACAAGCCGTTTGCTGATCCCATGTGTTGTGCGTTGAGGCCTGATATTAGACTATTGGAGTTTTTTGCGTTGCTGCCATGAAATCCTAAGAAGTCCCAATTTTTGAGTTCTTCAGTGGAGGGTGGAGGAGATAGTGGTGAAGGGGAGGAATGCCTTCTTCCTCGATAGGAATCTACATAAGTAAATTTTGGTGCAGTTCTAGAAGTTCTAGAAATTCTGAATATGTTTTCGGGACCGCTTACATAAGTTTTCCTTGTTCTCCCCAGAGTTTTCAGAAATCCATCAAAAGCATTGGAGAGAAACCGTGGAAGCGCGAACTTACCATCCGGGTCATGCAAATTTATTGGGTCACCCAAGCAGTAAATATATGAGTTCAACCCGCCCTTTCCAAAGGGGCTCAAACTGTCCGGGTTGTTAAGTCGCATCAATGCCGGATTAAACGCTCGATAGCCATTACCCAACAGATAATGACCGGTCACCGGGTCCGGCCGTTCACCATTGAACCCCATCAAACTAAGAAATCCATTTTCAACCGGACGGTGACCATAAGGTGAATAGGCAATGGGCTGTCGTTGTTGATTGGCCTTGAGTGTGTGCAACACAGAGCGTTGTTGATCAGTCGCCAAAAGTGAGCTGTCGCTTTCGCCGTCGCCACTTCGCTGCTGTGCCAGGAGCAAATCGTTCTGTTGGAAGATGGAATGCCGCACCGCCCCTTGAATTTCGGTAGCCAGGCGACTTTTACAGTAGAAACGTTGATGTTGTAGCGCGCCCACTGGTAAATGGCTAACCAACCAATTAAGGGCATCGTAGCGATATTGGCAGAGGACGATTTTTTCTGGCAATGGCATGAGCGGGTGCTCCGATAGACCGAAATGCTGGCGCTCAGTATTGATGGTATTGCAAGTAGTGGGAACTATCAGAACTGATAGGTAAATCTGGGATGCAGTGAAAATTTGACGCCCACAAGGGATGATTGAATGTCACAACTCAACGCCACTTGCGGTTCCTGCTAAGTACAAAAGTCGGCTGGGACGGCTCCAGCGCTCGCCCCGTTGCGCACCAGCAACGGATCCTCGAACAAATCACGCAACCGGCCAACGCTGCGCTGACGGCGGGTGGGCCGAGAAACAGCTTCTCACCGGCGCGGGTCAGGTTCTTTTCGAACATGAGGGTTTCGAAAATCACCAATAGGTTCATGTCCACGCGGCGCAGGTCGTTGCGGTTCATGGGTGGGGGCTCGCTGGGGGTGGGATTTCTTCAGTAAAGCACCAACTCCCGAGCGTGCGACCTGTTGAGCAAGGAAAACTCAGTTTAAATCGCTGTCTAGCACTAAATTTATAGCGATCAAGATTTATAAGGTGTGCGCGAATCACCCTCGCTTTCATCGAGGAATTTCAGTTCTTCTTTGTATGACTTTAATGTTGGTTCACGTATGTTTTTAGCGGCCAAGTAGTATTTGTTAATGCGAGTGACTACCTCGTTGGCTTCTATGCTCGGTATTGAGTTTTCTCCGGCTATCTTATTAAAGTAATCCGTGAACTCGCTTATATATGAAGAGTCTGGCTTGTGCTTGGATATACTCTTGAGATTAGCGTACGTAAACTCTCCTGATTCTGAATATACCTTTCTTAGCATTATCGTTTTAAAAAGCTCGGGTTTGTTGGATGGGCTGTTCCCCAGCAAAGAGCTGTGCAAGCGGGCATCCGATGCGATTCCAATATCGCGCCAGAGTTGTTGTTTCTTTTTTGCGATTGTTATTTTGTTTTGGAGTTGCCCTATTTTTTGTTCTGGTTTCATCGTTACGTGTGAGTTTGAAGGTGTTTTTTTGAGGTTGCCGTCGTGTGTGGGTTTTCCGGGTAGTTTAAAATAACGCTAAATTGATAGGTGCCCGTTAGGATCCGCTCTATTAATCGGATCTCCCAGGCAATAGGCATAGGCATTGAGTCCGCCTTTATCAAATGGACTCAAAGTATCCGGGCTATTGAATTTCATCAGCACCGGACTAAATGCCCGGTAGCCATTTCCCAATAAAAAATTCCCAGATCACCGGATCTGGCCGTTCACCGTTGAAGCCCATCAGAGTAATCCGCTGGCAGGTGGGCGGTGACCGTAAGGCGAATAAGCAATAGGTGTTCGCTGATTGATTTTTAACATCTGCAAAACCGAGCGCTGTATGTCTGTGGCCAGTAGGGTGGTAGCGGTTACGCCGTCCTGGCACCGTTGCTGCGCTAGCAGTTGCTCGCCGTGCTGCATGATCGAATGATGTATTGCTCCGTGAACTTCATTAGCCAAACGACTTTTGCAGTAAAAGCGTTGTTGCACAGGCATATCCCGCCGGCTCGGGTTAACCAGTCGACTCAGTGGGTCGTAGTGATACTCGCAGAGGACGATTTTTTCTGGCAGTGGCATGAGCGAGTGCTCCGAAGGACCGAAGTGCTGGCGTTCAGTATCGGCGGTATTGCAGGCGGTGGGAACTATCAGAACTGATAGGTAAGTCCGTGTGGAAATGCGGAATCATTGCCGGAGAACGACGCGCGACCTGTAGGAGTGAGCCTGCTCGCGATAGCGGTGTGTCAGTCACAAAAATATTTGATGTGCTGCCGCCATCGCGAGCAGGCTCGCTCCTACAGGGTCGGCGTTTTATTCAGGCGGATCGAGACGATCCAGCGCCCGGTTCACCGCCAACTCACCCAGCATGATGACTTGGGCGATGCCCAGCAGGGTGTTGCGATGTGCGCCTTCCAGGAAACCTGCCAGATCGTTGGTCATGACGTTGGCCGAGGCCAGTGATTCGCAGGCGTGGGCCAGCAGGGTTTCGGTGTCGAGGTCGGGGTTGATGGTGAACATCGTCGAGGGCTTGCGCGGTGTGGCCATGATGTTGGCGGCGGGGTTGAGGTGATGATTGAGGGTGCGCTCGGCGGCTTCATGAAATTGCTTGGAATCGGGGCTTTCGTAGGGGGAGGCCGGATCTGATTCTGGCGGGTTGGGGGTTGGTTTGATCATCGATAGAACTCCAGTACTAGAAATATTGGAGCCATCACTTTCGCTACCAAACGAATGGTGGTGGCCATGCGCAGGTTGGTAGACCGGAGTACTGGAACCGGCGCCTCCGAAGAGGCCCTGCGCATGGCAACCATAAAAGCAGCAATTGCTTGAAGTGGCGCTACGCGCAGTACTCCGGGCTACCAAACCCGATCGCTGTTTTTCAGCGACCGGCTAACGATAAAGCCAGGACCCAAGGCGCGTAAGCCGGCGGATTCTGGCGTAACCGTAGGCAATGACGCAAGACGTTGTAGCTTTCATCAAGTTTCGCTGACAGCCGTTAAACACGCGCCTTAAACAGACGCGAATTCTGCGTACGACATCGCTCAACTGTAGGAGTGAGCCTGCTCGCGATAGCGGTGGATCAGGCACATCATCGTGTACTGACACGCCCTCATCGCGAGCAGGCTCGCTCCTACAGGGGATAAGTGAACGGCTCAGGACAACGCCATTTCCGGGCAACGCAGGGCATTGGAAACCAACAACGCCTCGATCTCTTCCTCGGAAAACTCAAAAGCCCGCAACACTTCACACGAATGCTCGCCATTCTCCGGCGCCGGCGCATATGGCGTTTGCGCCGCCTCAAGGCTATTGATCGGAAACCCCGGCACCCGCACGGCGCCGTGCTGCGGGTGATGCAAGTCCACCAGCATGCCATTGCTGGCGATCTGCGGATGGGTCAGCACGTCGAGGTAGTCGTTGACCTTGGAGCAAAGAATGTCGGCGTCGCGCAGTACCTCCAGCCAATGCGCGACGGAGCGGGTGCGGAACACGTCGGTCAGCGCCGCGCACATGGCCTCGCGGTGCACCACCCGCTGCGCCGAGCTGGCGAAACGCGGGTCGTCGATCCACTCCGGATGCCCGAGCACTCCACACAACGCCGGCCAGCGGTTGCCGTTGTACGCAGCGACCATCAGCCAGCCGTCCGCCGCTTCAAACGCTTCGTTGGGCGCGGAGTAGGGCGCGGCGCTGCCGATGCGGGTCGGCAGTTTGCCGTCGCAGAGGAAACTGGACAGCGACGCCTGTTGCAGCGCCAGTGCCGAGTTCATCAGGCTGACGTCGAGGTGGCCGCCGAGGCCGTCGTTGTCCCGGGCGTGCAACTTGGCCAACACCGCCATGCAGGCCATGTAACCGGTGACCACATCGACCACCGGCGCCTGCACCTTGGAAGGCGCGGAGCCGGGCGTGCCGATCAGGCTCATCAGCCCGGAGTCGGCTTGCAGTATGCCGTCGACGCCAGCGCGGTCGGCGTACGGACCTTGCTGGCCATAGGCGGAAATCGAGCAGTAAATCAGGTCCGGTTTCAGCGCGGCCATGGCTTCATAACCCAAACCGAGCCGGGCCATGACGCCGGGGCGCATGCTCTCGATCAGTACGTCGGCTTGCAACACCAGGCGTTTGATCACCGCCGCGCTGTCCGGGTGTTTGAGGTCCAGGCTCAGGCCCAGTTTGCCGCGATTGAAACCGTGAAACAGCGCGCTGTCTTCACCGATCCAGGCCGGGCCGAGGGTACGGCCCAGTTCGCCTTCATGGGGTTCGACCTTGATCACGCGCGCGCCCATGTCGGCCATCAACATGGTCGCGGTGGGGCCTGCGGCGATCTGGGTGAAATCGAGGACGGTCAAGCCGTCCAATGCCTTGCGTAACATGTTCGCCTCCTCGGGCCGTTCAGCGGCCCGTGTAGTTCGGGGCGCGCTTTTCGGCGAATGCCCGGCGACCTTCGATGCGGTCTTCGGTGTCGCGCAGCACACCCCAATACAGTTCGGTCAGGCGTTGCGCCTCGCGGTCGCTCAGGTGCGCGGTGCTGCGCGCCAGAGTTTGCAAGGCCTGGATCGCCAGCGGCGCTTGTCGGGCGATCAATTGCGCCAGCTCCAGCGCTCGGTCGAGCAGGGCTTCGCGAGTGGCCAGCCGTTCGGAAATCAAACCGATGTTCTCGGCACGCGCCGCGTCGATGCGCGCCCCGGTCAGGGCCATTTGCAGCGCGTGGGCCGGGGGCACGGCGCGCATCAACCGATGCAGGCCGCTGACTGCCGGAATCGAGCCGACCACTGCCTCCGGCAAACCGAACGTGGCGCTGTCGCTGGCGATGCGCAGGTCGCATTGCAGCGCCAGTTCAAGACCGCCGCCGAGGCAATGGCCGTTGACGGCGGCAATCAGTGGCTTGTGCAGGTCGAGATCGGTCAGGTCCATCAAGCGGATGTACAACCCGGCGTCGGCCGCTGCATCGTCAGCCAGGAACAATGCCTCGGCGTAGGAGGCCGATGACGCTCGCGTGCTCTTCAGGTCCGCACCGACGCAGAACGCCCGTTCGCCGCTGCCGGTGATCACCGCCGCGCGCAGGTCACGACGGTCACGCACTTGCAGCAGATGACCGCGCAGGGCTTGCAGCGAATCCAGGTCCAAAGCATTGAGCGCTTGCGGCCGGTTGAGGGTGATCAGCGCCACGGCGCCGTGTGTTTCGAAAGTGACTGACATGGCGTTCACCTCACACACTGGCCGAGGACAGGCTGCGTCCGCCGCACACGTACAGGGTTTGCCCGGTGACGTAGCTGCTGGCCGGGGCGAGGAAAAACTCCACGGCGTTGGCGATGTCATCCGGCGTACCGATGCGTTTTACCGGCACGGTGTCCTTGAGTTTGGCTTGCACCTCGGGAGCGAAACTCTGGAACAGCGGTGTGTCGACGATGCCCGGTGCGATGGCGTTGACGGTGATGCCCTTGGCGGCGAATTCGATGGCCAGGCTGCGGGTCAGGCTGACCACGCCGCCCTTGGCCGCCGAATAATTGGCCTGGCCGAAACCGCCGAGCCAGGCCCGGGACGACATGTTGATGATGCGCCCGAAGTTGTTTTCCAGCATCAGCGGCAGTGCCGCTTTGCAGCAGAGAAATTGCGCACGCAGGTTGGTGTCGACCACCAGGTCCCAGTCTTGCTCGGTCATGTTGAGGAAGCGCTTGTCGCGCACCACGCCGGCGTTGTTCACCAGGAAATCCAGGCGATTGTGGGCCTCGCGTATCTGCACGAAAGCGGCGTTGACGGCTTCGCCTTCGGTCAGGTCCAGAGCGATTCCGGCGACTTGTAAACCTTGCGATTGGAGTGCATCGACGCTGCTGTTCAGCGCCTGTTCGTCGCGGTCCAGCAGGTAGACGAACACACCTTGCTGCGCCAGACGTTGTGCAATAGTGAGCCCGATGCCGCGGGCTGCGCCGGTCACGACTGCGACTTGGCCGATAGAAAAGTTGTTCATGGCTTCAGACTCCAAGAATGTGCACGGCGGACGCCGCATGGTCGACCCCGGCGATGCCGCCGCCGGTGCATTGCGCCAGGCCCAGGCGCGGGGTGCCGGCCTGGCGGTCACCGGCGCGACCTTGCAACTGCCAGAACAACTCGACCATTTGCGCTACGCCTGTGGCGCCCAACGGATGCCCCTTGGCGAGCAGGCCGCCGCTCGGGTTGACCGGCACTCGGCCACCCAGCGATGTGGCGCCGGATTGCAGCAGCGCGACGGCTTCACCCGGCGCGGCCAGACCCAGGGCTTCGTAATACAGCAGCTCGGCGATGGTGAAGGCGTCGTGCAACTCGACCACGCCGATATCGCTCGGCGCGACACCGGCCTGCTCGTAGGCGAGGCGTGCGGCACGGGCGGTGATTTCAGCGTCGAGAATGTCTTCGTCACCGCTCTCGCGCAGGCCGGAAACGATGATCGAACCCAGCACTTTCACGTCTTTTTTGTGTGGCCCGGGTTTGCTGCTCAGCACCAGCGCAGCGGCGCCGTCCACTTGCGACGGGCAGCACTGAAGCAGGGTCAGCGGATCGGCGATCATGCGCGAGGCGAGCACTTCTTCCAGCGTCACTTCGGTGCGTTGCTGGGCGTAAGGGTTGAGCGAACCGTGACGACGGTTCTTCACTGCCACGGCGGCGAGGTCGGCGGGTTTGGCGTCACGCTCGTGGAGGAAACGCGTGCCGCGCATGGCGTAGACCGCAGGCAAGACCATGCCGGCCGTGGCGTACAGATCGGTCATGCGGTCGTTACGCTGCATCGGGATCATGCCGCCGCCCAGCGCAGTCAGTTGCTCGATGCCGAACACCAGCACGCGTTCGTACTGGCCGGCCAGCAAGGCATGACGCGCCAGATGCACCGCCGTGGCGCCGCTGGCGCAGGCGTTTTCAATGTTGTAGACCGGAATGCCTTTGAGGCCCAGATCGCGCAGGATCACCTGGCCAAGGATCATCCCGCCCAGTACGTTGGCACAGTACACGGCCTGAATATCCGCCAATTGCAGACCGGCGTCGGCCACCGCATCGAGAATCGCCCGTTGCGCCAGTTCCGGTGCCATCACGCCAGGGTGACGGCCGAAGACGGTCATCGCGCCGCCCATTACATGCATCTGAGTCATGGACGTGTCTCCAGGGATTGGAACAGGAAGCCGTAGGTGTCGTCGGCGATCACCCGGCATTTTTCGCCGATGGCGGGGCGCGCAGGGCTGTCGATCAAACGACCGAACAAACGCACCGGGCCGGGCAGGTCGACGTAGGCGAGCACGAACGGTGGCAGGCCGCTTTTCGGGCTCGGGTACATGATGGTGAAGCTGTAGACCTGGCCTTCGGTGTTTAGGGCGGCGTCGTCGAATTCGGCACTCAGGGGCGACTCGGCAATCACGGCAGGAAAGAAGATTTCACCGCTGCGGCGATGGCGCGAAGCGCGCAGGCTCGGCGGCGTGGTGGCAGCCCAGACGGGCGTGGAAGAACTCATGATGACCTCCTGTTGTTATGGGCTCGCGAGCGAGCGCTGGAGGTCATGGTCGGACAGGGCGGGTGGGCCGACAAACGATATAAAAACCGGGGTGGGTTGAGAAAAAATCAAGCCATTAAT
>RCUQ01000347.1_pt1 | contig 22226 bp, 21 predicted proteins | sample 2166351 | NCBI WGS metagenome assembly RCUQ01 (sample SAMN09932597, study PRJNA488358) | compost metagenome | feature: garden; material: soil; isolation source: compost soil in acetonitrile-enriched culture | place: Germany: Experimental Botanical Garden Goettingen | collected 2016-01-27
CACAATTTTAATACCGAAAAAAATACAAAAACAAAAATAAAACGGCAAAACCGATGATAAAAACACCATAATTTCATAAAAAACAAAACATCATAGAAAAGTGTTTTTCGACCCGATTTCTTACTTCAAAAATTGTTAAATTTGAGTGTAAATCAATATTTAAAAGAGCATTTACATCAAGTATCTAATTAAAATTAAGAATATTATGGAAAATATAAGTGAAACGATTCAGTTTAAAACTGGAATATGGAATGACACTATTAATGTATATGATTTTGTATTAAAAAATATCTTCCCTTACGAAGGAGATGCCAGCTTTTTAGTTGGTCCGTCCCAAAAAACCACTGATTTATGGGACGAATGTAAAAAAGCATTATTAGAAGAACGCAAAAACAATGGCTGCTTAGCTATTGACACCGATATAATCTCAAATATTACTTCATTTGGACCTGGATACATCAATAAACGGAATGAAGTTATTGTAGGACTACAAACTGATTCTGTTCTAAAACGAGCCATGAAACCTTATGGAGGAATCAAATTGGTCGAATCTGCAGTTGCAGAAAAAGGATTAAAAGTTTCTGATCGTGTTTCAGATATTTTTAACTATGCTAAAGACCACAATCAAGCCGTATTTAATGCTTATGACAGTGAGATAAGAAACTACCGCTCTAAACACGTTCTAACAGGTTTACCGGATAATTATGCCAGAGGAAGAATCATTGGCGACTACAGACGTGTTGCTCTTTATGGAATTGACAGACTTATTACTGCCAAAAAAGCGGATTTCGCCAACACAAAAGGGGAAATGACCGATCATAAAGTGCGCTTGCGCGAAGAAATCTCTGATCAGATTAAAGCCTTACAAGACATGAAAATCATGGCGCAAAGTTATGGTATTGATATTTCTGGTCCGGCAAAAAATGCCCTTGAAGCAGTGCAGTTTACTTATCTTGCTTATTTGAGTGCAGTTAAAGAACAAGACGGAGCTGCTATGTCATTAGGCAACGTATCATCCTTCTTAGATATTTATATTGAAAACGATTTACAGTCTGGCCTTATAAACGAAGAAGAAGCCCAGGAATTCATTGACCAGTTTGTAATGAAACTGAGATTGGTTCGTCACCTTCGCCCGGGTGCTTATGATGAAATATTTGGTGGAGACCCAACTTGGGTAACCGAAGCTATTGGTGGTCAATTAAGTGACGGAAGAACCAAAGTAACCAAAACCTCTTTTAGATTTTTACAGACCTTGTATAATTTAGGAGCTTCTCCAGAACCAAATTTAACCATTTTATGGTCCCAAAACTTACCGCAGGGTTTTAAAGATTTCTGCACACAAGTATCTATCGATACTTCATCGCTACAATACGAGAATGATGACTTAATGCGAACCAATCGAGGTTCTGATGATTATGGAATCGCCTGTTGTGTTTCTTACCAACAAATAGGAAAAACCATTCAGCATTTTGGAGCACGCGCCAATTTACCTAAAGCTTTATTGATGGCTTTAAATGGTGGTCGTGAGGAACAAAAAGGCGCATTGGTCATCAACAATATACCTGAAATGAATGACGCTGTTTTAGACTACGACAAAGTAATGGAAGCGTTTAAAACAACTTTATCTGAAGTGGCACGTGTTTATGCCAAATCGATGTACATCATTCATTACATGCATGACAAATACTATTATGAAAGAGCGCAAATGGCCTTGATTGATAGTGACCCAAATATTGATATTGCTTATGGTGCAGCCGGAATTTCAATCATAGCCGACTCTTTATCTGCAATTAAATATGCAAAAGTCTCTCCTATCAGAAATGAAGACGGATTAACTGTTGATTTCAAAATAGAAGGTGATTTCCCAAAATTTGGTAATGACGACAATCGCGTAGATGATATCGCCATAGAAATCACAAGTATTTTTATTACCGAATTAAGAAAACATGTCGCTTACAAAAATGCAACTCCAACCCTTTCTTTGCTTACCATTACTTCTAACGTAATGTATGGAACAAATACGGGCGCAACACCAGACGGACGTAAAGCAGGCGAATCTTTTGCTCCTGGTGCCAATCCTATGCATGGCAGAGACGTGAACGGAGCCATCGCTTCTTTAAATTCGGTCAGTAAATTGAAATACAACGATGCTCAAGACGGTATATCTTACACTTTTACCATGGTTCCAAAATCTTTAGGATCAAGTAAAAAAGAACAGATTGCTAATCTAACCACTACACTGGATGCTTATTTCGGACGCAATGCACATCATTTGAATGTAAATGTCCTAAACCGCGAAACATTGGTTGATGCCTATAATCATCCTGAAAATTACCCGCAGTTAACCATTAGAGTATCCGGATATGCCGTGAATTTTGTTAGATTGTCCAAAGCACACCAATTAGAAGTAATTAGCAGAACATTTCATGAAAACATGTAATTCCATATCAATTACTTTTTTAATTCATTTAAATTAACAATAACAGCCTGTCCGGGATAAATTTTAAACCATTTTATTCTACATGACAGGCTGTTTTTTATACCTGAAACAAGTAAAATTGTTTTACCCTTTACTATGTACTTTCCAGAACAACCCAATCAAGATGAGTTTTTAAACAATTCTGATACTGATTTTCTGCGCATTCACTCTCTCGAGACTTTCGGCACTCATGATGGCCCGGGAATACGAATGGTAATTTTTGTCCAAGGATGTCAGTTCCGATGTTTGTATTGCCAAAATCCGGATACCTTAGACATCAATGGAGGAAAACTGATCCCTGTCGATGAGCTAGTCGAAAAAGCTTTAAATCAAAAATCCTATTTTGGTGCGACGGGCGGTGTAACGGTTTCTGGAGGAGAACCTTTGTTGCAGCGTGCCAAATTAATCTCCTTTTTTGACCGATTGCATGAACACGGTATTTCAACTTGTCTGGATTCAAACGGACGTGTCTTAGACGACCAAACCAAAGCCCTTTTAGAAAGAACAGATATCTTACTGTTAGACGTTAAACACATCAACAAAGAGTGGCATAAAAAACTAACAGGTCTTAAAAACGGGACTACTTTAAAAATTGCCGAATACAGAGAAAGCACTGGTAAACCAATGTGGTTGCGCTATGTTTTAGTTCCCGGTTGGACCGACCAGGAAGAATATTTGCACGAATGGGGACAACATTTTGCTGATTACAAAACCATTGAAAGGGTAGAAATTATTCCGTTTCACCAGCTGGGTAAACACAAATGGGAAATTATGGAATTAGAATATGCTTTTGCAGAAATATCTCCGCCAACCACGGAAGAAATTGATAAAGCCGCAAGCATTTTCAAACGCTATTTCAATACGGTCGTAATAAAGTGATTTTGCTTTATTATTCTTTCCACCCACTCTATTTTACTAAAACAAAAAACTAGAAATTATGTCTAAAAATAAATACCTGATGGCTGCCGCCGGCATGACTATTCAACTGTCTATTGGTTCCGTCTATGCGTATAGTATTTGGGTTGAGCCCATAAAAAATGCTCTCGGCTGGGATGTCAGCCTATTAAAAAATGCGTTCATGCTGGCCATTTGCTTTTTGGGTCTTTCTGCGGCTTTCCTTGGCAGAATCGTTGAAAAAATTGGCCCTAAAAAAGCAGGTATTCTTGCCGCTTTATTTTATGGATTGGGATTAATTGGTGCCGGGTTTTCTGTTCATCTGGAAAGCATAATGGGCTTCTATTTGTTCTATGGCGTGATAAGCGGTATAGGTCTGGGACTGGGTTATGTTACTCCTGTTGGTACTGTCTTAAAATGGTTTCCGGACAAACCTGGGTTTGCATCCGGTCTGATTATCATGTCCTTTGCCTTTGGTTCCATAATCGCCTCACAGGTAATCACTCCGCTGACACAACAGTTTGGCGTCGCGAATGCCTTTTATATTTTAGGTATCGTTTATTTCGTGTGCATGTTGTTATCAGGATTATATCTTGAATCTCCACTAAAGGCTTTAGCAGCGAAAACAAATGTTGAACAAAACAGTACTCCAAAAAAGAACGCTATTTTTCAACAAAGTACTTTTTACAGTCTTTGGTTACTCTTATTTTTAAATACCGTTTGTGGTATTGCGATTATCTCAAAGGCAGCCATTTTAGGAAAAGAATTCGCAAATTTAGAAAGTTCGCAAGTAATTTTATTTGTGGGATTAATTGGTCTATTCAATGGTTTAGGCCGTTTGTTTTGGTCTTCCATTTCTGATAAAATGGGAAGATGGAAAACCTTTATGACCTTTTTAAGTGTTGAATTTGTCTGTTTTATCGCCTTGGCATTTACAACAAATGCCTTCCTTTTTCAAATATTAGTATTTATAATTATAAGTTGTTACGGAGGTGCATTTGCTACCATCCCTGCATTTATAAGGGATATTTTCGGTTCTGATCAGGTAGGAACCGTATTGGGTTATGTTTTAACAGCATGGGCCGCTGCAGGAATTGCCGGTCCCGTTTTGATTACACTTTCAAACAATTCCACTATCTTTTTAGTTTTTTCGGGAATTATCAGTGTGGCATTATTTGTTGGCATGAGCCTAAAACGTAAAATCACTGTTCAATTAGCGACATCATAAATCTAATTCATTCTTGCAAACAGAGAGTCAATCAAGTTGCTCTGTAAGTTTCATCAGAAAAATGAATCCATAAAAAAACTCCGCTTCGTGATTAACGAATGCGGAGTTTTTTAGGTTGATTATGGTTAGCGTGAAAATACGAATTAAAAAACTTCTCTGAACTTATTTTTTATTTGCTCCTAATACTCTGATATAGTTGACCAGCTTCCACCTTTGGTCATCTGTTAACAATTCCTCATAAGATGCCATCGGTGATTTTCCGTTTGTTATTTTCCAGAAAATCTCCCCATCCGTTTCGTTAACTACTTTCAATTCTAAGAAATTTGCCGGCTTAGTTTCCAAGGTCAATCCCGCTGCACCATTACCTTTACCTTGCTCTCCGTGACATAAAACACACATTTGATCGAAGATTTTCTTACCATCAGCAGTTGCTTTTTCATTACCAATAAAAGGATTTTTCAAATTTTTTGAATGATCCGGAGCTTTCCAAATACTGTTCTGAGCACTGATTTTATTACTCCCTATAGTTATCAATGCTACAGCTACTAAAAACAAATATTTATTTCTCATGGTATTAAAGATTTAGTTTTGTCCTCCAAAGTTATCTGATTAAATAAAATCAAATAATGATAATTATCATTTATTCTTCAAAAAATTATATTAAATTTAAAAAAACAGCCATATATTATAAAAAATGTATTTTTTCAATTTTCAAGCCATTTTGCCATAGCAAATGATTATCAATTTTACCAACCGATTTAATCAAAGCAAAATGCGAAACAAATTTAAAACTAAATAAATTTTGATTACTCAAATATACAAATTACTGATTATCAATAAATAAAAAACCGTCTCATTTAATAAAAATGAGACGGTTTAGCAATTTATTACTCTAAACTAACTACAAAATGTAATCGGTATTAATGAAATTCGATTCTTTGCTGTTTAACAATTCTTGTAAAATAGCATTGTTGTACTCATTATCTTTTGAAGCTACAAAAGTTCTAATAGAGAACGAACGTAAGGCATCATGAATACTTAAAGTTCCTACAGCCGAGTCTTTACGTCCGGTAAATGGGAAAACGTCTGGTCCTCTTTGGCAAGAACTGTTTAAATTCACTCTACAAACAAGATTCACTAAGGTATCAATCAGTGGTGCAATGGTTTTAATATCTTTTCCAAACAAACTTACTTGTTGTCCGTAATTAGATTCTGCCATATCATTTAATGGTTCTTGAATATCTTTGAAAGTCAAAATCGGCACAACAGGTCCAAATTGCTCTTCGTGATACACACGCATCTCTTTGTTTATTGGAAACAAAATAGCTGGGAAAATAAAATTATCAGTAACCTCTCCTCCTTTGGCATTGATCACTTTTGCTCCTTTACTGGTAGCATCGTCAATCAATTCCTGAATATAAGCAGGCTTTTCTTTCTCTGGAAGTGGCGTAAGCATTACTCCTTTTTCCCATGGATTTCCATAAATCAAAGCATCTACTTTGGCAGCAAAACGTTTATTGAACTCTTCAGCTATCGATTCGTGCACGTATAAAATTTTCAAAGCGGTACAACGTTGCCCGTTGAATGATAAAGATCCGGCAATACATTCCTGGATAGTCAAATCTAAATCGGCATCCGGTAAAATTATCGCAGGATTTTTAGCTTCTAAACCTAAGACTAAACGCAATCTGTTTTTATTTGGATGTTGGTCTTGTAAAGCAATAGCTGATTTACTGTTTCCAATCAAAGCCAAAATATCAACTTTTCCTGATTTCATAACTGGTGAAGCCACTTCACGACCTCTTCCGTATAAAATATTGATAGCTCCTTTTGGGAAACTGCTTCTAAACGCTTCTAATAAAGGTGAGATCAGTAAAACACCATGTTTGGCAGGTTTGAAAATTACAGGATTACCCATAATTAATGCCGGAATAAGCAATGAGAAAGTTTCATTCAAAGGATAATTGTATGGTCCAAGACACAATACAACTCCAAGCGGCCCTCTACGAACCATGGCATTTATTCCTTGTACTTTTGAGAAATGAGCACTACGAGCGTTCAATTCTTTCAAACTTTCGATAGTATCGTAAATATATTCTACCGTTCTGTCAAATTCTTTTTCAGAATCTCCCAAAGATTTCCCGATTTCCCACATCAAAAGTTTTACCACTTCTGTACGGGTCTCTTTCATTTGCGACACAAACTTCTCCATACATTTAATACGGTCCACTACTTTCATAGTTGGCCACAATCCCTGCCCATTTTTGAATGCCGCATCCGCTGCAGCAACAGCTTCTAAAGCTTCTGTTTCTCCCATAAACGGAATAGAGCCTAATAAAGTAGGTTCATATTTCTCTGTTGAAGAAATAGTAGAAAATACCGGTGTCGTCTGTCCTGTCCATTTTTTTAATTCACCATTTACTAAATAAGTATCTTGAATGAGTAAGTCGCTAATTTGGTATTCTTGAGGTATTGTATTCATTTTAATCTGATGTGTTTTATTTTAATATAATTTAGAAAAGGACTATTCCGGAGCAACAACTTCTCCATCCCAATCTAAAATTCCACCTAATAAGTTATAGGCATTTTCAAATCCTAACTCATTCATGATTTCACACGCTTTTGCACTTCTGGCTCCTGAGCGGCAATACACATAATAGTTTTTATTTTTATCTAATGATTCCAGCTCCTCGACGAAACCTTGTCCTTTATAAAAATCAATATTGATAGCATTCAATATAACTCCATCATTATATTCAGCTTCCGTTCTCACATCAAGTATGACTGCATTATCATCAGCCTCATATTGAGAAATCCAATCTTCTTGTGATAAATTCATGTTCTTTTTTTTGTAAAAATACGATGTTTTTGACTAACAATAAACCGTCAATTTGTTAATTAGATAATATTTCCAAGAAAACGTTTTCGCATAAACGTAATAAGCGATAAATTGCGAATTAGTTAAATAAATCGCAAAATAAATTAACAAAAATCAGCTCTTATAGAGTTATTTTGTTTTTAATATAAGTTTTATGCTAATTTTATCATTAAAAAAATCAATTCTAATTTTGATTTTTTTACTGTACTTTTACAGTGTATAATTCTATTTCAATTCTTTTTAAAGAATACACCTATGCACGACCAGATAAAAAAAACATTCCCCTCTTTTTCGAATGAATTAATAGCTGATATCGAAGAAAACGACTCCATTCAATCCTTTGAAACGGGTACAACAATAATGCGAACCGGTCAATATATCAAAAATACTGTTCTGGTTATCAAAGGCAAAATCAAAGTATATCGTGAAGGGGAAGACGGTGGCGAATTTTTCATGTATTATTTACAGCCGGGTCAGGCTTGTGCCATTTCGATGGTATGTGCCACCAAAAACGAAAAAAGCCAGGTCATGGCAAAAGTGGTTGAAGATGTTGAACTGATCATGGTTCCTTTAGCCTTAATGGACAAATGGATGATGAAACATCGCAGTTGGTACGAATTTGTAATCTACACCTATAGAAGCCGATTTGAAGAGGTGCTCGAAGTCATTGACAGCATTGCCTTCAGGGCTATGGATGAACGTCTGGAATTTTACTTAAAACGCCACAGGGACGCTTGCGGATGCAATGATTTAAAATTGTCTCACCAAGAAATTGCATCGGAATTAAATACCTCAAGAGAAGTTATTTCCCGTTTATTAAAAAAGATGGAGCAACGCAACTTATTAAAATTACACCGAAACCATATTGAGTTAATAAAATAAAACTCCTCCAGTGTGATAAATGTTACTGTGTTTCGAAATTTTACATCTGACCTTTGCGATTAAATTTTTAACGAATGGAATACTTAGGTTATTTTGCTTCAATTATAATAGGGCTTTCGTTGGGCTTGATCGGTGGTGGAGGGTCTATTTTAACCATTCCTATTTTGGTTTATTTATTTAAAATTGAACCTGAATTAGCAACAAGTTACTCTTTATTTATTGTAGGTATTACTGCTCTCTTTGGATGTTTCCGACATTATAAAATGGGAAATCTTCAAATCAAATCTGCGCTATATTTTGCGGTTCCTTCCGTTTTTTCTATTCTGATTATCCGAGAAGTTATTTTTCCAAAAATTGCAGCAACACTTTTCTCCATTGCTTCTTATCAGGTTTCGAAAAACTTCCTGATTATGGTCATTTTTTCTGTACTCATGATCGCGTCGGCAATTTCCATGATAAGTAAAACCAATACAAAAATAAAAACCGCTAAAGTAAACTACACGCAACTGGGAATAATAGGATTTCTAGTAGGGATTGTCACTGGTTTTCTGGGCGCTGGAGGCGGATTCCTTATCATTCCAGCCTTATTGTTTTTTGCAAATTTACCTATGAAACAAGCTGTAGGCACCTCATTATTAATCATTTTTATTAACTCAAGTATCGGTTTTGGTGGTGATTTATACATTGGCACCCCAATCGATTATCCGTTTTTATTAACCATTACCTGTTTTGCTTTTTTAGGGATGATAATCGGTACAAAACTTTCCAACAACATTGACGGAAACAAGCTCAAACCAATATTTGGCTGGTTTGTACTGGTCATGGGCATTTATATCATTACAAAAGAAATTTTCTTTTAAACAAAAAAGTATTCCGATCTGGAATACTTTTTTGTTTCTGCTAAAAATAATCGTTAGTGTTCACCGTATCCAACATCATCCATTTTACCGCTAAAAACCTTGTATTGAATCACAAAGTACGCTATAACTAATGCCAAAGCGATAAAAAACCAACTCATTCCGACAGATAACCCGTATTCAGCAGTAGCTGTATTGTAAATTGTCAATGATGGATTTACTTTATTCGTGGAAGGCAGCACATTAGGAAAAATGGAAGCCGTAGTTGATGCAAATCCGCCTACGAGGAACATACTGGAAAACAAAAATCCAAGACCATCTTTCTTAAACGTTCTCACTTTAAACAAGCCAAAAATCCCTATAAATGACAGCAAAGGAAATACCCAAAGCAAAGGATTTTCATTAAAATTGTGAAACGGTTCCGGTTCTATCCTATTCCAAATCAACAAGGAAGTAATCACCAATCCGAATAACACAAAATTGAGTCTAAAAACGACTTCTTTTAATTTGGCATTCAAAGATGAATTTGTTTTATAAATAATCCAATTGGCACCATGAATGGTAAGTGTAACTGTACTCACCACCCCTAAAAACAATGTAAACCAATCTATAATTCCCAATTGATCTGCCTGTGGGCTAAAGGTTGGATTCCATAACGGCAAAAAGAAATAATGTGCCTCCTGCGTTGAAACACCATTTTCAACCATCCCGAGATTTACGCCTCGAACAACATTTCCTAAAGCCACTCCAAAAAACAAGGCCAATAATAAACTGGCAATCCCGAAAGCTTTATCCCATATTACTTCCCACATCGGGTGATGAATCTGACCACGCATTTCTAAACCAATAGCCCTAAAAATCAGCAACCATAAAATCATCATTAAAGGCAGATAAAATCCGCTGAAAGAAGAAGCATACAAAGTAGGAAATGCAAAAAACAAAACACCGCCAGCAGCAATAATCCATACTTCATTGGCATCCCAAAAAGGACCAATGGCACTCGTTATTGCTTTTTTATCTTTCTCTGTTTTGGCAAAAAACAAATGAACAATCCCTGCTCCAAAATCATAGCCATCCAATACAATGTAAACAGCCAAAATCCCCATTAAAACTACATACCAAAAGAATTCCATAATTTATATATTTTCTGTTTGAGGTCCTTTATTTATAATTTTACCAACCAAGAGTAAAAACAGCATTCCTAATAAGAGATACAACCCTATAAATCCGAGGAGAGTAAATAAGGTATTCCCGGATGAAACTGTAGGTGAAGCTCCTTCTGTAGTGCGCAACAAGTTATAAACCAACCAAGGCTGTCTTCCTAACTCCGCTGTATACCATCCCGTTGTGTTGGCGATATACGGAAAGGGAAGCATAAAAAGCAAGGACCACAAAATCCATTTGGTTTCAAATAGTTTTCTTCTGATCAACTGGAAAACAGCAAAGGCCATCAACCCAATAAAAACGGTTCCCAACCCAACCATTATATGATACGCATAATAGAGTCCACTAATATTAGTCGGATGATCTTCTTCTTTAAATTGGTCCAAACCTTTGATTTCCTGATGCCAATTACCATAGGTCAAAAAACTCAAAATATTGGGAACAGCAATTTTGTTATCTAATTTTTTATCTTTTACATCAGGCTGGCCAATTAAAACAATTTCAGAACCCTCCTTTTCAGTGTGAAAAATACCTTCCATAGCTGCAAAAGTAACGGGCTGATGTTTCACCACATTCTTGGCTAACAAATCACCAGTAGGAACTGCTACAATTAAACTGGAAACCAATCCAAAAATAATTCCCGTTTTCACAAACAATTTTCCAAAATCCACATTCTTTTTACTCAGAATATAAAAGGCCCCAATTCCTGCTACCACAAAAGAACTGGTCACCATAGAAGCAGCCTGGTTATGCAGATAAGACGGCCACAACCAAGGATTTGAGAATAAGGCCGAGAAATTATTCAATACAAATTTACCATTGGCTAAAATTTCATAGCCCACTGGGTACTGCATCCAGGAATGCGTCGCAATGATTAAAAATCCGCTGGCCCAAGAACCAATAAAAATCAGTAATCCGGTAACAAAATGCCATTTATGCCCGAGTAGTTTTTCGCCATATAAAAACAAGCCTAAAAAAGAGGACTCCAAAAAGAAAGAAAACATGCCTTCCATGGCTAAGGTTTGTCCAATAATCCCTCCTGTTAATTCCGAAAACTTAGCCCAATTGGTTCCAAACTGAAATTCCATCGGGATGCCTGTTACCACACCCATAGCAAAATTGAGCGCAAAAATTTTCATCCAAAACTTGGTTGCCAGATTGTACTGCTCATTTTGAGTGCGCAAAAACTTCCATTTGAAATAAATAATAATCAAGGAAAGCCCCATGGTCAGCTGAGGAAAGAGGTAGTGAAAAGTAATCGTAAATGCGAATTGCATTCTATCGTAAAAAAGCATTTCTTCCATATAGAGAGTTTTATCAGAGGTTTTGCAAATTTACCCATTATAAGTAACATTTCTTTTACAAAAAAGACTTAGTTATTCATGCTTTGTTAATAATTTAAATGAAAATAGCCTGAATTCTACCATCCTTTTTTTATGATAATATTAAAATTTTGTGTAACATAAGTCACCCTATATTTCAAAAAACAGAATTACCTTTGTAGTCTAAAAATGAAATTTCGATATCATGCAAATAGAACAAATATACACAGGTTGTTTAGCACAGGGCGCTTACTATATCACTTCAAATGGTGAAGCTGTAATAATTGATCCGCTTAGGGAAATACAACCGTATTTAGATCGATTAGAAAGGGATAATGTCAAACTGAAATATATTTTCGAGACTCACTTTCATGCAGATTTTGTTTCCGGTCATATTGATTTGAGTAAAAACACGGGGGCTCCGATTGTTTACGGACCAACCGCTAAACCGGAATTTGAGGCTATCGTTGCTTCTGACAACCAAATATTTGAAGTTGGAAACATCAAATTTAAAGTGTTGCACACTCCAGGACATACCATGGAAAGCACCACTTATTTATTAATTGATGAAAACGGAAAAGATTATGCTATTTTCTCTGGCGACACTTTATTTATCGGTGATGTGGGAAGGCCTGATTTAGCACAAAAAGCAGCTTCAATGACCAAAGAACAATTAGCAGCTACTTTATACCATTCGTTAAGAACAAAAATAATGACACTGGCAGATGATGTTATTGTATACCCTGCTCATGGTGCCGGAAGTGCTTGTGGAAAAAATATGAGTAAAGAAACCGTATCAACTATTGGCAACCAAAAAGCAACTAACTATGCTTTGAGAGCCAACATGACGGAAGCCGAATTTGTAACCGAAGTGACTGAAGGTTTATTACCTCCGCCAGCCTATTTCGGAATGAATGTAGCCATGAATAAAAAAGGATACCAAAGTTTTGAAACTGTTTTAAATAATGGAATGAGAGCTATTGAAGTTTCAGATTTTGAAAAAGTGGCTGATGACACCGGAGCCTTACTTTTAGACACCCGAAACAATGCTGATTTCGCTAAAGGATTTATTCCGCAGTCGATAAACATAGGGATAAATGGAGATTTTGCCCCATGGGTAGGCGCTTTAATTGCCGATGTTAATCAGCCAATAATCTTAATCACCGATGCAGGACGGGAAGAAGAAGCAGTAACCCGCTTGAGCCGAGTTGGTTTTGATAATTTAATTGGTCATTTAAAAGGTGGTTTTGATGCTTGGGTTAAAGCCGGTGAAGAGGTTGATACTGTAAAAAGGATAACTGCAGAGCAATTTGCAGATGAAGTAAAAATTGGCGAAAGCGAAATAATAGATATTCGCAAAGAAAGCGAATATTGCGCTGAACACATTGAGGATGCTTATAACAAGCCTTTATCTTATATCAATGACTGGATAAAGGACATTAATCCAGAAAAACATTTTTACCTGCATTGTGCAGGAGGTTATCGCAGTATGATTGCCGCATCGATACTAGAAGCACGTGGTTTTAGAAATTTCACCGAAATCGAAGGCGGATTTAGTGCCATTGCAAAAACAAAAGTGCCTAAAACCGATTTTGTATGCCCAAGTAAAGTTTTGAAGTAATTTTTATTAACTAAATATCAATAAGCATGAAAAAAAATGTAGGCCCGGCAGATAGAGTTATTCGTATTGCTATGGCAGCTATTGTGGCTGTATTATTTGTAAGCAATACGATTAGCGGTACACTCGCATTGGTTTTAGGAGCATTTGCTATTATTTTATTGATAACAAGTTTCGTAAACTTTTGCCCTTTGTATTGGTCTTTTGGAATAAATACAAGGAAACCAAAATAGAATGAAAAACGAAGAGACCATAAATAAAGATCTAATCCTAAGGGAACGATTAGCTTTACAAAGAACAATATTGGCCAATCAATCTACTTTTTTGGCTTTTCTTAGAACAGCAATGTACTTTTTGGTGGCAGGTTTAAGCATTCGAAATCTATTAAAAATAGAGAATAGTTTCTTTATTGAAGTATCTTTCTATGCCATATCGTTACTTATATTCGGGTTTGGAACAGCTAATTATTTCAGACATAAAAAAATGATACTTGAAAACGAAAAGCACATTGGCAATTATAAAATGGAGTACTATGGAAAATGAAAAATGCTGTGTTGTTTCCTGTGAAAAACCTTTAGACAAAGACTATTGGGACGCACAATACAAATCAAACACAACAGGTTGGGACTTAGGAAAAATAGCACCTCCCATTAAGACTTTTATTGATACATTGACGAATAAAGACATTCGGATTTTAATTCCCGGATGTGGCAATTCCTATGAGGCTGAATATCTTATTGAACAGGGCTTTACCAATATTACCGTTATTGATATCGCGCCATCGTTAGTAGAAAATATTCAGCAAAAATTTGTGGGTAATAGCAATATCAAAATTATCCTCGGTGATTTCTTTGAGCATCAGGGGAATTATGATTTGATTATTGAACAGACTTTTTTCTGTGCTTTACCTCCAACCATGCGTCAAAAATATGTCTGGAAAATGCATCAGCTTTTAGCAGATAGCGGAAAATTAGCCGGTTTATTGTTTAATAGAACTTTTGAAGTAAGTCCTCCTTTCGGTGGAAACAAAGAAGAATATCTTTCGTTATTCAAAGACGCTTTCGATATTGAAAAAATGGATATCAGTGAAAATTCTGCCGCTCCAAGAGCTAATTCAGAATTGTTTATTGAATTAAAGAAGAACGCACAGTTTAGTGTAAACCTTTATGAATTTGAAGGAATTACTTGCAGCGGTTGTATGAACAGTGTCTCCGATGCGCTTTCTAAAATAAATGGAGTCTTAAATGTAAATATGAGCAGTGATTTTTCGGAAGTACTTATTGTTAGTACCAAAGAAATCAATCTGGGGGAGTTGCAAAAAGTAATTTCCTATGATGAAAAATACAAAATAAAGAAAATTAACAATTAGCATAAAAGAGTAAAAAGATGAAAGAGTTATTATTTCAAAACTGGCATTTCATGCGCTGGGTTCGTTTAGCATTTGCCTTGTTTTTATTTGCACAGGCATACATATTAAAAGAATGGATGTTTATTGCTTTTGGATTATTTTTCTTTATTCAGGTCATTTTTAATTCAGGCTGTGGCGCCAATGGTTGCGTAATTCCAAACATAAAAAACAAAAAAGATGAGCAACTTTAATCAAATCATCCAATCAGAAACACCTGTTTTAGTAGATTTTTTTGCGACTTGGTGTGGCCCGTGCCAAATGTTGGCTCCCATTCTGAAACAAGTAAAAGACAGTTTAGGCGACCGTGTGTCGATTATAAAAATTGATGTTGATAAAAACCAACAAATCGCATCTCAATATCAGGTTCGTGGTGTTCCTACCATGATTCTGTTTCAAAACGGAAAACAATTGTGGAGACAATCCGGTGTTGTTTCCAAAGAGGATTTAATCAAGACTATTTTAGAAAAGAGCAACAAATAAACTTTAAAAATCTATCTCAAAAAAAAATCCATAATTATGGATTTTTTTTGTTTGCTATTTCAAGATTTGTTTTAATTCACTTGCATCAATATCACTGTGAGAAGCATCATAAACTGATTTTCCCTCTTTAATCAGTACCAACTGTGGAGACTGATGAATCACTTGAAATCGACTGGCTATTTCATTAGAAACATCACGATGCAAAATCAGATCCAGAAAATAAGTATCTACTTCATCTGCTAAATCAAATTCATTTTCAAATTGCTTCAAAGCCATTCGGCTAACACTGCAACGTGTACTGTGTTTAAAAATAACAATCGGTTTTTCACCAGAGGCTGCAACAATCTCATTCAATTGACCTAAGTCGGTCAACTCAATCCAATTGATTTTACCGCCTTCTTTTCTGCTTTCTTCTGAATTCCCAAAAATGGAATTAAATATACTCATTTTGTCTTATTTTATGTCTTTTTGTCTTTATAAAATGATGAAAATCATTGGTTAAACGTCAATTTGTCCGTAAATTTATAGTGGAATACCATTTGACAATTCGATTGCAAAGTTAGTTATTAAACAGTATAAAACATAAAAACCTTTAATCATGAACATTAATAAATTTACCATTAAATCGCAAGAAGCCATACAGCTTTCGCAGCAATTGGTTCAGAGTTTGGGTCAACAGCAAATAGAAAACGAACATATCCTTAAAGCCATTTTTGAAGTAGACGAAAATGTGGCTCCCTTTATTTTGAAAAAACTGAACGTCAACGTGCCTTTGTTTCTTCAAATATTGGATAGCACCATTCAGAGTTTCCCTAAAGTTACGGGTGGTGAAATACAACTCTCCAGAATAGCCAACACTACTTTGAACGAATCCGAAATCATTGCCAAAAAAATGAATGATGAATATGTTTCTGTCGAACATTTAATTCTGGCCATATTTGATTCGAAAAGCAAAGTAGCCCAAATTCTAAAAGACCAAGGCGTAACCGGAAAAGGGTTGAAAGCCGCTATCGAAGAATTGCGCAAAGGAGAACGAGTAACTTCGGCCTCTGCTGAAGAAACCTATAATTCATTAAATAAATACGCCAAAAACCTTAACGAATTGGCCAGAAGCGGAAAATTAGATCCTGTCATTGGCCGTGACGAAGAAATTCGTCGGGTGTTGCAGATTCTAACCCGCAGAACTAAAAACAATCCAATGCTTGTAGGTGAACCGGGTGTAGGTAAAACAGCTATAGCCGAAGGTTTGGCTCACCGAATTGTAGATGGTGACGTTCCTGATAACCTGAAAGATAAAATTGTGTATTCTCTTGATATGGGTGCACTGATTGCCGGGGCCAAATACAAAGGTGAATTTGAAGAACGACTAAAAGCCGTTGTAAAAGAAGTTACTTCTGCCGAAGGGGATATTGTTTTATTTATTGACGAAATTCATACGCTTGTAGGTGCTGGTGGTGGCGAAGGTGCCATGGATGCCGCAAACATTCTAAAACCGGCTTTGGCTCGTGGGGAATTGCGTGCTATCGGAGCAACGACCTTGGATGAATATCAAAAATATTTTGAAAAAGACAAAGCACTCGAAAGACGTTTCCAAAAAATTATGGTTGAAGAACCAGATACCGAAAGTGCCGTTTCTATTTTACGTGGAATCAAAGAAAAATATGAAACACATCATAAAGTACAAATAAAAGACGAGGCCATTATTGCGGCGGTTGAATTGTCACAAAGATACATTACCAATCGTTTCCTTCCGGATAAAGCGATTGACTTAATGGACGAAGCTGCTTCTAAATTGCGTATGGAAATCAATTCAAAACCCGAAGAACTCGATGTTTTGGATCGAAAAATTATGCAATTGGAAATCGAAATTGAAGCCATCAAAAGAGAGAAAGACGAAAGCAAACTCAAAGTTTTGGGAATGGATTTGGCCAATCTCAAAGAAGACAGAAATGAGATTTTCGCCAAATGGAAATCTGAAAAAGATGTGGTGGACAACATTCAAACCGTAAAAACAGAAATCGAAGACTTCAAGTACGAAGCCGAACGCGCGGAACGTGATGGTGATTATGGAAAAGTAGCCGAAATTCGTTACGGAAAAATCAAAGAAGCGCAAGAACGTCTGGAAACATTGACAAAACAATTACAGGAAAATCAATCCGGAACTTCGTTGATAAAAGAAGAAGTGACCCGCGAAGATATTGCCGAAGTTGTTGCTAAATGGACTGGAATACCTGTTATGAAAATGCTTCAGGGAGAAAGAGAAAAACTACTCAGACTGGAAGATGAATTGCATCACAGAGTGGTGGGCCAGGAAGAAGCTATTCAGGCGGTGAGTGATGCTGTTCGCCGAAGCCGTGCCGGATTACAGGATATGAAAAAACCGGTTGGAACCTTCCTTTTCCTTGGTACCACAGGGGTTGGAAAAACCGAATTAGCAAAAGCATTGGCCGAATACCTATTTGACGATGAAAATGCCATGACCCGTATTGATATGAGTGAATACCAAGAACGTCATAGTGTAAGCCGATTGGTTGGTGCGCCTCCGGGATATGTGGGTTATGATGAAGGTGGACAATTAACGGAAGCGGTTCGTAGAAAACCATATTCTGTAATACTTTTGGATGAAATCGAAAAAGCGCATCCTGACACCTTTAATATATTGTTACAAGTTTTAGATGAAGGACGTCTGACAGATAATAAAGGACGTTTGGCCGATTTTAAAAATACGATTATCATCATGACTTCAAATATGGGAAGTCAGATTATTCAGGAGAAATTTGAAAATCTAAAAGGAGGAATCGAAGCCGCTACGGAAGCTGCCAAAGTAGAAGTATTAGGCTTATTGAAACAAACGGTTCGTCCGGAATTTCTAAATCGTATTGATGAAATTGTAATGTTTACACCGCTTACCAATGCCAATATTGCCCAAATTGTAGGTTTGCAATTGAAAAGCGTTACCAAAATGCTGGCGCAACAAGGCATCACTATGGACGCAACACCAGATGCCATTGCCTATTTATCCGAAAAAGGATATGATCCGCAATTTGGTGCCAGACCAGTGAAACGTGTAATACAAAGAGATGTTTTAAATAAATTGTCTAAAGAAATTTTAGCCGGAAAAATTAAAACGGAAAGTATAATTCTTTTGGATGCATTTGATGGTGAATTGGTCTTTAGAAATCAAAGCGAATTGGTATCCTAATCAAAAACCGATTTCCTTAAGAAATTACCAATCGAAATCAAAGTCTGATTTTAAGACACATATTTAACAAAAAACCGGAAAAAAAATATTTTTTTTCGGTTTTTTGCTTTTGAATAATCGAATATCATTTATATCTTTGTTGCAACAAAAAAACAATATGAGAACAATTACTAACAATACTTGGTGGTGGAATAATTTACGTCAGTCGTCGTGAACAAAGCTCCTATAGTATTAGTAAACTATAAATATAAAAGGCTTGTCATCACGACAAGCCTTTTTTTTTGATCTAATTATTAAACATACAAACAAGTCGGGACTTGTCTCTATCAAACAACAAACAAATGAAACCTTTTATACTAAACACAAATTACAAGCAAATCCTAGCCGATACGATTACTCCTGTGAGTGTGTATTTTAAAATTCGCGACAAGTTCCCTAACAGCTTATTACTGGAAAGTAGTGATTATCATGGCAATGACAATAGCTTTTCTTATATCTGTTGCAACCCGATTGCATCTATAAAAATAGAAAATGAAATCATTCACAAGACTTTTCCTGACGGTAGTTCTGAAAAAATTGCGATTGATGCCCATACCAATATTCCAGAAGTAATTCAAGAATTTTCGAGTCAATTCCAATCCGATAAAAATGATTTCAAATTCATTACTAATGGTTTGTTTGGCTACATATCCTACGATGCTGTTCGTTATTTCGAAAAAGTGACAATTGCCAAAAAAGACAATAGTATTGCCATACCGGATGTGTATTATGCGGTTTACCAAAATATCATAGCCATCAATCATTTTAAAAATGAGGCTTATATTTTCTGTCATAGTCTGGATGGAAGGAATAACATTTCAGAAATTGAACAATTATTACAATCCAGAAATATTGCTTCTTATAAATTCTCTAAAGAAGGAGAAGGTTTTTCGAATTTGACCGACGAAGAATTCAAGCACAATGTGGCTTTAGCCAAAAAACACTGTTTCAGAGGTGATGTTTTCCAATTAGTATTATCCCGAAGATTTACTCAAAGTTTTAAAGGGGATGAATTTAATGTTTACAGAGCATTGAGAAGTATCAACCCATCCCCTTATTTGTTCTTCTTTGATTATGGTGATTTCAAAATATTTGGTTCTTCTCCAGAAGCCCAAATTATTGTAAAAAACCGTAAAGCCGAAATTCATCCGATCGCAGGAACTTTCAAAAGAACTGGAGATGATGAAAAAGATGCTGTTCTTGCCAAAGAATTATCTGTAGACAAAAAAGAAAATAGTGAGCATGTGATGTTGGTCGATTTGGCCAGAAATGATTTGAGCAGAAACGGCCACGATGTCAATGTTGAAAAATACAGAGAAGTACAGTTTTTCTCTCACGTAATCCATCTGGTTTCTAAAGTGACTGGGCATTTACATGAAAAAGCCACAACAATGCAAGTGGTTGCCGATACTTTCCCTGCAGGAACTTTGAGTGGTGCACCAAAACACAGAGCCATGCAACTGATTGAGGATTATGAAAAAACAAATAGAAGTTTCTACGGTGGTGCCATCGGTTTTATGGATTTCGAAGGAAACTTTAATCATGCCATTATGATTCGTACTTTTCTAAGTAAAAATCATCAATTGCATTGCCAGGCGGGAGCTGGAATTGTTGCCAGTTCTGATGAAGAAAGTGAAATGCAGGAAGTATACAATAAATTAAGAGCTTTAAATGCAGCTTTGGATTTAGCCGAAACCATATAATGTAAGAACAAGTCGCGACTTGTCCCTAAAACTAAAACAAAATGAAAAAAATACTAGTCATAGACAATTACGATAGTTTCACTTACAACTTGGTACACTATCTGGAAGATTTAGATTGTGAAGTAACCGTTTACAGAAACGACGAGTTTGATATTGATGAAATTGCTGTTTTCGATAAAATTCTACTTTCCCCAGGTCCCGGAATTCCGGATGAAGCCGGTTTATTGAAAGAAGTGATTAGAAAATACGGCCCAACCAAAAGTATCTTTGGAGTTTGCCTTGGACAACAAGCGATAGGTGAAGTTTTTGGAGGAACTCTTTCGAACTTAGACAAAGTATACCATGGCGTTGCTACAACGGTAAAAACCTTAGTTGATGATGACCTTTTATTTGAAGGATTAGGAAACGAATTTGAAGTGGGACGCTACCATTCTTGGGTGGTAGACACTAATTTACCAGATGTTCTGGAAGCCACCTCTGTAGATGAAAACGGTCAAATAATGTCTTTACGTCACAAAACATTCGATGTACGCGGCGTGCAATTTCATCCGGAAAGTGTTTTAACACCTAATGGAAAAAAAATGTTAGAGAATTGGGTGAAGAGTTAGTTCCTAACTCCCAACCCGCTCCGAAGGAGGGAGTCAATGTCGCATAAACAGATTTAAGAATTTAGTTTCGGTTTAAAGCTTATAGCCTAAAGCCTACTGCTTAAAGCAAATTAAAAAAATGAAAAATATATTAAACAGATTAATCAATCACGAAATGCTTTCGAAGGAAGAAGCAAAAAACGTATTGGTAAATATCTCTAACGGAAGTTACAACACGAGTCAGATTGCCTCATTTCTTACCGTTTACATGATGAGAAGCATAAGTATTGACGAGCTTGCCGGTTTTCGTGAAGCCTTGTTGGAATTGTGCATCCGAGTAGATTTATCAGCATACAATACCATCGATTTGTGTGGTACCGGTGGCGACGGCAAGGATACTTTCAATATTTCTACTTTAGCTTCTTTTGTGGCAGCCGGTGCAGGAATAAAAATTGCTAAACACGGTAACTATGGTGTTTCCTCCATTTCTGGATCAAGCAACGTAATGGAAAAAATGGGAATCAAATTCAGCAATGACAATGATTTTTTACAGAAATGCATGGATAAAGCGGGTATTTGCGTTTTGCATGCCCCTCTATTTCATCCAGCAATGAAAAATGTCGGCCCTATCCGAAAAGAATTGGCTGTAAAAACATTCTTCAATATGTTGGGACCAATGGTTAACCCGTCGTTTCCTCAAAATCAATTGGTGGGTGTTTTCAATTTAGAACTGGCCAGAATGTATGCTTATTTGTACCAAAGTACCAATACTAATTTTACTATTTTACATTCATTAGACGGCTATGATGAAGTTTCTTTAACTTGTCCTACCAAAACCATCACCAATACAATGGAAGGCATGTTAAAACCGGAAGATTTTGGTGTTCGCCTTTTGCTGCAAAGCGAAATCGAAGGTGGAACTACCATCGAAGAATCAGCCAAAATGTTTACCGATATTATTTCCGGTCAAGGAACTGAAGCCCAAAATAATGTAGTGTGTGCCAATGCGGCCATGGCGATTGCCACCGTAACAAAATGCACTCCATTAGAAGGTTTTGAGTTAGCAAAAGAAAGTTTATTTTCAGGAAAAGGGCTGGCGGCTTTGAAAACATTACAAGAATTAAGCGAAAATTAAAGTAATGGCTTTTGAATTAAAAAATGTAGTTCCATGGGGGCGAAGTCTGGGGGAATATATCAAAATCTTCAAACTGACTGATTCCGATTTGAATAGTAGAATTATTAGTTTTGGAGATGGCCCAGCAAGTTTCAATTCAGAAATGACAAAACTTGATAAAATGGTAGTTTCATTAGATCCTATTTATCAATTTACAAAAGCCGAATTAAAACAAAGAATCGACGAAACGAAAGAAATTATTATTGAACAAACAAGATTAAATCAAGGAAATTTCGTTTGGAAAAACATAAAAAACCTTGATGAATTGAAGCAGATTCGCATGAAAGCAATGACTAACTTCATTAATGATT
>RCUQ01000348.1_pt1 | contig 22218 bp, 19 predicted proteins | sample 2166351 | NCBI WGS metagenome assembly RCUQ01 (sample SAMN09932597, study PRJNA488358) | compost metagenome | feature: garden; material: soil; isolation source: compost soil in acetonitrile-enriched culture | place: Germany: Experimental Botanical Garden Goettingen | collected 2016-01-27
AATGACTTGCGTGAAATAATTGTGTCTTTGTGCATTCTCAATATTTAACAATTTGAGTGTGCTTGTGTAACAAGTGGCGTGCACTGCGGAAGGTGCGGGTTTACAGAGTGGGGCCGGGTGTATAGACCGTATAGTGCGTGGCGACTTTGTGTCTGGCTAAGCCGTCACGCTTGTGCTCACAGCTGGCCATGTTCGGCAAAGGAATACACTTTTTTGTTGCCGACCACGAAATGATCCAGTACCCGTACATCGATCAGTGCCAGCGCGTGCTTGAGTGCCTGCGTCAGGCTGTGATCGGCTGCGCTGGGCTCGGGCGAGCCGGACGGATGATTATGCGCCAGGATGATGCTGGCGGCGTTGTGTGCGAGCGCTTCCTTGACGATTTCTCGCGGATAGACACTGGTGTGGGTCAGCGTGCCGCGAAACAGCTCTTCGCAGGCGATAAGCCGATTCTTGACATCGAGAAACAGGACCGCGAAGGATTCGTAGGCTTTGCCGCCTAATAAAAGCAGCAGATAGCGGGTCACTGCCTGCGGCGAATTGAGTGCGATGCCGATAGACAGTTCTTCATTCAGGGAGCGGTGCGTGAGTTCGAGCACGGCCTGCAATTGCGCATATTTGGCTGGCCCCAGCTCATGTAGCTTGGAAAAATCGCTGAGGCTGGCGGAAAACAGGCTATTGAGCGAACCAAAATGATTCAACATGTCCCGTGCCAGATCGACCGCGCTTTTGCCAGCTACCCCGAGGCGCAAGAATATTGCTAGTAGCTCGGCATCCGAGAGTTTGGTCGCGCCATGTCTGATGAGTCGTTCGCGCGGCCGGTCATGCACCGGCCAGTCTGTAATCGCCAAGATTGCCCCCTGCCAGGAAACGATGGATGCAAAAGAGATATGTGTTTACACGGCTTTGTCATGCCATTTCAATTATGAGAGGGCTTGAACGGGCAAGGTGGCTTAAAATAGCGCTAGTCGCGCAACTCGGAGTTTTCCCATGTCGAATCAAGCATTGCCTGTCGTTACGGAAACGGCTTACCTGACGTTGCATTACCGTCTGGCATCCAGTGACGGCGCAGATATCGTCAGTACCTTTGCCGAGAATCCGGCTACCTTGCAATTGGGGCAGGGACAACTGGCGCCATTTCTCGAGGCTTGCCTGCTAGGCTTGCCGGAAGGCGTGCATCAGACCTTTGAATTGCCCCCTGAGCGTGCTTTTGGTCCGCGCAATCCGGAACTGCTGCAACGCTTGTCGCGGGACGTGCTGGATAAGAATTCAGTGCCGGGTGATGATTATGCGATCGGTGATCTGGTTGAGTTCGCGGCACCTAGCGGTGGTCAGTTTGCCGGCGTGTTGCGTGAGATTGATGAAGAAACCGCCTTGTTTGACTTCAATCATCCGCTGGCGGGGCAATCGCTGCAGTTTGAAGTGAAGATCATCGGCATACTGTAAGTTGATGGTGTGGTCACGAGCTGAGATGAGCGCTCGTGAATACGCTGATTGCAACAAGAAGTTGGCAACAAGATTTTTAAGCGGACCTGGCCATTGCGAGGGCCGCAGCAGCTAAGGATAAAGATGGATACCGAAATTTTACTTGCCCAGCCGCGCGGCTTTTGCGCCGGCGTGGATCGTGCGATTGAAATCGTGGAACGTGCACTGACCGAGTTCGGTGCGCCGATCTATGTGCGTCACGAGATTGTGCATAACGCCTATGTGGTGACCGATCTGCGTAACAAGGGTGCGATCTTTATTGAAGAACTGGATGATGTGCCGGCGGGCAATACGGTGGTGTTTTCCGCGCATGGTGTGTCCAAGGCAGTGCAGGCAGAAGCCGAGAAGCGTGGTTTGCGCGTATTCGATGCGACTTGCCCGCTGGTGACCAAGGTTCATATCGAAGTTGAAAAAATGCGTCGTGATGGCCGTGAAATCATCATGATCGGCCACGATGGTCATCCTGAAGTCGAAGGCACAATGGGCCAGATTGACGATGGCATGCATCTGGTCGAGACGGTGGACGATGTCGAAAAGTTGCAGGTACGCAATCCGGACATGATTTCGTATGTCACGCAAACTACCTTATCGATCGACGATACCGCTGACGTGATAGCTGCGCTGAAAGCGCGCTTCCCGAATATCTCTGAACCGAAGAAGGCTGACATTTGCTACGCCACCACCAATCGCCAGGAAGCCGTGAAGTTCATGGCGCCGCAGGTAGATATGGTGCTCGTGGTCGGCAGCCCGAACAGCTCTAACTCCAATCGTTTGCGTGAAGTCGCCGAGAAGCGCGGTGTACCCGCCTATATGGTCGACAATGCATCGCAAATCGATCCGGACTGGGTGCGTGGCAAACGTCGTATCGGCCTGACCGCTGGCGCTTCTGCACCGGAAGTATTGGTGCAGGCAGTGATCGACCGCCTGAAAGAATGTGGCGCACAAAGCGTGCGTACGCTGGAAGGGGTAGAAGAAAATGTGACCTTCCCGCTGCCTAAGGGACTGAAGCGTTAATTGTCGCTGCGCTAATTACTGATTTGTCTTTAGTATCTACGGATAAATTGAATGGCGGCGGCGATGCATTCGGTATAATCGCGGCCAGCTTCTTCATCGTTTGCAGCTGTTTGCAAGCGTTTATCCAGAGACGAACCGGAGACAATAAGATGATGATTCCTGCCCGAATTTCCTCGCTGATGACGATCTTCATTCGTCCTTCCGAATAAACAGCTGTATACCGCGCGGCACCTTCGATTTGAATCAGGGTGCCGTTTTTGTTTTATCTGGAATGTTTTTTGCGATAGCCACATGGTTGGAGCGGACGGGCAGGTTGCCCGGTGGGCGCAAACGATGGGACACCATCCTTTAAGAGAGTTGGCAAAACATGGATATTTTCATCCAGCAAATCATTAATGGTCTGGTACTGGGCAGCATGTATGCGCTGGTCGCGCTCGGCTACACCATGGTGTATGGGGTGCTTAACCTGATCAATTTTGCGCATGGTGATGTGCTGATGATAGGGGCAATGGCCGGCCTGACCATACTCAAGATGCTCAATACGGTGGCACCGGATCTACCCGGTATCGTCAAGCTGATCATCGCCATACTCGGCGCCATCCCGGTCTGCGTGGCGGTCAACGTATTGATAGAGCGTGTAGCTTACCGGCGGCTGCGCAATGCGCCGCGGCTGGCACCGCTGATTACGGCGATCGGCGTTTCCATCTTGCTGCAGACGCTGGCGATGATGATCTGGGGGCGCAGCCCGATTCCGTTTCCACAAGAAATGCCGACCGAACCTTTGCACATCATGGGTGCGTTGATTTCTCCTACGCAGGTGATGTTGCTGATACTGGCTGCAGTGGCGATGGGCTTGCTGGTTTTACTAATTGAAAAAACCAGAATGGGACGCGCCATGCGTGCCACTTCCGAGAATCCGCGCGTGGCTGGTTTGATGGGCGTTGATTCGAATCGCGTGATCGTGATGACCTTTGCCATCGGTGCCGTGCTGGCAGCGATTGCAGGTGTGATGTGGGCTGCCAATTATTCATCGGCGCAATTTGCGATGGGCTTTGTGCCTGGACTCAAAGCATTTTCGGCTGCGGTACTGGGCGGTATCGGCAATATCTACGGTGCGATGCTGGGCGGTATTTTGCTCGGTCTGATTGAAAGTCTGGGGGCCGGTTATATCGGTGACCTGACGGGCGGTTTCCTCGGTAGCCACTATCAGGATATCTTTGCCTTCGTGGTGTTGATTATTGTTCTTACGCTGCGACCGTCCGGCATCATGGGCGAACGTGTGCCCGACCGTGCGTAAGGAGGGAATATGGCTAATTACTTCGATACCAAAAATAATCCGCGCAAAGCCTATGGCGGCTTGTTGCTGATACTGGCAATTGCGCTGGTGTTTCCGTTCATCGCGCAGAACTTCGGTAACTCCTGGGTCCGCATTATGGACTTTGCGCTGCTCTACATCATGCTGGCGCTGGGTTTGAATGTGGTGGTCGGTTTCGCTGGTTTGCTGGATCTGGGCTATATCGCTTTCTATGCAATCGGCGCTTATTTGACGGCTTTGCTGGCTTCGCCGCAGTTCGCGGTGGTGCTGGAATCCTTCGTCAATCAATATCCTGCCATCGGGGAAACGCTGCTGTGGGTGTTCGGTCCCGAGATTGCGCAGAATGGTATCCATCTGTCGCTATGGGTGATCGTGCCGCTGGCCGCTTTGGTTGCAGGCTTCTTCGGTGCCTTGCTGGGCGCACCGACCTTGAAACTACGCGGTGACTATCTGGCGATCGTCACGCTGGGTTTTGGTGAAATCATCCGTATCTTCATGAACAATCTGAATGGTCCGGTGAATATCACGAATGGTCCGCAAGGGATCAACCTGATAGACCCGATTCGCATCTTTGGCGTCTCGCTCAATGGCGAGGCTGGTTCGCGCGCGACGGTGATGATAGGCGACTACGCGATGCCATCGGTGAACGCCTACTACTTCCTGTTCCTGTTCTTGTGTATTGCGATTATCTTCATCTCGGTGCGCCTGCAAAACTCGCGTCTGGGGCGCGCCTTCGTCGCTATACGCGAAGATGAAATTGCCGCCAAGGCGATGGGTATCAACACGCGTAACGTCAAATTGCTGGCCTTCGCGATGGGTGCTTCTTTCGGTGGCGTGGCCGGTGCAATGTTCGCGTCCTTTCAGGGCTTTGTGTCACCCGAGTCTTTCTCTCTGACCGAGTCGATTGCGGTACTGGCGATGGTGGTGCTGGGCGGTATGGGACATATTCCGGGCGTCGTGTTGGGTGGCATTATTCTGGCTGCTTTGCCGGAAGTCTTGCGCCATGTGGTGGAGCCTTTGCAGCAAAGTTTGTTCGGTGAAGTATTGATCGATGCCGAAGTCTTGCGTCAATTGCTATACGGACTGGCGATGGTCTTGATCATGCTGTATCGCCCGGCGGGTTTGTGGCCTTCTCCGAAGAGTGAAGACCGGCCAGTCGCGGATAACGATACCGCGAAAAAATCCACTGATGTCGTGGCCGTCTGAGAGGAATGATATGAGCGAACAAATCATTCTTAATATCGCTGGTGTCAGCAAACGCTTTGGCGGTTTGCAGGCTTTGTCAGACGTCAACATCAAGATCATGCAGGGCCAGATCTATGGCTTGATTGGTCCTAACGGGGCCGGAAAAACGACTTTTTTCAATGTCATCACCGGCTTGTATCAGGCCGATAGCGGCAGCTTCGAGCTGGCGGGTAAGCCTTATTCGCCGTCGGCACCACATAAGGTGGCGAAGGCTGGCATCGCCCGAACTTTTCAAAACATTCGTTTGTTCGGTGAGATGACGGCACTCGAGAACGTCATGATAGGACGCCATGTGCGCACCCATCAGGGCTTGTTCGGCGCGGTGTTTCACCACAAGGCGGCGCGACGCGAAGAAGCGGAAATACGTCAGCGTGCGATGGAATTGCTGGAGTTCGTCGGCATTGCGAAATTCGCGGAACGCACCGCACGCCATCTCTCGTATGGTGATCAGCGTCGTCTGGAAATTGCACGTGCGTTGGCAACCGATCCGCAATTACTGGCGCTGGATGAACCGGCGGCCGGCATGAATGCGACAGAAAAACTGGGCTTGCGCGAGTTGCTGGTCAAGATCAAGGCGGAAGGTAAAACCATTTTGTTGATTGAACATGACGTCAAACTGATGATGGGTCTGTGCGACCGCATCACGGTGCTGGACTATGGCAAGCCGATTGCTGAAGGTGTGCCTGCCGAGGTGCAAAAGAATCCGGCCGTGATCGAAGCCTATCTGGGAGGTTCGCACTGATGGCTGAAACCATACTCAACATTAGCGGACTGAAAGTCGCTTATGGCGGCATTGAAGCAGTCAAGGGTATAGACCTGCAAGTCAATAAAGGTGAACTGATCACGCTGATCGGTGCGAATGGTGCGGGCAAGACCACCACGCTCAAGGCGATCACCGGCACCTTGCCGAATTGCCGGGTAGAAGGACATATCGAATATGCCGGGCAGCCTATCAAGGGTTTGCATTCCTTCGAGCTGGTGCGCAAGAAGCTGGCGATGGTACCCGAAGGGCGCGGCGTCTTCACCCGTATGTCGATACAGGAAAACATGTTGATGGGCGCGTTCACACGCGATGACAAAGAGGGCATCGCCGCCGACATCGATAAGTGGTTCGAAGTATTCCCTCGGCTGAAGGAACGCGCAGCGCAAATGGCAGGCACCTTGTCCGGTGGTGAGCAGCAGATGCTGGCGATGGCACGCGCGCTGATGAGTCATCCTGAACTGCTGTTGCTGGATGAACCGTCTATGGGTCTCTCGCCGATTATGGTTGAGAAGATTTTTGAAGTGATACGGTCGGTCTCGGCACAGGGCATTACCATCTTGCTGGTCGAACAGAACGCGAAGCTGGCCTTGCAGGCGGCGCATAGAGCTTATGTGATGGAGTCCGGTCTGGTCACCATGCAGGGCGATGCCCAGCAAATGCTGAATGATCCCAAGGTCAAGGAAGCTTATTTGGGCGAGGGTTGAGTCTTGCCGCAGTACAGCGGCGGGATTGCTTGCAAATGGAGCGCTCAATGTACTGAGCGCTCTTTTTTTGTGCGTTTCATCAACGGCAGGGCATTATCCGCACGGAAATGATGCATGCACAGCAAGTCACTTCCTCGCAGCGCAAGAGCGCCTGTTTTTGGTTTCCGTCTGATGTGACATGTTACTTAACGCTTACTGCTACTTTCGTCATATTTCTGCGTACTGGCATCAAGTTTGCTAAAGAAGCTTAACCGGTAGTTTTATCCAGCTTGCTGCAAAACCCGGGTATCGATATTTTGCAACCCATTGACAAATGTTTTTGTGGGGCTAAACTACGCTTAAATCTGACATGTCAGTAATAGACATGCGTATTTGAAGGGCGTAAAGAGGTTCCATAATTACATCGGAGATATTTATGAATCGCATCAGCACAACCAGCTCGAGTTTGTCGAGCAGCACCAGATGGTGGCAGCTTTTCTTTGGCGTCGTCGCCATGATGGCTATCTCCAGCCCGCAATATGTATGGGCTTTATTTACGACAGAATTGACGGCTTCGCTCGGCGTATCGCTGACCGAAGTACAGGTGACCTTTGCGATCCTGATTGTTGCGCAAACCTTTCTTTCGCCATTTCAGGGCTATCTGATCGACAAGTTCGGCCCACGCATGTTGCTGTCGGCCGGCGCTATCCTGACCGCATTGAGCTGGGTGCTGGCTTCCACCGCAACCACGGTCTGGGGTTTGTACTTTAGCTATGGCTTACTGGGTGGTGTCGGTACCGGCATTATCTATGTCGGCGTGGTCGGCCTGATGGTGCAGTGGTTCCCGGAAAAACGCGGTTTCGCGGTCGGTATGGTCGCCGCCGGTTATGGCTTTGGCGCGATCCTGACCACCTTTGCGATTTCCAGCAGCATCAAGACGGCTGGTGTTTCCAGCACCTTGATGACCTTTGGTCTGATCATCGGTGTGGTCGGCTTTCTGGCGGCACAAGGTATGCGCCGTCCTAAGGTCAATGAAGTGACTGAGCTGGCTGTGCGTCACAAAGCGAGTGATGCGAATACCGAATCCAAACATGGCTATAAATCTAGCGAAATGCTGAAGAAGCCTGTGTTCTGGCTGATGTTCCTGATGATGACCATGATGTCGACTTCGGGCTTGATGGTGATTTCGCAAATGGGTGCGTTTGCCAAAGACTTCGGGGTGCACGATGCGATGGTATTCGGCATGGCAGCTTTGCCGCTGGCTCTGACCATAGATCGTTTTGCGAATGGATTGACGCGGCCTTTCTTTGGCTGGGTGTCGGATCGCATCGGTCGTGAAAACACCATGTTTATCGCGTTCGGCATGGAAGGCGTGGCGATGACCTTATGGTTGATGACCACCGATAACCCGGTCTTGTTTGTGTTGTTGTCCGGCGTCGTGTTCTTCGGCTGGGGCGAAATTTTCTCGCTCTTCCCATCGATCCTGACCGATACTTTCGGCACCAAACATGCGACCACCAATTATGGTTTTCTGTACATGGCGCAAGGTGTGGGTTCCGTACTGGGTGGCCCGCTGGCAGCGATGATGCACGAGGCAACAGGTTCGTGGACACCGGTCTTCATGACGGTGATCGGCATGGATTTTTTGACCGCTATTCTGGCTTTGGTGATCCTCAAGCCTATGCGTCGCAAATTCCTGGCCAACACCAAGTACGAAACAGAAGTCAGTAGCGCTGCTGCACCAGCGGCTGCTTACAAGTAATACCGCTGTTTCGGAGCGGGTGTTGTGCCCGCTCCGGAATGTCGTTTAGGGATAGTCCGGAGTTCGCCGGACTATGCTGTTTTTATTTTTCGATCCTTAAGGTTTTTATGCTGAATACTACCAACGCAACACGTGGCATGGCCGTTGCACCGCATTCATTGGCTGCACAGGCAGCTTTATCTGTCTTGCAGGATGGCGGCAACGCCATCGAGGCGATGGTCGCCGCAGCGTCGACGATTGCTGTTGTTTACCCCCACATGAACGGCATTGGTGGTGATGGCTTCTGGGTTGTGTCGGAACCGGGCAAACCGGTAGTCGCGATTGAAGCGTGTGGCGTGGTGGGTGCAGGCGTATCGCTGGATTACTATAAAGAACGCAAGCTGGACACCATACCTATGCGTGGTCCGGTCGCCGCCAACACGATGGCAGGGACCGTCGGTGGCTGGCAGGAAGCATTGAACATCAGCGCCGGCTGGGGTGGCAAGCTGGGCTTGAATCGCTTGCTGGCGGACGCCATCCATTACGCCGAGCAAGGCATACCGGTGACGCCGTCGCAATATGCGAGCACCTCGGCCAAGCTCCAAGAGTTGGTCAATCAGCCGGGCTTTGCCGATACCTTTTTGGTCGATGGCAAGGCCCCTGAGGCGGGCAGCCGCTTCGTGCACAAACGCATGGGCAAGACGCTGCGTACATTAGCCGAGCAGGGACTGGATAGTTTTTACCGCGGTGATCTGGCGAAAGAAATCGCCGCCGATCTGGCTGAAGTCGGTTGCCCGATTACCTTGCAGGATTTGAATGATTACCACGCGCGCACCGGCGTGCCTATGCATCTGAAACATAGTCTGGGTGATGTCTACAATACAGCGCCACCGACACAGGGCGTGATTTCGCTGGCGATCATCGGCATACTGGATCGCCTGAACATCGGGCAGTACAAAGAAGACAGCCTGGAATATATCCATCTGGTAGTGGAAGCGACAAAACAAGCCTTCGCGATCCGCGATCGTTATGTGATTGATCCGGCTTATATGTCCATCGAGCCGCAAAGCATACTGACCGATGAATTCCTCGCACCGTATGTCAGCAAGATACGCGTCGATCAGGCGTTGCCGTGGGGGCAAGGCAAGGGACCGGGCGACACGATCTGGATGGGCGTGATCGACGGCGAAGGACGCGCAGTGTCCTTTATCCAAAGTATTTATCACGAGTTCGGCAGCGGCGTGGTCTTGCCGCGTACCGGTATCAACTGGCAAAACCGTGGTTGCTCGTTCTCATTGGATCCGCAGCATCTGAACGTGCTGGTACCGGGCAAGAAGCCTTTCCATACGCTCAATCCTGCGCTCGCACGCTTCAAGGATGGTCGCACCATGGTGTACGGCACGATGGGTGGCGATGGTCAGCCGCAAACACAGGCTGCAGTATTCACCCGTTACGCGGTATACGGTCAGGCTGTACAGCAGGCGATTACGGCACCACGCTGGTTGCTGGGTCGCACCTGGGGTCAGAGCTCTGATTCTCTCAAGCTTGAAAGCCGTTTTGCACCAGAGATCATTGAGGGCTTGCGCGCCCTTGGGCATGAAGTCGATGTGATCGCCGAGTTTGATGAAATGGTTGGTCACGCGGCGGCCATCGTGCGCGACGCAGATGGTATTTTTGCCGGTGGATTCGATCCACGCAGCAACGGCATCGCTGCCGGCTTCTGATTGTGATGTGAAAAAAAAAGCGCAGACTGATTGCTCAGTCTGCGCTATGTGCTGCGGTTTTGTGTTCGGTGTTACATGCCACCCATGAATTGCAGGGTCTTGCGCGTGTATTCTTCCACGTAATCGATCAGGCGGTCGGACGCGTCTCGTGCGCCGGCTTCATCGTTGGCCGCGATCGCACGTGCGATACCGGCATGCAGTTGTGACACGCGTTGCAAGTCGCCAAAGCGCTTGAAATGCAGATACCAGAAGCGACGGGTTTGCGCTTCTATCGGGCCGATCGCGTAGGACACGTATTTGTTTTGTGCCGTCTCGATGCAGAGCGAATTGAACTCACGGTCTGTTTCGATAAAAATATTGCCGTCATTTTGCTGGGCCGCGCGATCAAATTCATTTGCCAGTTGCAGGAAGATTACGCGCTGATCTTCCATCGCCAGACGGGCCGCGCGACCGGCGATGATTTTCTCCAGCTCACGCCTGACTTCTATCATGTTCAATTGATCGGCCAGATCGATATCAGAAACGATCACACCCGAACGCGGCAGGATCTTGACGTTGCCTTCAATGGCCAGTCGCTGCAAGGCTTCACGCAAAGGCGTGCGGCCAAAACCGAGCGAGCGGTTCAAGGCTTTCTCTGAAATTTTGCTGCCGGGTGGCAGCTTCAGCGTCACGATCATCTCTTCCAGGATGCGATAAGCCATTTGCGCCTGGTTCTCCCCGTTCCCCTCCATCTCGGACTGTAAGGCTTTTACTTGTTCTTCCGTGATCATTGCTCAACCTTTGAAATAGCGAATATTCGAAGTAAATCAGTATTCTAAAGCGCGCCGCAAAGTCTCATTCCATGCCGCACGAACGTGGCATTTGAAGCATTTTGCATGCCGGGTTGCGCAAATTATACGATTCGGCTCGACTTGCAATCCAATTATCTTCATATCCGCTGTCATTCGCGGCGCAAAAACGCCACGGCCATGCAAAAAGCCCGCTTCATTTGCATGAAACGGGCTTTGGCTATGAGGGCGGGACTGCTTAGTAGCGATAGATCTGGTTGTTTTCGACCCGGACGCGTTCGCCGACCTGCAGGCCGTTCGGATTTTGCAGGTTAAAGGATTGGAAGCCGCCGTTATTGAGGCGGATATTCACCTGATAGTACTGTTGGCCGGGCGAGGCGTTTCTTTCGATCTGGTTGCCGAGCAATGCGCCGCCGATCAAACCGGCTGCGGTAGCAACTGCGCGACCGCCGCCTTTACCGACCTGGTTACCCAAGACGCCGCCGACTACACCACCGGCCAGCGCACCGCCGCCGCTGCCTTCATTGCGGATCTGCATGGGCTGGATCGAATCGACGATACCGTCGCCGGCGTAATTACCCTGGCTGTAGCCCTGGTTATGTGTCGGGTATTGCTGTTGCGGGTAGCTGGCAGCTGGATAGCCTTGCGCCGGGTAAGTCGCCTGCGGATAAGCCGGATATTGACGCACGTTATCGTTTGGGTAATAGGTGGTACAGCCGGCCAATACGGTAACGGCGAGAAGAGCGACGACGACAGCTGTTTTATTTGTTTTCATGATGACTCCGAAGGTAATCCTGTACTAAAGGACAATATTAGTCGGTAATTTGATGCTGCGCTGATCTTGCGTTTGATCTTGCCTTAACCGCGCGCCCGACTGGCAAATCCCGATTGCTTCAGTAGACATCATTCGACGATGAAAGTGCTACTGAAACTGTGTAAATGGATACGCTCATTTGTAACAAATGATGAATATCTGCTGCCTGTAGACAGTTGTCATCTTATTGCCCCACGCGTTGGCCGGGCCCAATCACTGCAGCGAAATTCTCATAATCAAGCGCGTTTTTATTCGTTTGTCGCGTATTTGCTTTCTTATATTCTGATTGCACGAATTCAAGCACAGCCAGCAATGATGGCTGTGAGCAGTCAAGCAAAGGAAAACGAAATGAGTGCATCACCACAAACAGCAGTCGCCGCCGACACGTATCAAGCGGTGGATGCGGTCACCGCAGTTTCCGAGCTGTTGTCTAAAGACGGCGTCACTCCGCAGCATGCATGGCAGCTTTTTTCCAGTGGTAAGGCGGTGCTGGTTGACGTGCGTACCGCGGAAGAGCGCGCCTTCGTCGGCTATGTACCAGACAGTGTGCATGTGGCGTGGGCGACCGGTACCAGTCTGACGCGTAACCCGCGTTTTGTACGCGAGCTGGAAGCCAAAACCGGGAAAGACAAAACTATCCTGCTCTTGTGCCGCAGCGGCAAACGTTCCGCACTGGCGGCAGAGGCGGCACAGAAAGCCGGCTTTACTCAGGTCTTTAATGTACTGGAAGGATTCGAAGGCGAATTGAACGAGCAGCAGCATCGTGGCGGCAGTGACGGTTGGCGTTATCACCAATTGCCCTGGGTCCAGGACTGAGCGTATCCACCATGAGCAAGTTGTGTATCTCTTTGGGTCTGGCTGTGCGGCAGTTGCGCGAAGCACAGGGCTGGTCGCAGGAAATCCTCGCTGAAAAAGCCCAGCTCAATCGTTCCTATGTCGGCGAAGTGGAGCGCGGCAAGACGATCCCTTCATTGATTACGCTGGACAAGCTGGCCAGTGCTTTGGGTTTGAAAATCTCGGACCTGCTTTTGCATTGTGAACGGATCAGCGGACTGCAAGCCGTCTACAAACTCAACTTGGCGGCTATAGCATGTTGAGCACAAAGCCAATCCCGCTGACACTCAGCTCCTGATTTGTGCTGTTTTGTTCTTACAGTTTTTACGTCTTCTCTATTCATCATCTCTAATTAACGGAAATCCTCATGGCAGATACTCCTTCATCACAAGTGGCATTGGGCGACAATGCAGCGCGTCAGTTAGCGAACGCAACCAAAACAGTTCCTCAGTTATCGATCATCTCGCCACGCTGGTTGACGCACCTGTTGCAATGGGTGCCGGTCGAAGCGGGTATCTACCGTGTGAATCAGGTTAAAAATCCTGAATCGATCAAAGTCACCTGCACCTCACGTGAAGAAGAAAATCAACTGCCGCGTACCTTCGTTGATTATGAAGAAAACCCGCGTGAACATTATTTGAATGCAGTCAGCACCATTCTCGATGTGCACACCCGTGTTTCTGATCTGTACAGCAGCCCGCACGATCAGATCAAGGAACAACTGCGTCTGACGATAGAAACCATCAAGGAAAATCAGGAAAGCGAACTCATCAACAACCCTGACTACGGCCTGCTGGCGCAAGTCACCGATGAGCAACGCATCTTCCCATTGACTGGTGCGCCGACCCCGGACGATCTCGATGAATTGCTGACCAAGGTCTGGAAAGAACCGGCATTCTTCCTCGCCCACCCGCTGACGATTGCAGCGTTTGGCCGCGAAGCGACACGCCGTGGTACGCCACCACCGACAGTCAGTCTGTTCGGTTCGCAATTCATTACATGGCGCGGTGTGCCGCTGATCCCGTCGGATAAAGTGCCGGTCGCTGATGGCAAAAGCAAAATCATCCTGTTGCGCGTAGGCGATAAACGTCAGGGCGTGGTCGGTTTGTTCCAGCCTGGTTTGCCGGGTGAGCAAAGCCCGGGTCTGTCGGTACGCTTCATGGGTATCAACGGTCAGGCGATCGCGTCTTACCTGATTTCGCTGTACTGCTCGCTCGCGGTGTTGACACCCGATGCGCTCGCCGTACTGGATGATGTTGAGATTAATAAATACCACGACTATCCGGACACCTACCGCTAAGTTGCGATCATGAGTAACACATCTCCTCCTGTGCAACTTCCGCCGACCGGCGAAGCGCCTATCGATCCGGCTGTACTGGCACGGATGGCCACTGCCTTTTTTTCGGCTTTGCCGAACCAAGGCACACCATCCTTGCCAGGCGTACAAGCGCCGGTGACTCTGGCGCCGCCAGGTTCGCCCCTGGCTAGTCCAGCTGGCTTTGGTCCATCGGTACCGGGTACACCGATTCCGCAAGGACAGATCCCCGGTAGCAATCTTTTGCCAGCCTCGCCTGCGCAATTACCTTCACTGGCCAACCGGGCGCCTGCCTTATTGCCGCATGCGAGTGCGCCGAATGGTGTGCCGGATACGGTGATCAGCACCTTGCCGGCTTACGAGCCGCGTCTGGGTGGTGCCGCACTCGGTGTGCCGCAAGCGGCTCTGCCGTCACAAGCTAGCGGCGAGCAGGCTGCGCCTTATTACTTCCTGCAGCAAGGATCTGCCGCAACTGCAGGACGCGATAGCGCTCCGGCTTCGGTCAATATTCTTGATCAATTGGCGCAACAGCCATTTGCAGCGCCAGCCGCTAGTGATGTCGCACGGCCGCAAGTTCCTGCATCGGCAACGCAGCCATCGACAGAGCCTAAGTATTACTTCGTCGATTCGGTTGTATTGCCTAGCGGTTATGTCACGCCAGCCAAAGCCCACCCGCATGGTGATGCGCAAGCTTCAGGTATTCCGCAAGCAGATCACAGCCGTCATCCGGCCTTTGATGTGCATGCAGTACGGCGCGACTTCCCGATCTTGCAGGAACGCGTGAATCGCCGCCAACTGGTCTGGTTTGATAATGCGGCGACGACACACAAGCCACAATCGGTCATAGACCGCATCGCTTACTTTTACGAACACGAAAATTCCAACATACACCGTGCCGCGCATGAGCTGGCGGCACGTGCAACCGATGCTTATGAAGGTGCACGCCAGCGTGTGAAAAACTTCATCAATGCGCCGGATGTGAATGAAGTGATTTTCGTGCGCGGAACGACAGAAGCAATCAATCTGGTGGCAAAAAGCTGGGGTGGTCAACACGTAGGTGAGGGCGATGAAATCATCGTCAGCAATCTTGAACACCACGCCAACATCGTGCCGTGGCAGCAACTTGCTGCGGCCAAAGGTGCGAAGCTGCGCGTCATCCCGGTGGATGATTCCGGTCAGGTCATATTGTCTGAATACCAGAAGCTGCTGAATGACCGCACCAAAATTGTCGCCGTCACGCAAGTGTCGAATGCATTGGGTACCGTTGTTCCAGTCAAGGAAATCGTCGCTCTGGCGCATCGGGCTGGAGCGAAAGCGCTGGTCGATGGTGCACAGTCCATTTCGCATATGCGTGTGGATGTGCAGGATATCGGTGCTGACTTCTTTGTCTTCTCTGGTCACAAGGTATTCGGTCCGACCGGTATCGGTGTGGTCTGGGGCAAACGTGAAATTCTGGAAGACATGCCGCCGTGGCAGGGTGGTGGCAATATGATCGCCGATGTGACGTTTGAAAAGACCGTATTCCAGCCAATACCCAACAAGTTCGAAGCGGGTACCGGCAATATTGCCGATGCAGTTGGTTTGGGTGCGGCGATCGATTACGTCAATAAAATCGGTATCGAAAACATTGCGCGCTACGAACACGAATTGCTGGTCTATGGCATGCAGAAACTGGGAGCGATTCCGGGCGTACGTCTGATCGGTACGGCAGCGGATAAAGCCAGCGTCATGTCTTTTGTGTTGCAAGGCTATACGACGGAAGAAGTCGGTCATGCGCTCAATGATGAAGGTATTGCAGTACGTACCGGTCATCATTGCGCCCAACCTATCTTGCGCCGCTTCGGGGTCGAAACGACGGTGCGTCCTTCGCTGGCGTTCTACAATACCTACGACGAAATCGATAGACTGATTGCGGTGGTAACGCGACTGGCATCGCAGCGCAAACTCGCAGCAAAATAAGCACCGAAGTTAGGTGCGCTATGGCAGGGTAGCTGCCGGCAGATAAACACTTATCTTGCCGGTGCTACACCTGCCATTTCTTATTCCTTTGGGCTTTATTGGCCGCGTCGTCGCAGTCGCGGCGGATTTTCGCTATGATTTGTCCAGGCTTGCTCACATCAGGCACAGCAGCATCAGCTCATCACTCGCTCACGCGATATTTTCAGGAGCCACTCCTTGGACGGACTAAGCAAACCGCAACAGACGGCAGAACATCAGATCTCTGATCTGGCAACATTGGAGCGTATCTACGGCCAGCCAATGGCGGCATCGATACGTAAAGAACTCAACTACATCCATCCGCACTATCGGGCGTTTATCGAAGCTGCACCCTTTGCAGTACTGGCAAGCAGTGGGCCTGAGGGGCTGGATGCCTCACCGCGCGGTGATCCGGCCGGGTTCGTACAGGTACAGGATGAGAAGACCTTGCTGTTGCCGGATCGTCGCGGCAACAATCGCATAGACAGCCTGCGCAACATCATCAGCGACCCGCGTGTCGCCTTGATCTTCCTGATACCCGGTATCGGCGAAGCGATCAGGGTCAACGGGCGTGCCAGCATCCTGAATGATCCGGCTTTGCTGGCGCGCTTTGCGATAGACGGCAAGCTGCCGCACACCGTTTTGAAGATAGACGTCGACGCGGTCTACTTCCAATGCTCACGTGCGATCTTGCGTTCAGGACTGTGGAATCCGGATCAGCAGATAGAACGCAGCGCCTTGCCTAGCCTCGGCACGATCTTGCAGGACCTGAGTCAGTCAGAGATTGATGGGGCTAAGTACGATGCGGAGTTGCCGCAACGCTTGAAAACATCAATCTACTGATGCTAAGCGTCGCGCTCGAGCTTTGCGGCAGAGGAGCCGTCTGACTAAATATGATGGGAAGACACTGACTCAACATAAATATGATCAGGTGCGAGATCTGCCTGATGATGCTCATGCATGGTGCGGTAAGCAATCTCGAGATGTTTGGTAAACAGTTTGGTATCGAGCAGCGCTGTTATTGATTGATTCCGCATCAATTTTTGTTTCAGCTCTGTCATTGCCTTACTACTCGTTGCCAGCTCTATCGCTAACTTTTCGTAGTCTTCTTGCGTATGGGTGATGAGTTCAGGCAAATCTATGGCGTTCAATAAACTGGCTGCCACGCGACTGGTGAACGATTCGCCTGCCAGTGTCAATACTGGTAGTCCTGCTAACAAGGCATCCACTGCGGTGGTGTGCGCGTTATACGGTCTTGCATCCAAAAACAAGTCAGCGAGTGCATGTCGTGCCAGATGAATGTCGGGTTCCGGGACTCTTTTAGCGAATATCAGTCTATCGGCAGAAATGCCTCGCCTTGCTGCTTCATGTTTTAAATTCTCTTGGAACAAAGCAGTATTTTCTGATAACCACAGAACACTGCCTTCCACTTTCGCCAAAATACGCATCCAGCCGTCAAAAGTATCAGGTGTAATTTTGTAGCTATTGTTAAAACAGCAGAAAATAAACCCAGTTTCCGGCAAGTTGAATGCGGATTTTGTGAGCGGAGTATTGGCTAGTTTTCGTTTCGAATCATTCACCATATAGGTGTCGGGCAGATAAACGACTTTCTCTGAATAAAAGACCTGTTTATCTGCGGGTATCAGCGTCTGGTCCGCAATAATGTAGTCCATGTATTCGGCACCGAGTGTTCCCGGGAAGCCAAGATAATTGACTTGTATAGGTGCGGCCCGATAGGCAAAGATGCGCGGTCTGGCGTCTTGAGTATGGCCACCCAAATCGATTGCAATATCAATTTGATGCTCTCTCGCCAATTCTGCGATTTCCAGATTCGACAAATCTTTCACATTCAGGAAGTGATCAAATGCCTGAGTGAGTCTGACTCTTATCGCATCATCGTCGCGTGCGTTTTGTAGCGAGAAAGCAAAAATTTCAAAGCGATCTCTATCGTGCAGTTCAAACAGTTCTGCGGTTAAGGCTGAAACCGGGTGATCTCTGAAATCCGCTGAAAAATATGCGATTCGAATTTTCTGATTGTCATACCGGGGCATTTTAGGCAGAGAAAAATCGGATGGGCATCGTTCCGCCACCCAATTTTTTGCAACGTCTAAATGCAAGGACGGCGAGTCTATAACTGAAAGCAGACTAAACGGGCTCGTTACTTTGGTAGATGTCTTGAGTTTGCTGAAGAGTTCGGCAATGTTGCGGTCCAGATCTTTCCAAGACCCCACGAGCATCTTCTCGTGCAGTAAGGTGCCTGATAAGTAATCCAAATCGGGATTGAGTTGATAGGCATTTTCGTGATGCGCAAGTGCTTCGCCGTAACGTTTCAGCTCGTGCAGCGTAATGCCCTTGTTAAACAAAGTTTCAGCATCAGAGTCACTCAGACTGACGGCTTGATTATGATGTTCCAGTGCCTCTTCATACCGTTTCAGCGTATGTAATACATTGCCCCGGTTGGACCATGCTTCCAGATAATCAGGTTTGAGCGCGATGGCCTGCTTGTATTGTTCCAGTGCCTCGTCGTAGCGCTTGAGTTCATTGAGTATGACGCCTTTATTGAGCCATCCCTCTGCTCTTTGAGGATCTACATCGACGGCCCGACTTTGATACACCAGTGCTTCTTCAATATTTTTTTCTGCTTTTAAAGAATTCCCCAAATTAGTTAGGGCTTCAAAAGAGTTGGGATTAATCAGGATGGCTTTTTCCAAAGCTTCGACTGATTCGGCAAATTTTTGCGCGTGAAAATAAGCGAGCCCCAAATCGTGCAGCACTTCAAAAAACTCACCGCCTTTAATGATCGTGTTTTTGAAATGGCTAATCGCTTCTTGAGCTTGATTATTTCTGAGAAAGGACGTCCCAAGATAATAAAGCGCTTCCGCCGAGCAATCGGGATGCTGGCTGGCCCGATGGAGCAGATTGTGAGCTAGTTCGACATGGCCAGTATTGCCTGCAATATAGGCCAGTAATTCATTCGCCTTTGGATCCGCCGGATTGGCATCCAGAATTTGCTTTAGAAAATTTTGAGCATACGGATAATTTCCGTTTCTGAAGTAGTGCTCAGCCAGTTTGATTAATTGTGTGTTGTTTGGTGAGTTCATAGTTAACAGCGATGATTACCGGCATTTTTATTTTTAGATTGCAAAAGCTATCAGTATCTAGGGCGGCAGAGAACAGCATTCTGCAAATCTATATGCTTCGATAGGCTGCTTGAATTGTTGTGAATTGTACTTTTATAACAAATGCCCGACAAACTTCTGGGATGGAAAAGTCTGACGACGATCAGGATTTGCAGGACGCGAAGAGCGATTGATCAGTTGAGTGACAAGCTTTGCGCTTGGCTGATACCGCGGTATCTAAACGTATGAGCAGTGTTGCTACCGGGCTTACACCCTCGTATTACACCGGGCAGCACACCCATGCCTGGAATCTGTTGCTAAGTATTTGATTGTAATGAGGAAGTTCGAGATGGTTGGTCCCGCCGACGAGAATCGAACTCATATCTAGCGCTTAGGAGGCACTCGTTCTATCCATTGAACTACGGCGAGACGCTTGAAAGCGGGCAACACTTTGCCACTTCCGACCGCGATTATAGCTGACGATATGGCAAAGAATAGCGGGAAAGCTGCCGCTATCGGTACAATGCGGTCTTCATTCTTTTAATTGGTCGCCCGCAATCGCGCGCGAACCTTACACCTTCAGGTATTTATGGCAGTCATTTCCCTCTCGAACGCGCAGCTCGCGTTCGGTCACGTCCCATTGCTCGACCACGCAGAGTTTTCACTTGAAACCACGGAGCGCGTCGGTTTGATCGGTCGCAATGGCACCGGTAAGTCGTCCTTGCTGAAAATCATTGCCGGACGCTCCAAGCTGGATGACGGCTTGTTTGTCATGCAACAAGGCATCAAGATCGCTTACGTAGAGCAGGAGCCACACTTTTCACCTGAGATGTCGGTGTTCGACGCCGTCGCTTCCGGTATGGGTGATATGCAGGCTTTGCTGGCCGAATACGATGCATTGACCGGTCAGTTCGGCGGCGATAACGATGACGCGCTGATGGAGCGTATGCATGAAATCCAATTGAAACTGGATGCGGCCGATGCATGGAATTTGACCAATAAAGTAGAAGCCACACTGGATCGCTTGAATCTGGTGAAGGACGCGCTGATGGGGACGCTGTCTGGCGGTATGCAAAAGCGCGTGGCGCTGGCATGCGCGTTGGTGAGTGCACCGGATGTGTTGCTGCTGGATGAGCCGACCAACCATTTGGATTTCACTTCCATTTTGTGGCTGGAAGGTTTGCTGCGCGACTACAAGGGTAGCGTGCTGTTTATTACCCATGATCGTAGCTTCCTGGATAACGTCGCAACCCGCATCATCGAATTGGATCGTGGTCGTTTGTTGTCTTTCCCGGGTAACTTCAGCGCCTATCAGGTACGCAAAGCCGAACAGCTGGAAATTGAAGAAGTAGAAAACGCCAAGTTCGATAAATTCCTGGCGCAGGAAGAAGTCTGGATCCGTAAAGGCGTGCAAGCCCGTCGTACCCGTGACGAAGGTCGCGTGCGTCGTCTGGAAGCCTTGCGTTTGACGCGTAGCGCACGGCGTGAACAGCAAGGGCAGGTCAAGCTGGATGTGTCATCCGGTGATCGCTCTGGCAAGATCGTCGCCGAGCTGGAAAATATCAACAAGACCTATGGCGATAAAGTCATTGTGCGCGACTTTAGTGCGACCCTACTGCGCGGCGACAAGATTGGTTTGATCGGCTTGAATGGTGCCGGCAAGACCACCTTGCTGAAAATGATACTGGGCGAGGAAGAACCGGATTCGGGTACCGTTAAACAAGGTACGAAATTGCAAATCGCGTACTTCGATCAGATGCGCGCGCAATTGAATGAAGATGCCAGCTTGGCCGATACGATTGCCCCGGGTAGCGATTGGGTCGAGATCAATGGTCAGCGCAAACATGTGATGACGTATCTGAATGACTTCCTGTTTGCACCTGAGCGCGCCCGTTCGCCGGTCAAGTCTTTGTCTGGTGGTGAGCGCAATCGTTTGCTGTTGGCGCGTTTGTTTGCGAAGCCGGCCAATGTGCTGGTGCTGGATGAGCCAACCAATGATCTGGATATCGATACGCTGGAATTGCTGGAAGAATTATTGGAAGACTACAAAGGTACCGTGTTCCTGGTCAGCCATGATCGTACCTTCCTCGACAATGTGGTGACACAAGTCATCGTGGCTGAAGGCAATGGTTTGTGGCGCGAATATATCGGCGGTTACAGCGATTGGGAACGTGTGCGTCCGGCGGCGGTGCCTGCCGGTTCGCCTAAACCGGCGGCCAAGGCTGAAGTGAAAGCGGAAGTGGCACCAGCTGCAGTTGCCGCACCTGTAGTGAAACAGAAAAAGCTTAGCTACAAAGAGCAGCGTGAGGCGGATGCCTTGCCGAATCTGATTGCCCAACTGGAAGATGAACAGAAAGCGATCACCGAGAAATTGGCCGATGCGAGCCTCTATACCAAGCAACCGGATGAAGTGCAGCGTTTGAATCAACGCTTCACTGAGATCGACGGCTTGTTGTTGGAAGCGCTGGAAAAGTGGGAAGAGATCGAAGCGCGCAAGGCTTAAACTTGCTGGCCTGTTGTTCTCAGAAATGAGAACAACAGGCGGCGCGCAATTTAGTTGAGGCGACTGATGTCGTCACGTAGTTTAGGGAAGTGCGCTCGCAGTTCCGTCGTATCCATCGCATACGGCCTGTGTTTGACATAGGCTTCCAGATCCAGCAAGGCAGCTTGCGGGCACTCCAGATGCATATACGCAATGCCGCGATCACGTCGCTCGGCAATTTCATGCGGCAATAAAATCAATAATCTTTCTTGCACTTCCAGCAAACGCTGCCAACGCTCCTGTTGCATGAAGAGTGTTTTCAGATTGCGTAGCATGCGTACCAGAATGTCGCGTGGGCTGGCCGCGTCGAGGTAGGCTGTGAGCTGGAAATCGTCGGGGAAATCCTGCTCCATGATGTAAGGCTCGACCCGTTCTTCCAGCTCTTCGCGTGACAGGCTGGCACCGTTGAACGGGTCCAGTACTACCTGACCCGATTGCACTGATAGCTTCATCAGGAAATGGCCGGGGAAGGAGATGCCTTGAACATCGAGGTCTATCTGTTGCGCCAGTTCCATATACAGCACCGCCAGCGAAATCGGAATGCCGCGTCGGGTGTCGATCACGCGGTGCAGATAACTGTTTTCTGGATTGTAGTAGTCGTTGACGTTGCCACTGAAGCCGAGCTCATTATAAAAATAGTGGTTCAGCATCCGCAGCTTTTGCAGGGTGGAAGCATCGTCCGGCAGGCGTTGTTTTAATTTGACAGCGAGCGTATCGACTTCCGCTTGCGATGCGGCCAAATCAAGATTTGGCTCGGCATCCTGTGCAATGGAGAGTGCGGCTTCGAACAAGGGAATGCTGTCATCCTGCTGCACCAGCGTGGAGAAATACTCGAGAGATTGGATCGTCATATGCCTCC
>RCUQ01000353.1_pt1 | contig 21933 bp, 19 predicted proteins | sample 2166351 | NCBI WGS metagenome assembly RCUQ01 (sample SAMN09932597, study PRJNA488358) | compost metagenome | feature: garden; material: soil; isolation source: compost soil in acetonitrile-enriched culture | place: Germany: Experimental Botanical Garden Goettingen | collected 2016-01-27
GCACCTGTAATGCAGAACTGGACGTGATCTACGCCCATGACCTTTCCAGCATCAGTGCGGACGAATTCGGTTTCAGCAATGGATCGGCTTTTTTCTCCTCGGGAAAAGCCAAGTCGCTGTTCGAGGCGCAGGCTGATGCGTTTCGCGAACTTTCTGAGCGCAACGGTATCCCGTCGGAGCACCAGCACATGATCATGGGCAATCCGGTCAAGGTGCTTTCCAGCTACGCGCAGACTTATGACATCGATGTGATTGTCATGGGACGCATTGGTCATCGCGGCATGGAGCGGCTGGTTGGCAGCACGGTGGAACATCTGCTGTACAAGTTGCCCTGCAGCGTGTGGGTGGTTTCTCCGGAAAAAATCTGAATGTTCGATGACGCGCTTGTTTCATCGTTTAGCGTTTTCCAGGTACGGCAATTTATGCCACGGATAGCCCTTCGCGCTGAGTTGAAAGGCGTAATCGAATAAACGCTTCATGTACTCGCCATCGAATTTCCGATCGTGCGCAAAGTTAAAGTCGGAGCCAATGTACGCAAGATTGAAATCCGCCCCATCCTGTTGCGCCATACGGTAGATACGCTCCAGATCGCTGATCCCCTGGGTTTGAATCAAGGCACTGATGGCTCGACCGCCGATGCTCAATGTGCGGCGCTTGGTCCCGGACCACTGTGGCTCCAGTGTCCCGTTACGAATGACATAGAAATGGCGGTCGAATCGCAACGGTGCTCCGGTGGCTTTGCTTAGCGCCATCACGGTGCTGGGTGGGTAAAGAAACACTTGGGTGATAACCCCTCCGTCCACGTGCATTTCCTGGAACTGTTTGCCGTCCACGTCCACATCAATCATGACGGGTGAGACTGCACCGGGAATGCTCATTGACGCGAGCATGATGTTGCGAAAGAGGTCGAGCGCTCCCGGTGCCCGGCTTGCAGCAATCGCGCCCATGTTCCAGGTGACTGGCCGGCCGGAATCAAGGTCTGTTGTGCCGATCAGCAGGATTCGTCCTTTGGCGTACTCCGTCGCAATTGCCTCAAGAGTCTGTGCCGTGACGTATTTTGCGATGAGCCGCGACAGTGGCTTGCTGTCCGCTATACCGTCGCTGGCAAAACGGGTTAATACGTTTCGCGAATGAAAAATGTCTTTGGGACCGATTGCGTTGGAGACATACCGAATCACGCCGTCGTAATCGGACCCCAGGTAAGCGAACGGGGCGACCAAGGCACCCGCGCTAATGCCTGTGACGACCTTGAACTGGGGGCGAGTCCCATGCGTCGTCCATCCCGCAATCAATCCCGCTGCGAAAGCGCCCGCATCGCCGCCACCGGAAACCGCCAGCATATTGGCCAGCGGAAGGATATGGTTCGGCTTCCCGGCCTTGGCGAGCACCTCGCTCTCACGCTTGTTGGACTGAACCGCGTCCTCAATGAAAGGCGTCAGGTCGTGGTCCAGCCTGTAGCGAGCATTGGGAATGTCCGGGATGACCGCTTTTTCCGTCAAGGTTGGCGGAACAGCGTCACGACGTGGCAGACACGCTTGAAGAAACATGTCCAGAGTTGAGGCGCCTGGTCTGAGCGGGAATGGTTTCAAAGCGCGTCTCCAGCCCTTGCCGTCGTCGGCAAGCGCTCATCATCGCCGAGAGAGTCCCTCCCCCGGCTGCTCGAGTTGACCACACGCCAGCCCCGCCTGCGGCACTACATTCGAACGCCCGGCTGATCATTCTGCGCTCCTTTCCCTGATAAAAAAACTCATTGGCCGCGCGCGCCAGGTTTCATACGAAAGCCGTTGGACTCACCAGGTTAAGGGGCAGAGCGTAATATTCAACAAGCCGGGTTGGAGCGCCTGATGAAAGAGCATGGTTTCAATAACCAGCAGAAGATGCATCAGAACCACTAGTTCACGAATTACAACCCACTATTAGAACAGGACGTTGTATTTATTATTGGCGATGTTCAGTGTTGCCATAACCCTGACAGAACGATCAGCGTAGAACTTCTGGATAATGCCGTCATACACACAGAGCACAACCCCTTCACTTGGCACGTATGAACTACCGTTATCCACCAGCATCAAGTTGTGCACGCCGTAACTACGAGTGATATCTGGCTTGAGCTCGTCGCAAATGGCCAGGTGATCAGGTTCGCCAGCAATGGCGATAAGGGGTGCAAGCAGGGTCAACAGGATGAGTGACTTTTTCACTTTGGCTCGCCTTGACGCACATTGAGTTTGAATCTGACAGGCTCGGCATTCAGTAATACTGCAGGCACAACAGCAGATGAATATATATTTACACCCGGGTGTCGGAGCAAATGCAAGATACCCGTTATTAGCTGCCTTAAAGCTCATGACGCCGGATGGTAGTTTTGGCTTGACTACCTGTCAATATGCGATATCTGCTAGATTTTTATGCAGTATCGGATCCCATCAAATGCAAAAACCGACTGTTTAACTATTGGAACATCAATAATAAAACCGACAAGCCAACCAGGTTAATACTGAGTTTCCATCGTTAAGATCAGCGATTTGCAAGGCACCCAAGTTATCTCGTGCTTGCAACCGGTCCTGGTGGTGACGCTCAGCAACTGTCGCAGGTGCTCATCGACAAGCGTGCTGCCCGAGCTCAAGGCCCAGTTCGGTGAAAAACTCAATGGCAGCGTCGATGTCTTCTACAACGATGCCGATGTTGTCCATGCGCTTGACCGTCATGATGTCTCCCTGGCGCTTGAAGGGGCCCGACGCCCGGCCTGAGGCATGCTCACGCCCTCAATCGGCGTGAGCATGCGTCGTTCACTCACGTAAAGGCGAAATCCGACTCGGTGATGGCGGCCTGTGGCACGCCGCTCAAGGTGATGGTTCCCACCTCCGGCCGGCCCGTGACGCTGATGACGGCCTCGCCGAACTCTACTCCAACGGTGAGGCTGGCGAAGGTCAGACCGCTGGCGCTCAGGTCGATCAGGTCCGTGCCGTCCTCGAAGTCGGCGATGGTGTCCGTCCCCCAGAGGGCACCGAACTGGAACCTGTCCGCATCGAGGCCGGGTTCGAACTGGACGCTGCCAACCATGAAATCACCCGCCGCGCTGCCCACCAGCCGGTCTTCCCCGGTGCCACCAATCATGAAGGCGCCTGCGCTGCCCGATTGCAGTGTGTCGTTGCCTTCATTGCCCTCAAGGGTCGTCTGGAAGGCGAACTCGGCGCTGCTGCCGATCACCAGGTCGTTGCCGGCTCCGCCGAAGGCACTGCCGAAATCCTCGATGGTGAGTGTGTCGTTACCCTCGCCGCCGAACAGATTATCCAGGCCAGTGCCGCTGAGCAGCACGTCGTCCCCCGTACCGCCATCGAGCAAGTCCTCTCCTGCCTGACCGAACAACTGGTCGTTGCCGCCGAGGCCGAAGATCTTGTCGTCGCCATCGGTGCCGACGATGATGTCGTTGCCATCGGTGCCCGCCGTGACGAACTCGGTATTGTTACCGAAGTCGCCCACCGTGAAGTTGTTGACGCCAAGGAAGTTCGCCGTGAAGTCGGTGCTGTCGAGCCGGCCGTTGTCATCGTTGTCCGCTATCAGCCAGGTGTTGCCCTGGCGGACCGTGTAGAACAGGTCGGTGATGCCGTTGCCGCCGCCGACCAGTGCCGCGCCAAGCTGTGGATTGAGCGTGACCTGGCCACGAAACACGAACTCATCGTTCAGCTCGAGCGTATCGCCCCCGGCCACACCGGCGCCCTGGAAGTCCTGGATCGTATCGAAGGTCGCGAAGGTCGAGCTCGGGTTGAACGAGGCAAGGAAGAACTCGAACTCGTCATTGCCGGCACCGCCGTTCAACTGGTCTGCCCCGGCGTCGCCTTCGAGCGCGTCGTCACCATTGCCGCCGAACAGCTGGTCGTTGCCGGCATCGCCGAACAGTTCGTCATTGCCGTCCTCGCCGAAGATCTGGTCGTTACCCTCTCCGCCAAAGAAGTCGTCGTTACCGACACCACCGAACAACTGGTCGTTACCGGCATCGCCGTCGAGGGTATCGTTGCCGGCACCGCCATTGACGATATCAGTGCCGTTGCCGCCGGAAAGCGTCGTGTCATTGCCGGCGCCACCGTCAATGATGTCGTTGCCGTCGCCCCCGGTGATGAGGTCGCGGTCATCGCCGCCGTTGAGGGTGTCATTGCCCAGCCCCCCGGTAAGCCGGTCGATTCCCGCGCCACCGTTGAGGATGTCGTTGCCGGCGCCGCCGTCGACGATGTCATTGCCGTTGCCAGCGTTGACTACGTCATTGCCACCGAGCGCCAGGATCGTATCGGCGTCCGGGGTGCCGTTGATCACGTCATTGCCCTCGGTGCCACGCAGGACGAAGGCAGTGGTGCCGAAATCGGCTCTTGTGAGGTTGTGCTGTCCCGTCAACTCTACGCAGAAGTCACTGGCGTCGAGCACGCCATTGTCGTTGGAGTCCGCGAACAGCAGCGTGCTGGCGGCACCTACGGCATAGAACACCTCGGTAAAGCCGTTGCCGCCGAAACCGAGCGAAGCGCCCAGTGTCGGCACCGTGGGGCGAGCCCCCTCGAAAACCAGGCGGTTGCTCGCGGAGAGAAGCAGGTTGTCACCACCGGCAATGCCGGCCCCCTGGAAGTCGGTCACCGTGTCGCGGGCCAGGGAAGTGGAATCCGCGCCAATGCCGACGAACCAGTTGAAAGCGTCATTATCCGCGCCCCCGGTCAGGGTATCGGCACCGACATTGCCCGTGAGACTGTCGAGTCCGGCGCCACCGCGCAGGAGGTCATCGCCGTCACCACCGACGAGTTCATCGTTGCCGTCACCCCCTTCTATCGTGTCGTTGCCTCCCTCACCCAGGATGAAGTCGTCGCCGCCAAGGCCGAAGATCTGATCATCCTCGGGGTTGCCAAATATGAAGTCGCCTTGTTCAGTCCCATTGATAACAGCCATGGTACTACCCTCCATTAAAGGAAATGGTACGCGTTAACTGCGTTACAGCGGGTTGGGTGAATTAGACAATCCCAAGGGGTCGCCAGTGCGCCATTTGGGCCTCCCGTTTATCGCGAATACAGACGGGGGTTCTGGAGCCCTCGCCAACCTTTCAACGCCGCTACATGGCTGGCTCGGGGGTTTCAGGGCAGGAGGGTTTGAAAATCTGCTATCTCCGGCGACCAGAGGAAACATTAAGAAACACTAAACACTTCCCCTGCGTGAACTTTGATAAAAGTTCTACCGCACACCTTTTTTCTCGACAGCCCCCCCAAAGAAAGGCCCGGCGAACGAACACCGCCATTGCGCAGTGGTCACAACATCTGATGGCATCGTAAATGACAGGTGATTACGAGCCTGCTTCATACAAAAGCGATGCTTGAATTCACACATTTCAGGGTGCGCCGGATAACCTCAGCGGATTCAGTTGCTGCCAAATGCAGGCGCCTGCCGCTGCTCTCATCCAATGCTCCCTCAGCGGAGTATGCAAATGACTCAATCAATGCGGTTCTTCCTCTCGTTTTTCCTCGCCACTGCAACATTGGCATCGACCGGTTTCCTGAACAATGCAGGAGCGGCCACCGCCGAGGATCTGAATGCCGATGCCAAACAAGCCTTGCAAACGCTTTACAAGGCCCATCCGTTTTCCGAAAAAATCTCGCACGAAGCCAAAGCGGTGCTGGTTTTCCCGAAAATCATCAAGGCGGGTCTTGTGTTCGGTGGCAGCTACGGCGAAGGCGTCATGATGAAAGGCACCACAGTCGACAATTACTACAACTCCGTCAGCGGTTCATGGGGGCTGCAGGCCGGCGCCCAGTCGTACGGCTATGCGGTTTTCCTGATGACCGATAAAGCCGTGAAATATGTCGCCGAAACCAAGGGCTGGGAAATCGGTGTGGGGCCAACGGTTGTCGTGGTTGATGAAGGGGTGGCGAAGAACCTGTCCAGCTCGACGCTGAAAGACGACGCCTACGCGTTCATCTTCGACCAGCAAGGGCTAATGGCGGGGGTCAGTATCGAGGGAACGAAGATTTCCCTGATCAAACGCTGAACTCAGCCGTTTGACTGGCCATCGGGAGCGTGATGGCGGCCTATGCCAATACTGGTGGGTTTTCCCATTCAGGCTAGGCTGTCCTCACTGCTGGCGCACAGACGTAGCTGATGATTGGACTATCTGGACGAGCAAGGCTGGCAGTGGCTGTATCGACCATTCATTGATCCAGGTCTAAACATTGAATGATCGAATCCTGATAATGATTGATCAGTTTTTAGGTAGGCCTTAAATGACTTCACAGCTCTTCCAGGTTCACGGCCTCGTGAGTTTTACCCTTGCCATCCTCCTGCTTTTCCTTGGCAAAACCCTCGTCCAGCACAACGCCTTTCTCCGTCAATACTGTATCCCCGAATCGGTGGTCGGCGGCTTCGTCTGTGCGGCGGTGACGTCCCTGCTCTACTTCGGCCTGAACATCCAGGTCGAATTCGACCTGCAGGTTCGCGACACCCTGCTGCTCTATTTCTTCGCCGGCATTGGCTTGAAATCGGACATGCGCCAACTGCTCAAGGGTGGGCGCCCGCTGCTGATCCTGCTGTTACTCGCCGCCGTGTTCATTCTCCTGCAGAACTCGCTGGGCATGGGTGTGGCCCAGGCGTTCGGGCTTGATCCCAAGGCGGGCCTGATGGTGGGCTCCATTTCCCTCACGGGCGGAGTGGGCACCACCCTGGCCTGGGCACCGCTTTTCGTCGAGAAACTGGGCATCAGTAACGCCCATGAACTGGGCATCGCCAGCAACACCGTCGGCCTGATTGCCGCTTGCGTCATCGGCGGCCCTATCGCCAACCAGCTGATACGCCGTTATCAACTGACGCCGTCCAGGGATGCGGAGCTGGAAGTCGGCATTCTCGAGCAACAACCGAGCAAGGCGCTGGACTACTACGACGTGCTCTGGGCCTGGATGTGGCTCAACCTGACCCTGATGCTCGGCTATGGACTCAACCTGCTGCTGGTCGATGCCGGCATCACCCTGCCCAAGTTTGTCAGCTGCCTGTTCGCGGGCATCGTCATTCACCACCTGGTACTCGCCTTCGTGGGTGATCAACGCCTGAAAAGCTGGAGCGGCGCCAGCCTGGGTCTGTCACTGATCTCCGATATCTGCCTGGGCATGTTTTTGACCATGGCCCTGATGGGGCTTCAACTTTGGCAGCTCAGCGGCGCGCTGTTGTTCATTCTGTGTGCGTTGACCCTGCAAATTCTGCTGACGGTCGCCTATACGTATTTTGTGGTCTTCCGCTTCATGGGGCGCGATTACGAAGCCAGCGTGATCGCTTCCGGATTCGGCGGGATCGCCCTCGGCTCCACGGCGACAGCCATCGTCAACATGTCGACCGTGACACAGAAGTACGGCGCGGCGCACCAGGCCTTCCTGATCGTGCCACTGGTGTGTGGTTTTTTCATTGACCTGGTCAATGCCGTGATCATCAGCCTGTTCAGTGGCCTGTAGCGACCGCGGGTGCCTCAGTAACCACCTCCGTTACTGGCACCCCATGGATCTGAACCGCGTGAGCACCTAGACTTTGGGCGCCCCTGCCCTCCTCGCCGATTGTTGAACGGGTCCCATGACTGAGCATGCCAAGTACCATCACGTGTCCGAAGTACCAGGCCTGGTGCTGGGGTCCGCACGTTTTGCGGATGTCGGCTTCGATCGCCATTACCACCTCGATTTCCACATTGGTTTTGTCACCGAAGGCATCCAGCGTCATCGTTCGAAAGGCGAGTCGTTTCTTTTGGGGCCGGGACGCATTGCCCTGATGCCGCCGGGTGAAATTCACGATGGTGCGTCTGAAGGCGGCGGCGCCTATACGCTCAAGACGTTCCGCCTGTCGCAGGCACTGATCGCGGACATGACCGAGGAGATCAGCGGTCAACCGAGGGAGCTTGAGTTGACCAGTGTGTTGCTGGAAGACCCGCGGCTTGTGGGCAACCTGCGCGGTCTGCACGAAGCGATGCAGCAGGCCGTGGGCCCCGGCAGCCTCGCGCTGCAGACACAATGGATCACCCTGCTTGAACGCCTGTTGCACCAGTCACGGACAATCACGCCCGAAAGCATTCCCGGATCGCTCTCAGCCCTGCAATGGTCGCGCGTCAGGGACTATTGCTTCAGTCACATCGATCAGCGAATCACGCTCGATGATCTTGCCGGATTGTGCGGTCTGGGCCGATTCCCGTTCCTCAAGCAGTTCAAGCGGACCATTGGCATGACGCCGCACGCATGGCTGCTTCGGCTGCGTCTGGAACGGGCGTGTGGCCTGCTATCGCGCAGCGGGCAACCGATCGTCGATGTCGCCCACGCCGTCGGCTTTTACGATCAAAGCCATTTCAACCGCGCCTTTCGCCAGGCATTCGGCGTTGCACCCTCGCGCTACAGGACTTAGGGCGTCGCATCAGGCGAGCGTCAATTTTTTACAAGCGCGACAACCGTCCCTCTCCCTAGGATGCGCCAATCCAGGCGAAACACCTTCGCCTGCGCAGCCGAGAATTGGATGATGAACGGTGAAACAAACAGACCGCCCGCCCTGGGTTTTTCAAGTGACAACATCGCAGGCGCATCGCCTGAGGTGGCACACGCCATGTTGAAACACAGCACGGGCCAGGCGGGCCCCTATGGCAGCGACGAGTTGACGGCGCAGGTCCAGCGCAAATTCAGCGAGATCTTCGAGCGCGACGTGGAGGTCCTTCTCGTGCCCACCGGCACCGCCGCCAACGGCCTGTGCCTGAGTGCGATGACGCCACCCTGGGGCAACATCTATTGCCATCCCGCCAGTCACATCAACAACGACGAATGTGGTGCGCCGGAGTTCTTCTCCAACGGCGCGAAGCTGATGACCATCGACGGCCCGTCGGCCAAGCTGGACATCAACCGACTGCGTGAGCGCACCCGCGAAAAACTGGGTGACGTGCACACGACCCAGCCCGCCTGCGTCAGCATCACCCAGGCCACCGAAGTCGGCAGCCTCTACACCCTGGACGACATCACGGCCATCGGTGAGGTCTGCAAGTCGGCTTCCCTTGGGTTCCATATGGATGGTTCCCGATTCGCCAACGCCCTGGTATCCCTGGGTTGCTCGGCGGCAGAGATGACCTGGAAGGCCGGCGTGGATGCCCTGTCGTTTGGCGCCACCAAGAATGGCGTGCTGGCGGCGGAAGCCATCGTCCTGTTCAACGCCTCGCTCGCCACCGAGATGAGGTACCGCCGCAAACGTGCAGGTCACCTCTTCTCCAAAATGCGTTTTCTTTCGGCGCAGATCGATGCGTACCTGAGCGATGATCTCTGGCTGCGCAATGCCCGCAAGGCCAACGATGCCGCCCAGCGCCTGGCGCAGGGGCTTGCCGGGCTGAGCGGCGTTGAAGTGCTGGATGGCACCGAGGCGAATATCCTGTTCTGTCGGCTGGACTCTGCCGTGATCGATGCACTGCTGAAGGCCGGGTTCGTCTTCTACCATGATCGCTGGGGCCCCAACATCGTGCGTTTTGTCACCTCGTTCGCCACCACCGCCGAGGATGTCGATCACCTGTTGAGCCATGTGAGGCGAGTGGTGAGGTCGGTACACGCATAACGGGCGCAATGCGCAATGACGGATGGCGGCTGTGCTCACGCTATGTCGAATGAGCACCCGCCACTGCGGCGTCAGGCGTCTACATCTGGCGGTAAAGAATCATGCCCGCGTGATACAGGATCCCGTCGCGGAACTCCCCGTCAGCCGTGAAGCCGGTGTCATCGACGTACTCGATGTGGTCACCCTCCAGCCAATACCGCCCCTGGTAGGCACTCGTCTTGCGGCCCCGGGCTTCATCGTACCGGCCACCGGGTAACAGCTCATGGCGGATGAGCCCGTCTGCCGTGACCCACAGACCGACGTACTTAGCCTGATCAGCGGATTTTTTCATCGTCATGTTCAAGTCCTCCGTTCAGAACGCACTGGCGGTCAGGCGGACAATCAGCTCACTGACCGTCCACATCGGCAGGCTGTTCAATGGCGTAAGCGATCGCACGAGCGACGGCCATTGCAGGGATGGCGATCTTGCGGAACTCGCGCATCTCGGCCCGCCCGCCTTCATCGGAAATGCTCTCGGCCAATTCGGACTCGGTAACGCCCGGGGAAATCACAGTGACACGGATGTCCCCGCCGACCTCCTGGCGCAACCCTTCCGAGATGGCGCGCACGGCAAACTTGGTCGCGCAGTAGACCGCCGCCGTCGGGCTGACGGTGTAGGCACCGATCGAGGCGATATTGATGAACTGGCCTGATTGCTGTTTTTGCATCAGCGGCAAGCCGGCCGCGATACCGTGCAACACTCCGCGAATATTGACGTCGATCATCTGGTCCCACTCGGAAACTTTCAGCGCCTCGAGTTTCGACAGCGGCATCACACCGGCATTGTTGACGATCACATCGACCCGGCCATGCAGCTTCAACGCAAAGTCCACAAACCCTTGCATGTCGTCTCGGCGGGTGACATCCAATGCCTGGAAGTGCGCGACTCCACCGCTCGCGTTAATCTCGCCACAGAGTATTTCGAGGCGCTCGGTACGACGCGCCCCGAGCACGACATGCGCCCCCTTGCTGGCCAACAGGCGCGCTGTCGCCTCGCCTATGCCACTGCTCGCGCCCGTGATCAGAACGACTTTTTTCGAGATGTTCGACATGACCTAATCCCTCACTTGAGTGTCTGGTGACGCGAGAGCGGTGTCTCGCTGCCAGTCCAGATTAGGGATAACGGCGCTCGGCCAGTTAGTCAGATCCTTCTGACAACTTGCCTGATCCTGTCGGGGAACCCCTTACTTCGTGGCGTCGAGAACAAGCCTGCCCTGCAAATGCCGGCCCATGCTTTTCTCGATCGCCACTTTCGCCTCACTCAACGGGAATGCCTCGACGTCGCCCCTGAGGTGTCCCTTGTCGAACAGTTCGGCAATCAGCGAAAGCTGCCGGCCATCCGAGCGAGTGGCAAAGTTGGCGGGGGTCACACCGTAGTCGTTGGCCAGTGACATGTTCGGCAGGCTCACGGGCGATACCAGCACGCCGTGTTTTTTCAGCACCGCAAAGGAACGGGTCTGTGTGTCGCCGCCCACCAGGTCCAGTACCACATCGACACCGGGCACCAGCTCGTCGAATGCCTGGGTCCTGTAGTCGATGGTGTAATCAGCGCCGAGGTCTTTCAGGTAAGCATGATTATGCGCGGAGGCCGTTGCGTAGACTTCGGCACCCAGGTACTTGGCCATCTGCACGGCCATGCTGCCCACGCCACCGGCCGCGGCGTGGATCAACACTTTCTGCCGACGTTGCACACCCGCGTGTTCGGTCAGGGCCTGCCAGGCCGTCAGGGCTGTTGCGGGGACAGCGCCGGCCTGCAAGGCACTGAGTGATTTGGGTTTCAGCGCCAGTTTTGCAACCTGGGCGACGGCTTTGGTCGCATAACCTCCGACGATGTTGATGAAGCCAAACACTTCATCACCAAGGCTGAACTCAGTGACACCCTGCCCCAGCGCGATCACGGTACCGGCCACTTCAACCCCCGGGGTAAAGGGCAGCGGCAAAGGGATGAAGGCTTTCATGGCACCGGAAAGGATCTTCCAGTCAATCGGGTTCACCCCGGCTCCGGCGACATCGATCAGCACTTCACCGACACCGGCCACCGGGTCGGCAATGTCTTCCAGACGTAAAACTTCAGGGCTGCCGTATTCGTACACGCGTATGGCTTTCATGGAGGTCTCGACTATTAAAAAAGAAGGGAGAAGAACATTGCGCTGCGAGGGGCTGGCCTTCGCAGCGCGGGGGTATCAACGACGGCAGGCGTCGAGGCTGAAACGACCGGCACCGAAGGCCACGACCTGCAACAGGCCACCGGCCATCGCGATGTTCTTGAAGAAGTGGATGAACTGGTTTTGATCGCCCAGGGCGTTATGGAAGGCCAGTGCGGTAAACACGCTGAACACAGCCAGCACAGCGGCAACGGTGCGGGTGCGGTAACCGGCGATCAGTGCCAGGCCACCACCGATTTCAACGACGATCGCCAGCGCCAGCGCCAATTGCGGAAGGGGAAGACCCACAGAGCTGATGTAGCCGACCATCATGGCCGGAGCGGCCAGTTTCGAAAAACCGGAGAGGATGAAGATTGCGCTGAGCAGTACGCGGCCGATCAACGAGGCCGAGGCCTGGGTGACGTCGCTACGGCTCTGTTCAGCGGTGGCGGAATGAGCGATGTTTGCGGAAGTCGACATGAGGCATTTCCTTCAATGGGGGTGCGATTCGACATGAACCGCCCTGGTGAGGAAATGTTGCTCTCGGCCAGCTCATCTGAATAGCCGACTAATTTAGATCATTAGATTCGACAAAATAGACAAGCCAATCACCCCATCGAAAGGGAGCTCAATCGTGCAAACCGCTGAGCGAACGTCTGCAACAGGCCTGGAGGCCCACATTCGCGGTCAGCGCCTGGCCGCCTCCGACGAAGTTTTTTCCAACGATGTGCTGGTGCAGATCTTTACCCGCGAGCGCATCGAGCACAGCGTTATCGTTCCCGCCGTGGCTGAGCCGCTGATTGTCTGGGTACTTTCCGGGAGCGCCACCATTGAGGAACGGGAGGCTGGCGAAGCGTGGCGGGCGAGTGACGTGACAAAGGGGGATTTTTTCCTCACCACCAGCGCCGTGCCCTACGAAATGCGCTGGCAAGTGACCAGTGTGGAACCCTTTGTAGTGATGCACATTTACCTCGGCCTGCCCCTGCTGGAACGAGCGATTCAGGAAACCGGCAAACACGTCACGGGTTCGATTGGTCTGCGTGAAATATCCGGGGGGCGTGACGAGACGTTATCGTTGTTGTTCGAACAGTTCAGAGTCGAACTGCGATCCCGGGGAGAAACCAGCCCGCTGCTGATGCAAGGCATCGCCCAGTGCATCGCCGTACACCTGGCACGCCATTATCTGGATGCGCAAGCCGATAACATCGTGCAGCGCAACGCCCTGCCGGCCTTCAAGCTCAGGCGTGTGGTGAATGCAATGGAGCAGTCGCTGGGTGAGACGTTTTGCCTGGGGGACCTGGCCACCGCAGCCGGGATGAGCGAGTACCACTTCAGCCGCCTGTTCAAACGCGCCACGGGGCTTTCACCCTCGCGCTACTTCATCAGGCTGAGAATGACCAAGGCCAGGCAACTGCTGATCGAAACCGACATGAGCATCATCGATGCCGGACTTGAGGTCGGGTACAGCAGCGCCAGCCATTTTTCCCAGGCATTCAAACGGGAGGTCGGCGTTCCGCCCAGTCATTACCGCAAATGAAAACGCGGCACGGCGCTCGCCGTGCCGCAAGTACAACCGGCCAATCAACTGCCCACGGGAATGCTCATGCCGCCATCGGCCATGACGACCGAGCCGACAATGAAACTGGCGCGCTCGGAGGCCAGGAACGCCACGATCTCGGCGATTTCATCGGGCGAAGCGGCACGGCCGATCGGTGCCGACTTGCCGTGCTCTTGCAGGAAGCCCGGGCCATCTTCCATGAAGTGATTGAGCAGATTGGTGACCACGTCGCCCACGCCAATCGCATTGACCCGAATACCGTGCTCTATCGCTTCCAGGGCCTGGGTTCGGGTCAGTTGCGCCAGGGCCCCTTTCGATGCGGTGTAGGCCGCGATGCCCGGGAACGCGAAGTAGGAGGCATAGGACGCGATGTTGACGATGGCGCCGGACTTGCGCTTCATCATTTCCTTCGCCGCTTCACGGGAATGAAGGAACGCGCCCGTCACGTTGGTCTCCATCTGCCAGCTCCAGTCCTCGCGCGTCATCTCGACCAGAGGCTTGTAGATGATCCGTCCCGCGTTGTTGACCAGCACATCGAGCTTGCCGAAGTGCTGAACGGCCAGGGCAACCGCTTTTTCCGCCGAGCCATCGACCGTGATGTCGGCCACGAATGGCACCAGGCCCGGGCGCTCGAGGGCGTTCACTTCAGGGTTGATGTCTTCGGCAATGACCTTGGCGCCACGGGCATGGAACAGCTCGGCGATGGCACGCCCGATACCACTGGCGGCGCCCGTCACAATCACGACTTTGCCGGCGATTTCGTTGGGGGTAGGCATAAAATCAGTCATTTCGTTTCTCCTTTCCAGAGAGCAGCTGAACCATTCCAGCCGCTGCGCATACGCCGTATGCGGGTGTCGCTTTCGACGACTCAACTGTCGCCGATCACGGTTCGCCACTCTTTAGGAGCCTTGTTCAACCTGTCGTGGTTTTGCGCTTATCTGCCTGGTGTTTCATTTTTTCAGCACACCGGGCAGATGCATGACGCTATACCGGGATAAAATTGGCCATTACGTTCGAGGAAATTGGCATGATCTCTGACCCCGGAACACCGACACTGGACCAGCTGCGCGTGTTCCTGACGGTCGTGGAAGTCGGCAGTTTTGCCGCAGCGGCCAGAAAACTGCACCGGGCCACCTCGGTCATCAGTTACTCGATCGCCAACCTGGAAATGCAGCTCGGCGTGTCGCTGTTTGACCGTCAGACCACCCGCAAACCCCAGCTCACCGATGCCGGCCGCACCGTGCTGGCCGAAGCCAGGACCATTGCCAACGGTATTCATGGATTACGCGCCAAAGTGAAGGGCCTGCTCCAGGGGCTCGAAGCCGAGGTTCACGTGGTACTCGATGTAATGCTTCCCCCCGAGCGCGTGGTGGACGCACTCAAATCCTTTCGCGAAGCGTTCCCGACCGTTGCCCTGCACTTGCACATGGAGGCCCTCGGCGCCGTCACTGAGCGGGTGATCAACCGTGGCGCGATCATCGGCGTCAGTGGGCCCATGAATGAAGGCATCGACGGTATCGAAAGAATGGGCGTCGGCAGTGTCGAGTTGATTCCGGTGGCCGCCCCGAATCATCCTCTGGCATCGAGCGACTCGAATGTTCCGGGCGCCGGGCGAGAGTTCACGCAACTGGTGCTGTCCGACCGTTCGGTGCTGACCAAAGACAAGGACTTCGCCGTGCTCAGCAACCGCACCTGGCGGCTGGCGGACCTGGGCGCCAAGCACATGCTGCTGCGTGAAGGCATCGGCTGGGGCAACATGCCGGCCCCGATGGTCCAGGAAGATCTGGAGAGCGGCCGACTGGTGCAACTGAACATTCCGGAATACAAAAGCGGCCAATATGCCTTCGACGTCATCTACCGCACGGATGTGCCACCGGGGCCGGCGGCGCGATGGTTGATTGAACGCTTCGTTCAACAAGGCTCGGCGCAGGAGGCATTGGCTTGAGGACGGTACTTGTCGACTTTCTGCAACCAGGGGATTGAAAAATCGTTTTTTCGAGCAGAGATCCCAGGGGCACTCTTTTGACCAGACCGTAAGCGTTCCAGGTCAACACCATTACTCACTTCAGATGGCATAATCGCAACCGGTTCATAACAGGTGCGTATCAATGACCGTCGAAAGCTACGACCAACTGGCGATCTTCTCGGCCGTGGCACAGGAGCGCAGTTTCACCCGTGCCGCTGCCAGGCTGGGTATGTCGCAGCCGGCCTTGAGCCGCGCCATGCGCCAGCTGGAGGATCGACTGGGTGTCCGGTTGCTGTCTCGCACCACGCGCAGCGTTTCGCCGACTGAAGCCGGCGAGCATCTGCTGCGGGTGATCGCCCCCAGGTTCGAAGAGATCGACAACGAACTGGCCCTGCTCAGCGCGTTCCGCGACAAGCCGGCGGGCAAATTGCGGATCACGGCCGGCGAGCATGCAGCGATCACGGTTCTGCACCCCGTACTGGCCAAATTGCTGCCGGACTATCCTGACCTCAACATCGAAATCATCGTCGACTACGGCTTTACCGACATAGTGGCCGAAGGCTTCGACGCTGGCGTGCGGTTGGGTGAGCAGGTCGCCAAGGACATGATCGCCATGCGCATCGGCCCCGACATGCGCATGGCGGTGGTCGGCTCCCCGGCGTATTTCGCCCGATACTCAAAGCCCGTCGTCCCGATTGATCTGATGCAGCACAATTGCATCACCTTGCGCATGCCGACTCACGGCGGGCTGTATTCGTGGGAGTTCGAGAAGAATGGCCAGCCAGTGAACGTCCGCGTCGAGGGCCAACTGGTGTTCAACAACATCGCCATGCGCCTGCAGGCTGCCCTGCAGGGGTTGGGCCTGGCCTACATGCCGCAAGACCTGGTGCAGGAGCATGTCACGCAGGGCCGGTTGATACGCGTGCTCACGGACTGGTGCGAACCCTTCTCTGGCTACCACCTCTATTACCCGAGCCGGCGGCAAAGCTCGCCGGCCTTTACCCTGCTGCGCGAAGCCTTGCGCTATCCGGGCTGATTGGCCTGGGTGGCGTCCAGCGCCTCGGCGGCGCGCTTGGCGGCTTCAGCATCCCCCTGATCGGCCAGTAACCGGGTCAACTGACGCAATTGCCCGACAGTCAGGCCAACCCGCAGGCTGGCGGCCATGTGTGAGCGCAGTTGTGACTCTACGCCCGGTGTGGCGGCCAGCGCCGCGACGGTCGCCAGCTCCCGACTTTGCCAGTCAAGGTTGTCGCGCTCGAAAATGTCACCGAACAGATGCGTTTGCAGGTACTGATTGATGACAGGGACGAAGTCGAACAACGGCCCCTGGACAGGCGCCCCGGCAATTCGCGCCTGGTTGGCCTTGCCAACTGCCAGCAACTCATCGCCAACCGGAATGACGCGACCGGGCTCGCGCCCCGCAACATCCTCGATGCCCCGCTGTTTGCGTGCATCCACCACTTTCATCAACTCGCCAAGGGCATTGAGGCTGCGCGGGAAACCGCTGTAGGCGTAGAGCTGCACCAGTATTTCCTTAGCCTCGCTGACCGTCAGGCCCGCATCAAGCCCCTGGTTCAGGGCCGCATTGAGTCGGGGAATATTGCTCGTGGCCATGGCGGCGGCAATCAACGGAATGGCCTGCTGCCTGGACGACAATGTCTCGAAAACGGGTTGCGTAGCAGGCAAGGATTGCGGCGCAACAGGACGCTGGGCGCTGTACTGGGCATCGGTGACCTTCTCCAGCCATTGCACGCTTTTGCCCTCTACCGAACCGGTCACGGCCAGGTGCGTCATGCGGCTCGTCGCAGCGGCACCATGCCAGTGCTTGACGCCCGGCGGGCAGACAATCACATCGCCCGGATGGATTTCCTGCACGGGCTTGCCCCACTCCTGCGTCAGGCCGACACCGGAGGTCACCACCAATCGCTGGCCGGCAGGATGGGTGTGCCAGGCCGAACGCGCGCCCGGTTCGAAGGTGACGTAGGCACCGGACGCATTGTTCTCGCCCGTGGCAGGAAACAACGGATCGACGCGCACCTGTCCGGTGAAATACTCCGCCGGGCCCACGACCGAAGCATGGCTGCCTGCACGACTGATCTGCTGGGCGGCCCTGGACTCACTGACACTGTCGGCCCCTGCTGCGCCGGCAAAAGGCGCCGCGGCGCACACCGCGATGCCAAAAAGCGTGTTTTTCATGATGAAGGATCCCTCGAGTCAGAGTGTTCTGGCGTAGAACGCGTTCAACTGGCCAATGGCAACGTCCACATACTCAGGCACCCAATAGGTTTCGATATGGGTCGCGCCATCGATCGTGAACAGTTTCTTGTCACCGGTTCCAGTGGCCTTGGCGAACGCCTGCTCCGACATGTACAGGCTGTCGGCCTTGCTGCCGGCGATCATCAGCAAGGGTTGGTCGATCAGTTCGATCTGGTCCGTGGCATCGAAGCTCATCAGGTCCAGCAGGCTGCTCTGGGTGTAGCGGAAGGTCGAGTTCGGATGGGCGTGGGTCTTGCCGTAATACTCGAATCCCTGCCGATACAGATCGAACGGCAGCCTGGCGATCTGTTCATCGGTCAGTCTGGCGTCGCCGACGTAGAGCACCTCCCCGCCCGCCGCTTCCTGCGCGCGGGCGGCCGAAGCCTGTCGCAAGCGCTCCTGGATCGTCGACAGTTGCGAGTCCCGGTAGCCATTGCGACGTACCAGCCCGGAGTTGAACATGCTCAAGGTCGCGATCGACTGGAAGCGCTTGTCGGTTTGCGCCGCCTTCAACGAATACCCACCGCCGCCGCAGATACCGAGCAAGCCCAGTCGCCCGCTGTCGACGCCCGGATAGCGGGCGATGAAGTCCGCCATGCCATGGATGTCCTCGATGCGGTACGCGGGCTTGTCGATGTTGCGCGGCTCGCCACCGCTGGCCCCCTGATACGCCGCATCCGCCGTGATCGTGATGTAGCCCTGATCGGCCAGGCGCTGGGCATACAGGCCGGCGACCTGCTCCTTCACCCCGCCATTGGGATGCGCCACGACGACGGCCGGGTATTGCTTCGCCGCGTCATAATTGGCCGGGGTGTAGACGTTGGCGGCGATGTCCAGGCCGTAGAGTCTGTAGGTGACCGGATGGATGTTGACCTTGCCTGGTTCGTTCTTCACCAGCGCGCCTGCGTAGGTCAAGGTGTAGGGATTGTGTCTGTAGTCCGCCGCCTCGGCGTCAACGCCCGACATGCCGATCATGGCGGCCATGAGTGTGGCCTTCAGCGTGGTTCGCATCTTGTGAATACTCCTGACTATTCCAGTTTCCAAGGGTGTGCGGCAGCGATTGCCCTGCTCGGCATCAATCGAGGTTTTTTTCGGCGAGAAACTGCGAAACCAGGTCCGCGATCTCGACGTTGTTCAGGTCCGAAAACGGGAAGTGGCTGTTGCCCCTGATGCCGATCTCCGGCAAGTGAATGAGCCGCACGTCACCGCCATGGCGGTTCACGGTGTCTCGCCACAGTCGCGCCATCTCCAGCCGGGCACGCCAGCTGTCCTGTGCCGGTAAACGAACCGGCTTGTCGGGGATGTTGTCGCCGTAGATGATCAGGATGGGGATATGCGTCAGCGCTTCGAACTGCGCCTTCGATACGACCTGCGCCGAGAGCGTGTCGAACGCGCTGGGAATCGGCGCCGGCACCTCGCCTTCGGGAAACACGAAGCTGCTACCCGGCTCGAACGCGACGATGGCCCGCACCTGTTGGCTCTTGATCGCGGTCATCCAGCCGGGTCCACCGCCCTGAGAGTGGGTGAACAGGATGGCCGGCCCGGTCTTGTCCAGCAGCGCGGATACGCCATTGGAGGCGACTTCAATGTCATAAGGGCCGGTGTTGGGTGTCATCGAACGGAAGAATTGCTCCAGCGCCTGCGGCCCACGGGGAAACTGACTGCCCTCGAAAGGCTCGGGCCACAGCCCGATGCGGAACTGGTTGAACCACAGTTGCTCGTCCGGCACTGGCTTGATCGTCGTTTCCACCAGGCTGCGCCCCGCATCGCCACGGCGCGGTTGGTCAATCAGGTAGGTGGAGAACCCGCGCCGCAGGAAGATGTTCTGGAAGCCTTCACGACCATCGGCCGTGGTTTCCCAGGACTTCGCCGATTGCCCCGCGCCATGCCACATGACGATGGGCAACGGATGCGCATCGACCGGTACCTGATAGAACGCATACACATGGTCGCCATGGTAGGTCTGGCCATCCGGCATCATCGGTTTGTAAGGATCGAAGCGGCCCGGCTGGGTGATAAGTCCCCCGCCGGCAATCAGGCTGCCTTGATCCTTGATGATCAGCGGGCTGTGCTCGCTGCGCTCGGCAGCCTCCACCAGCGCCCCGCCAGTCAGGGTGAGACAGAGGGTGCCCGCCCTGACGGCGGCATGTGCGTACTTGCGGATGGAATCCCGGGTCATGAGTGGCTCTCGACGTGTCATCGCAGAGAGGCAAACTACCGCCCAGGCATTAATTAATGAATAGACCCAATCGGATAGCAGTAATACCAAAACCACATAATTCAATTGAATGAGGCAGGTCCAGCCGAAGGTGGAGGATGTCCTGAAAGAGGCCTAATCTGAATAGGCACGACCTTGAGCACGCCTCTTGATACAGGGGAACCGCAATGACGGGACATACAGCACGCCAAGGCTCGTCATGGCTCCTGCTTTCCCTGCTCGCCGCCAATCTGGCGCTGACAGCCGGATGTTCAGGCAAAACCACCACGGCTCGCCCAGCAGCCTCAAGCATCGGCTCAACCTGCTATGCAAAGGCACTTCCCACTGTTGGCGAAGGAGGCCTCGCCTGGGGCAACACCTTGAACATCGCTCGCCAGAAATCCCTGGCTAATTGCAAACGCTATGCCGGCCGATCGGGTGGCACGCCGGATACCTGCCAGGTGGTGTTGGCGGAATGTAAACACTGAAAGAGCGTTTTTTCGTTTCTGCGTCGCTTTTGCATTTCTGTGCGACAGATCCCACTTAAGGGACTCCCGTTTCACCGGCTCATGGTGTTAGTTTTGAAATGTTTCTGATCAAACGATCAGATATTTCTTACAACCCGCCTGCAAAGGAATGCCCCCAGCAATGGATTTTTCATTCAAGCACCTGGCTGCGACCACCCTGATGCTCGCCAGCCTTTCGTCGTTCACCAGTGCTGCCCACGCCAACATCACACCGCAACAGAGCGCGATCATCCTCAAGACGTTCAATGATGCGTCGGTCAAGGATTTCCGCCAGTTCCTGCAAACCCTGGCCAAGAGCGATGTCGCCAAATCCGACGACCTCGGCCCGGCCATCAGTGCCTTCCTCGGCAACAAGACGCTGTCCGCTGAGCAGCAGAACGAAATCCATCGTTTGCTGGGTCTTTATGCCCGGGTGAAGTACGGCAGCGCGGCCACCGAAACCCTGAAGGAGCTGGTGGCCATTCCGACCGTGCGCGTGGACGGTGTCGACCAGCACGACAATCCCGAATTCCTCAAGATTGCCGAGAAGATCAAGGGCCTGGCCCAGGCGTTCAACCTGAACTTTCGCAACATCGACAACCGCGTCTACGAGATCTCCCTGGAAGGCAGCGGCGATGAAGTCGTGGGCATTCACGCCCATGCCGATGTGGTGCCGGTGACGCCGGAGAACTGGGTGCTGCAGGACGGCACCCGCCTCGATCCGTTCAAGGTCACCCTGGTCGGCGATCGCATGTATGGCCGCGGCACCGAAGATGACAAAAACGGCATCGTGGTCGCGCTCTATGCCATGAAGATCATCAAGGAAGAGCAACTGCCGCTGGCGCGCCACTTCAAGCTGCTGGTCGACACCACCGAAGAAACCACCGGTGATGCCATCCCCTACTACTTCGAGCGCAACCCGACGCCCAACTACAACCTGGCGCTGGATGGCGGCTACCCGGTGGTGATCGCCGAGAAAGGCTACGGCACCGTCATGGCCAGCTTCGCCAAGCGCGCTGGCGAGGGCAAAGGCGCAGAAATCATTTCGATGACCGGCGGCCTGGCCACCAACCAGATTCCATCGACATCGGTCGCGACCCTGGTGACCGACAAGCCCGCCGAACTGGCTGCCAGCCTGCAAAAGGCCGGCACTGAGTACGCCAAGCGCAACGGCGGCAACTTCGAAGTGGCTGTCAAGGTCGACGGCAAGGACGTCAAACTGACGGTCACCGGCGTTTCCGCCCACTCCTCCGAGCCCGAGTCTGGCGTCAACCCGGTGGCCAGGATGCTCGACTTCATCAATAGCCTCGACGGCAAGGTCGCGCTCAAGCACAACCAGATCACCGACGCCGCCCGCTACGCCGCCGACAACTGGGGGCTGGACTACCTGGGTGGCAAGCTGGGGGTCGGTTTTGCCGATGCGTTCATGGGCCCGCTGACCACCTCCCTGACGTATGTCGGAATGGATGACAAAGCCTTCAAACTCGCCGTCAACCTGCGCGTGCCGAAGGGCAAGACGCCAGAAGCGCTCAAGTCCGAAATCGCCACCAAGCTGGAAGCCTGGAGCAAGAAGACCGGGATCGCCCCGACCTTCGACCTGTCGATTGCCGAACCGATGTACCGCAACCCCGAGGGCGAATGGGTCAAGGCCCTGCTCGCGGTGGCCAGCGAAAACCTCGGCATGGAACACA
>RCUQ01000354.1_pt1 | contig 21855 bp, 24 predicted proteins | sample 2166351 | NCBI WGS metagenome assembly RCUQ01 (sample SAMN09932597, study PRJNA488358) | compost metagenome | feature: garden; material: soil; isolation source: compost soil in acetonitrile-enriched culture | place: Germany: Experimental Botanical Garden Goettingen | collected 2016-01-27
TGATCGGTGCGTCGTAGACCTGCACAGCAGCAAATGTGCGTCAGAGCCAATTCTCGGTGGAAACGGCGGGTCAGTTCTCAGTTGCAATCAACAACAATGATCGCAGTCTACGTCCTAGCTATCCATTTCGACACATGGGTTAGTGATTGATTGATGACCTGGTGCATATCGAGATACTGATAAGTGCCACATCTCCCGATGAAAAACATCTGATCATCGACCGCAGCTCGGGCGGCGTATCGCTCATAAAGGCCCTGGTACATGAGACCGCGATCTTTGATCGGATAGTAGCGCTCGAAATTATTGTCGCGGTAGCAGCAGGGCTCTTCGATTGTTCGCAGCACATTTGAAGTTTCGTGCACTCGATGCCCGGGGAGCGCGTGCCACCAAGTTTCTCGTGTGTAGGGACCAGCATCTGTATAGTTGATCGTTGCATGGCCCTCAGCCGTCGCAGCAAGATGGTCACTGACGTGAAAGCGAATAGACCGATAGGGAAGCTCGCCGAGATCGAATTCATAAAATTCATCAATCGGCATGCTGTTGAAGCAAGCATCGTAACCGGCCATATCGTCCTTGGAGAACGATGTATTCAACTGGACGGAAATTCGGTCATGATCGAGTATTCTCTCGAACGCTTTCGTATAGCCATCCGTTGGCAACGCCTGGAATGTGTCGGTGAGAAAATAGCGCGGATCACGATCGGTACGTATTTGCAAACGACGAACAACGGCGGCATCCATTTCGGACAGATCCAGCTGCCACATCTTCTTCGTATAAGGACGGAAAAACAGGTCGGTCAGCTCCTTTCCGATCATGGAATAAAGATGGTCTTCAGCACTGATCACCGGTGACCGCGTAAGGGCTACCGATGCAAAATAGGACATCGCGTCATCTGCTGTTTCAAGGCCAGTGCCAAATACGGCATTTATGGTATCGAGGTTTACCGGCAATGGTACCTTGCGACCGTCGTCAAGGAGCGCCACGACTTGATGCTCATATGGCAGCCACCTAGTAAACTGCGATAGCCATTCGACGACCCGGTCGTTGGAGGTATGAAACAGGTGCGGTCCATAATGGTGGATGCGCACTCCGCAGTCGTGGACATAGTCAAAGCAGTTGCCGGCGATATGGTCACGTTTATCGATCACATCGACTTCGTGGCCAGCGTTCGCTAGCTCCCGAGCATGTACCGCACCGGCGAAACCGCCCCCGACGACGAGAAGCTTGGCCATCGCCCTCTCCCTTTATATGTGCGGCAACGATTGGATTATGCCGGCGATCGGCAAGATCAAACTTTGGCTTAAAAATCCGGCCTTCGCAGCATGCTTAACTGCAGCAAACCACCTGACCGGCTGAGATCTATTTGTGAGCCGGAATAGGAGGTCCGATCCGACCCGACGCGCCAACGCCAGCCCACTGAGATGGCAACCGCTACGGATCGTACCTGACAGGATTCGAATGCGAGGAACACTGACACCGTTGATCCTTGCACCCCGCGCGTCCTTTATCCATTCCATGGTAGCATCCATCTCGTCCATGGCACTGTGTCTTTGTGTGTCACGCATGAACTGGTGAAGATTGCCGCCTACGGGTCTGGTGTGGTGCACCGTGATTGCGTCAATGATTGCGACGCCCCGATACGCCTCCCCTTTGATCTCGCGAACCATCTGAGGCCAGAGGAAATCAAGCCCAAAGCCACTGGCAGTTTTCTCGATGAAGGGGAGCGAACGAACGAGCGTTTCGCGGCTTATAAAAGGAACCATGACCTCTACGAAGTTTGTGTACCGGACATCGAAACTTGGATGTCGCAGCGTGATGAGATGCGAGTAGTAGGAGCGCTCATCGAGTGAAGGCTGGTAGACGTGGTAGTTATTCTCAAAACCAAGCGCGAAGAGACTGTCGACATCCACGGGCACGGCATCAATGTCATCATCTGGAAGCCAGAAATAGTCATAGCGGTCAATCACTTCGGGAAACTGTTTGAAGAAGAGAAACAGGCCATCCCACTTCCCTCCTTTGCAACGATGGACGTAATCAGCTTCCGGAAATTCGAGGGTAGACTCGGATCCGTAGTAGCTGACCCCGACATCGAAATTGCGCCGACCTATCGCCCAATTCCGATGTAAACTGCTGTCTCCGCAGCGAACCACGGCTAGTCCGCGTCGCGACTTTTCATTGATCCTTGAGCCGAGCATTATGCCGCCGGCAGGCATGAAATGAGTTCCCATAAGACACCAAAAATCCATCAAACAAGCGGGCAATCCGCTCCCAGGCGTTGAACTGGATGTGAAGGTTTGTTCGCCGAGCGGGCAATCCCGATCAGGTATGAACAAAAGACCGGCAAATAGAATTAGCTATTTGGTAAAACCATGGGAAAACCTGTCCGTTAAATCTCGTCCAATAATTCAGCTGTTCACTGAGAGAGAGATTAAGTTGCCCAGCGGATCGGCGGCTGGGATAGCCACCCACATAATGTGGGATCCAGGTTCCGTTACAGAATACACAACATACATCTTGTCGCAAGTATCAAGATACCTATTTCCTGAATCCGCCAAACAAATAAAAATGGTTCTCGGACGAGATTTGCCGTTCGGCAATATTAGGCGAAATGAGGTATTTCCCGAAAAAATACATTGTATCGATTAGGTGCGCTCGTCAACAAAGACCTACGAACTCAGCGTGACCTCTTCCAGCACCTGACGGTCATCCGGCTTGGGATCTTCGTCCAGTGGTTTGGTCATAAACGTTGTCGATTTCCTCGTGAGCACCGTAATCAGCTTCTGACGATCCCCCTTAGCAGGCGAAATCGTTCGCATTTCGGCGGAAGTCTTAATCACGTGATGGTTATGGTCTTGAAAGGAATCGAACCGAAAACCGGTAACTCGACTCGAGATCTCAACAGTTTTTCAGGGCCTGCGTGCCCGGTGTGCCGTTTTTGAGATCGCGCGTTTACTCAGAACCACAAAATTATGACCGAACCGACCTGGATGAGCCCATCCCTCAGATCTCGGCAAGAAGAGACAGGTCTCGGGCGTAAGGAACCAGGGCTTCAGGTCTTTGAGACGCCTGCAGCCGCGGGCAAAAGGCTGAGAATTCAATTACTCTGATGTCTGCGATTGGAGTCGAACGCGAAGAGATTGACCCCGATATCGAGAATTGTCGAAAGCTGTAGAGCCGCAAACGACCCTCGGCGAAGGTCCTCTGCGGCTCGTTTTCGTTTAGACAAAGCCGACCTAGCGGCCGGCTTCGGCTCGATTTAGGAACTGAATTACATCTTCGGCAGAAGAACCTTGTCGATGACATGAATGACGCCGTTCGACTGCTTCACGTCGGCGATCGTGACATTCGCGACATTGCCGTTTTCATCGGTCAGCGTGATCTTGCCCATGCTTTCCTTGGCCTTCAAAACGCAGCCACCGACTGTCTTGACGTCATGCGTACCCTTGTCGTCCTTGATCATCTTCTCAATGGCCATCGACATAGCATCGGCTGCAACGACGTGGCAGGTCAGGACTTTGGTCAGCTGCGCCTTGTTTTCAGGCTTCAGCAGGATATCGACGGTGCCCTTGGGAAGAGCGGCAAACGCTTCGTTCGTCGGAGCGAAAACGGTGAAAGGCCCTTTGCCCTGAAGCGTTTCGACCAGGCCAGCGGCCTTCACGGCGGCGACAAGCGTCGTATGGTCCTTCGAATTCATCGCGTTTTCGACGATGTTCTTGTCTTCATACATGGCGGCGCCGCCGACCTTGGGATTGGCTGCATAGGCACTGCCGGCAGCGATTGCGATAGCGGTGGCGCAGGCTGCGAAGCGAATTGCGAGCTTGGACATGGTAACTCCTCCTGGCCGAGCACCCAGATGCGAGGCTGCATCTGCTAAGGGCCGGCTTCCCTCTTCCGGGACAAGGCAGTTACGGAACGGTCGATGGAGAAGTTTCAGCGCGACGAAATTATTTAAGACGCGACGATCACCCTCGCAGCGGCCACGTCACTAACCGGCCAGCAAACAAAGCGATCCAAACCAGGACGGGCTGAAGCGGCAATCGAACAAGATGGTAGGTCCACTGGCAGATCGACGGGTCACCGGAAAGCGTGTCGATCGCGTGTTTGATATTTGCCGGATAGACGCAGACCGCATAAAGCGCCAACCCGACCCCTGCCGCCCGTCGAAGAGAGGCCGTCACGATGCCTAATGCGCCGGCGATCTCGCAAAGCCCGGTCAGCAAGATGACGAGCAGTGGCACAGGAACCCAATCCGGCGTGATTTTAAGAAATGTTGTCGGCCATAAGACGTGCAGTGCGCCGGCAACGCCATAGAAACAGGCAAGCCCTATCGCGCATCTATGCCGCCAGGCTTCAGTTCTTTCCGGCATTTGCAATTCTGCGTTCGAGCTTGCGTGATATTGCGCGCAGATCCGGCTTGCGTCCCAACACTTTTTCGATCGCCGCAATTGCTAGATCGCTGGCCACGAAATCCGATTTGTGGCCGAGATTCCGCACGACGATCAGGGTGGAACTCCGTATGGCCCGGGCAAGTTGCCGCGCATGGACGTCCGGAGAGACAATCTCATCCTTGTCGCCGGTGATGATCACCGTCGGCGCCTTGATACTGGGATAACTGCGGCTGGCGGACCGTGCCCAGTCGCTCAATGCAGAAATCTCCTTGGCATTATGCCGAAAGCGGATCGGATTGATCGCCTGCGGGGCTTTCGTCCTGGCGATGTAATCTTCTGGTACCCGATTGGGTGCAAAGACCGCTTTCGCAGCGCGATTGATAGCAATCAGGCCCAAAGGCGGGACGACAAGGGTGCTGAATACCGGGCCCGTGACGGGCGCACTTGCGGCGCTATAATACCAAGCAATCCCGCCGGGCCAAGGATAGACGGCAGGGGAGAGAAAGACGAGGCCTGCGACCTTCTGTGGATGGCGAACCGCAAATGCTGCTGCAATCGCTCCACCGAAGGAATGGCCGACGATGACCGCTCGGCGAATGCCCCGTTTCTCCATCAGCACGGCAATCGCATCGGCCTGCCCGTCGGGAAGAATGTTGGAAGCATCGCCCTCCTCGGAGGCACCGTGGCCGGGTCGGTCCACGAAGAGCAGTCTCGCCCTTCCTTCCAGCTTCTCCCGAAACGAGTAGAGAGGATCGTAAAGGCTCGAACTCGCGCCATGGATGAACACGATTGGCGGTAGGTCAGGTTTGCCACTTGGCTCGAGCAGCAGGCTATTCAGCTTGAATCCGCCGACATCGATCCTCCTCTCCGATCCGTCATCATTTTGCGCCAGCGTTCCCGAGGCCGAGAAAAGCGAAAACACGAAAAAGATCAGATTGGCCGCCACGACGGAGTATCGCATGTTTCCTCGAAATAAGCTGGATGCTAAGCCGCAGAACACGGCATCTAAGGCGGAGGGTCAGAGGCTTCGCGCCGTTCCGCTGGCCACAATCGCTCCGGTCGGTCGTCCCGTCGGTGAGCCGCCAAATGGTTCGAGCGTCACGGCGAGCGTCGCGCCAACGCCAATACGGCCACGCATGTCCGCCGGAATGACGAGTTCTCCGCCTGTGTCTGCCGGCAATATGCCGAGCGAATAGGGATCGCCCTGCCCAGGGACAAGCCACAACTCCAGCGATTTCTCCTGTGCGCGACCTGCCGCGACTGGCACGATCCGCATGCGCCCGCTTGCCGCATCGTAGGATGCGAGCATGTTGACAGCATTGCTCGGCGCCGAGAGTTCGGCAACCAGCGTACCATCGCGAGGAGACGGCGACACGATACCGGATGCATAGACCAGAGCTGCGATAGCGGCGACCGAGGTGCCGAGCGAAAGCCAACGCCAGAAAGCCATGGAATTCCAGTTACCGACGGTCGCCTGGCCGGCCTGCGGCGCTGCGAACAGGCGGTGCTCAAGCTGTTCAAGCACGGCAGCACGAGGCGTGACTTCGTCGTAATCCTGGTTGAAGGGCGCCATGTCCGTCTGCCAGCGCTCTACGGTTTGCGAGAACACCGCGTCGTCGGCCATGCGGCGCTCGACCATCCTTCGATCTTCGATCGATAGAACGCCCAGGACATATTCGCCTGCGAGGATTTCGTCTTGCCGATGCCCGTCCGGGCGGGGGTCACTGCCGGTCATCGCTGGATGCACTCCCTGAGCTTCAGGAGACTGCGGCGCAGCCAGGTGCGCACCGTATTCAGCGGGACACTCATGTCGTCTGCGAGCTCAAGATAGCTCAGCCCTTCGACATAAGCGCGGCGAACGGCGCTTGCATGTACCGGATCGAGTTCGGCCATGCATCTGTCGATCCGACGGCCTTCATCGACCATGCCCATCTGCTGTTCCGGGTTCGGGATCGTGTCGTCCGCAAGATCGTAAGCTGCGTCGAGATCGTCGGAGACCGGTTTGCGTGCTCGGATCGTATCGATCGCGTGGTTGCGCGCGATTGTCGCAAGCCATGCGATCGGACCGCTATGTCCGGTCGCGAAGGTTTTCGCACGTTGCCAGATCTTGATGTAGATTTCCTGGAGCGCCTCTTCGGCATCGCCGCGATTTTTCAAGATACGCAGACATACGCCCATCAATTTTGGGCTTGTCGCCCGGTAAAGCGCGACGAAGGCAGCGCGGTCTCCCATCGCGACACGATTGATCAGACCTTCGATGTCGTTGCTTTGCATTAAGAAAAACCTTGCCACCCTCCCCTTATAGAGATCGGCTTTTGAAAAAAACAAGGAGCGACGGAACGTAAATGCTTCAAAGACGCCGCTGCTTGCCAGCAACGATCTGCCATTTGCCCGAACGTTGTTCATCGTACCCCAGATCAGATCCGCAATCGTCAGCATCGTCGACCAGTTCCTGAGTGTCGCCTGATTGGTCAAATCGTAAGTGGCGTAGGCGGTAAAGCCGAGAACCGCGCCATAGAGCATGGCCGTGCCGATCGAGCCGGATACCAGGCCGGCCCTGACGGCCAGAAATGTCAAACCAGCGGCATAGAGGAGATAGAATGCGATGGCCGGACCAAGCCGAAAGTCCATCGCCAGCAAGTCACCCATGACCGGGCGATAGAGGCGGCTCGCCATGCTGCTTAACCAAACGAAGTCGATCGCGACGAACACGATGAGCGTGGCAAGGTAAGCAATGGAATAGGTCCTCATATCGGTAGCTCCAAAATTGCCATAGCCGTTAATTGATGCGGGTCCATTCGATGCCCTTGCAGAGCAATCCCGCAACAATGCAGCCGCGCGTGGTCATCCGGTCACCGCTGACCGTGACGGTGAGTTTGTAGTTCATCTCACGTTGCGGGTCGAAAGCCGTGCCGGTATAGACACCGTCGGCGCCAGGCTTGATGGTCATAACCAGTTTGTCTCCCTTCTTTTCTTTCGGTGTACCGGGCTTGATCCAGGTGTTTATCGCGCAGATGTCGGAACCGCAGGGCGCGATCCTGACCTTGGCATTGCCGTCACCCCGTGCCCATTGACCGTCTATGTCGGCGGCGCTGGCTGCGCCGACAGACCCGATGGCGAAAACTGCTGCTGTCAGAATAAACGACTTCATCTTATTTCTCCTTCTCCAGACATCTTACGCATGCTCGATCGTGTAGAGACCGACATCGATGCTCCCTTCCTCGAAACCGGCCTCGCAGTAAGAAAGGTAATAGTGCCAGAGGCGGCGGAAGCGCTCGTCGAAACCCTGTTCGGCAATCGCCGGCCAATTGGCATGAAAGCGCAGCCGCCAGTCGGCGAGCGTCCTGGCGTAGGATTTTCCAAAATGCTCGACTTCGGTAAGCTTGAGCCCGGCGGCCGAGATCGCCTTGTCCAAAGCTTTGTCCGAAGGAAGAAAGCCACCTGGGAAGACATATTTCTGGATGAAGTCGATGCTGCCGCGATAGGCCTCGAACCGTTTGTCCTCGATCGAGATGATTTGCAACACGGCGCGGCCATCCTGGTTCAGGCAGCGCTTCAACGTCTCGAAGTAACTTGGCCAGTATGCCTCGCCCACTGCCTCGAACATCTCGATCGAGACGATCCGGTCGAATTGGCCTTCCGTATCCCGGTAATCCTGCAGCCGTAGATCGACCTTGGCCTCCTGGCCGCTTGTCTTTACGGTGTCCTTCGCCCAGGTGAGCTGCGACGGTGAGAGCGTCAGGCCGACCACATTGGCATCCGAGCGGGCGGCAAGTTCCACAGCCAGAGCACCCCAGCCGCAGCCGATTTCCAGCACGCTTTCGCCGCCTTCCAGCGCCAGTTTTTGTCGGATCCTGTCGAGCCGCTTCTGCTGGGCGGCCTCAAGGTTCGGTGTCGTCTCGTCATAAATGGCCGACGAATAGAGCATCGTCCGGTCGAGCCATTGTCTGTAGAAGTCGTTGCCGAGATCGTAATGCGCCTCGATATTGCGGCGGCTTCCCTTTTTGGTGTTGGCATTCAGCAGATGGCTGATCCGATGTATAAAGCGCATGAGCACATTGCCATCGATTGCTGGCGAGAGAGCTTCGCTGTTACGTGCCGCGAACCGAATGACGGCCGTCAGGTCCGGGGTCGTCCAGTCTCCTGCGAGGAAGCCTTCGGCAAAACCGATGTCGCCAGCGGTGACGAGCCGACGCAGCATACGCCAGTTGCGCATGACAATCGTCGCCTCAGGACCGTGTTGCGAACCTCGTTTTTCAATCACCGCGCCTGACGGCAGTACAATTCTCAGGCGACCGAACTTGATGTCGCCGATCAGGCGCGCCAGAAGACGGCCACTTCGACCCAGGTGTTGCGAACGACCAGACGTGGTCGACGAAACATGCGATAGATCATCAAGCTGGCTCATGCATTTCCACCTTTTGATGCGAAGTGTTTTCACCGATCGGATCACGGCTGATGAAGGATAGCGGCGCGTCAGGCGGCGCAGGCCGCTTACGCAAGCGAACGCCCTTCAACCAGACCTTCAGCGCTTCCCAGTGAATTCCGGCAACGACCTTCAACGTCAGGAACGGGATGGTGAGGAAAGCCTTCAGAAGGGCGGCGTCCGTCAATTCCGTCCGCTTCGCCAGATGCCGCGCTGTCAGTACCAGTCCATCTGCGTCGAACGTATCGATGCGGATCGACAGCCTGTCGGTCGGGGCAAGAACGCGGAACTCGTATCGCAGATCCATGTCCATGAACGGCGAGACATAGAATATCTTGTCGCAGTTCTGAACGATTTCCCGTGCCTGGCCATCTTCCCCTTCGACGGGGATCATATAGCCGTGGCGCTCACCGAACGTATTATCCACTTCCCAAAGGATTGCCCGCAATGCGCCATTCCGGCCGTAGCAGAAGAACACGCTCAGCGGATTGAAGGCCCAGCCCAGGAGCCGCGGCATGGTGAGTAGGCGGATTGCCCCGCCATCCGGCGCAACGCCCCCTGCCTGCATGGCGCTCTCCACCTGTCTCTTAAGATCCGATCCGGACCGATCGCCACGATCTTTTCGGTAAAACGAGAACAGGTTGAAGCGATCGACGGAAAATAGTTTCAGCCTGCGGTCGAGTGCCTCCAGTTCGTCGAGGTCGATCAGAAGCGAATAGATGCGATAGGCAAGGCTGTGACGCTTCGGCGTCAGCCGCGCATGCATTACATGGCCCGGAAACAGGGCAGACTGAAACCTTTCCGTCATGCGAGAGCCTCCAGCGTTATCGGCAGTTTGGCCGGCCTGACCAGTGGCCGGCGGACGATGCGGGCGCTCTCCTGCTCCACCGTCCAGGGTCGGCGCAAACCACCAAGGTCCTCGGCGACGGCCAGACCCGCCTGAATCCCATCCTCATGAAAGCCGGAGCCGAAATGCGCACCACAGAACCAGGTGTTGCGCACGCCCTGCAGCGACCAGATCTCATGCTGCGCCCGATCGGTCTCTAGGTCGAAGACCGGGTGTTCGTAGGTCTCACGGCGGATCACGGACTCTCCGCGAGGCTCGCGTTGCGGATTGAGCGTCACGAAGGTTGGCGGCGCTGCCCCGAGCGGCTGCAGCCGGTTCATCCAGTAGGTGATCGATGGCTGCGTCTGATCGATGACGGTGTCAGCGCGCGTATCGGCGACATAATTCCAGCTCGACCAGGCCGCCCGCCGCTTCGGCATCAAACTTGTATCGCTATGCAGCACAGCCTCATTGCGTGAATAACGGAAGGCGCCAAGGATGCGACGCTCTTCGGCGCTCGCATCGCCGAGCATGCGCAGCGCCTGATCCGCATGAGTGGCAATCACCACGTCGTCGAAGACCGAGACACCGCCCTGCGCATCGCGGATTTCGACGGATCCGGGCAGCCGGCGGATCTCCTGCACCGGTGTCGAAAGCCGGATGCGATCGGCAAAGCGGCGGATCATGCGCGCCACATATTCCCGGCTGCCGCCGGTGACCGTGCGCCAGGCGGGGCGATCCCACAATTCGAGAAGCCCATGATTGCGGCAGAATTTGACGAAGCCGGCGGCCGGATAGGCACCGACCTGCATGGCCGGTGTCGACCAGATCGCCGCCGCCATCGCATAGAGATGATCGTCGCGAAAGGCTCGGCCATAGCCGTTGCGGTTCAGATAATCGTCCAGGGAAATGCCGCCCATCATCGCGAGATCGCGCGGCGCGCGACGATAGAACCGCAGGAGATCCCTCATCATCGACCAGAAGCGCGGATTGACGAGATTGGATTTCTGAGCAAGCAGCCCAAGGCCGGTACCGCCTGAATATTCGAAAGCGCCGTCGTTCAGCGACACAGCGAAGGACATGTTTGAGGCGGCAGTCGGCACTTCAAGCTTATGAAACAGCGCTGTCAGGTTGGGATAGGTCACCTCATTGTAAACGATGAAACCGGTATCGACAGCAACGGGACCACCGATACTTGCAAACTCGACCGTGTTGCTGTGACCGCCGATGCGGCCCGAAGCCTCGAACACAGTGACGTCGTGACGCTCCGAGAGCAGCCATGCTGCAGAGAGGCCAGAGATCCCTGATCCAACAACGGCAATATTGAGCCGACGGTCGCCCCTGTTTCGATCGTAATACGCCATTCGCGACCTCTTGCTTCTGCTTCAACACCTTGCATTCCGACGAGTTACGAGCGCGACGCACGATTAGTTTCAGCCATCGTCTCGCCTTCCTGAGATTTTTCCTTGGTTCTCGAAACTGTTTCGCTGCCTGTTCCGTACTTGCCGATGAACGATTGATCGCATGGTCGGATCGAGGAGATTCATTTGGACACCGTCCTCATAGTCGCAATTGCGGTTGGACTTTCTCTGGCTATGGCCGGAGCATGGGCTGTGCAGCGCGCCACAGGGCTGAGCGGCTGGATCGACACGATCTGGTCGCTTGCTGTCGGGCTGGGCGGTATCGCTGCCGCGCTGTTCTCAACTGGCGAATTCGCCCGACGCATGGCTGTTCTTGTCCTCATTGCCGCCTGGGCGGCAAGGCTTGCCAGCCATATCGGTTCCCGCACCCATGGCGGCGGCGAGGACCCCCGTTATGCCAAATTCATCGAGCAATGGGGCGAGAATGCCGCGTCGCGGCTGTTCCTCTTTCTGCAGATCCAGGCGCTGGCCGCCTTCATCTTGGTACTGGCCGTTTATCTGGCTGCCACGAACGACACTTCCTTCCCGCGCCTGCTGGATGGTTTCGCCATCCTCGTCGCCATTGCCGCTCTCGCCGGAGAGGCGATCTCTGACCGGCAACTTGCCCGTTTCCGCCGTACGCCTGCGGCCAAGACCGAGGTTTGCGAGATCGGACTGTGGCGATACTCCCGCCATCCCAACTATTTCTTCGAATGGCTTTTCTGGTGCGCCTGGCCGTTATTCGCATTGACCGCATCCACATGGACATGGGCATCCCTGCTGGCGCCGGCGCTGATGTATTGGCTGCTGGTGCATGTCTCCGGCATCCCGCCGCTCGAAGAACACATGTTGCGCTCACGCGGAGACAAGTTCCGCGCCCTCCAGAAACGCATCAACGCCTTCTTTCCCGGACCTCGCCAAAACGGAGAACTGCCATGAACATGCTGGCTTTCGCCATTAATACCGCCGAACGTACGCCTCTCACAGACGGCATGACGCTGGCGGGGATCGATTTTCTCTGCAGCCGCACCAAACGAAAGCTGGCGACCACGCCGGCCTCAGAAGAACAGGCTTTTGCCGAGACGATGGCGCGCTTTCCCGTCGCCACCCATACTCGCGAAGCCAACCGCCAGCATTATGAGATGCCGGCGGAATTCTTTGCCCTCGCACTCGGCCCACAGCGGAAATATTCCTGCTGTCTCTACCCCACGCCCGATACTACGCTTGACGAAGCCGAAACCTATGCGCTGGCAGAGACTGTGAAACACGCGGCGATCGAGGATGGCATGAACATTCTCGAACTCGGCTGTGGCTGGGGTTCACTGTCGCTCTATCTCGCCCAGCATTTTCCCAAGTCCCGCATCATCTCAGTGTCGAACTCCGCCTCACAGCGAGCCTATATTATAGGTCTCGCGACAAAACGCGGACTGACCAACCTGAACGTCATCACTGCCGACATGAACGATTTTGCCACCGATGAGCGCTTTGACCGTGTCGTCTCGGTGGAAATGTTCGAGCACATGTCCAACTGGCGCACACTGATGGAACGCGTCCGCGTCTGGGTGAAACCGGACGGCAAGCTTTTCCTGCACGTCTTCACCCACAAAAACCGCTCCTACCGCTTCGACCATGATGACCCGACGGACTGGATCGCCCACCACTTTTTCACCGGCGGCATCATGCCGGCGCATGACCTGCCGCACCGGTTCGGCGATCTGTTCAGGGTCGAGCAGGAATGGCGCTGGTCGGGCACGCATTATCGCCGCACGGCGCTCGACTGGCTCGCCGCCTTCGATCGCAATATCGACCGCATCCAGCTGATCTTCCGGCAGGTCTATGGCAAGGACGCTTCGCTGTGGCAGCGCCGCTGGCGCCTATTTTTCCTCGCCACTGCCGGCCTGTTCGGCCATGACAATGGCGATGTCTGGGGTGTTGGTCACTATCTCTTGAGCCCGTCTCTGGTAGGGCTGCGCGCCTGATGGCCGACACGCGGCCCACGCTGGATCCCCTGACCGAGGCGACAGTGACCGTCGCCTGGGTGATCGTTGCAAACAAACCCTTTTATCCGCTCTATGTCTGGTATCTGGTCGGGTCAGGTGTGACGGCGTCTTTGCTCACGCTCGTTTCCGCGCCGTTCTTTCTCGCTATTCCGTTCATTGCGCGACGCTCGCCGATCGTGGCTCGTATCATGTTGCCGGTGATCGGCACGCTCGACACGATGTTCGAGACGAAGCTGTTCGGCACCGCATCGGGCACGGCACTGTTCTTAGCCGCCTGTATGATGCTGGCAGCGCTATCGTTTCGAGGCGAGGAACGGTGGTCTCAGCGGGGTTTAGTCGCTTTCATATTCGGTGCGTTTCTCATCACTCGAAACTGGACGGGTGCGCCATTGCATGGATGGAGTGAACGTGAACTCTCCATCCTGTTCAACCTGAACGCCTACGCCGTTGCCAGTTTACTGGCATTTGTCGCGCTTCGTTATGCCGGTGTCGAACGCAATATGGGATCGGATCCCTTGGCTTGAAGTTTGAAATGCAATCGGCATCCAATAGGAGGATAGAATGCCAAACCATCTCGGACGTTTCGCCCTATACATGATCACGTGTTTCTTCGCGGTCGGCTTAACCACACAGGCTTTTGCCGAACCCAAGGTCGTGCAGGTCGGACCGGATCACTATCGCGGTACGTGGCTGGAGATCGGCAGGACACCGATGTTTCTGACCGACGGTTGCGTGGCGGGTTACTCCACCTATCGAAAAGGCAAGACACCTGACGAGGTGGCAGTGGAAGACGGATGCCATGTCGACACGCCCAAAGGTCGCCTGAAAACCATCAACGGGACCGGGAAGATCGAGGATTTCGGCAAGGCGAACGCCAAGATGCGCGTCAGATATCCACCTCTGATCACCTTCAATTACTGGGTCCTTTACAAATCACCGGACAAATCCTGGTTCATCAGCGCCAACCCGTCGATGAGCGATCTCTGGATTTATTCCAGAACCGTCCCGTCGAAGTCCAAACTTCAGCGCATGATCCGGAAAGCGAGTGAACTCGGCTACGATGTTCGCAAACTCGAATATCCAGCCCAGTGATCCAGTCTGGTGACATGTCTCGACCGCCGGCCTTCAGTATGTCCGGCGGTCTCCTTTCTGCTTCGGCGGTTTCCCGTGCTCACATTGGAGGAACGACGCCATTCGTGCCGACCACGACCCGGCCACTCGACATCGAGCCGTCTGCGGCCTTTTCTGAGGATACGAAGACGGTTGCCCCCGGCTTGATGTCGGATTCCGCCGCATTGGCAAAGGTTACGACGGGAGTGCCGTCGGGAATGGCGATCTTCTTTTCCTTGCCCTTGTAGCTCACCGTCACCGTATGACCATCGACAGACTTGACCGCATCGGCCACGGTCGCGTTGGTCATCGAGCTGTTGGGCTTCAGATCCCAGGCAAAGCTCCCCTCGCCCGTGCCCTTCATGGCCGCCGGGAAGATCAGCACTTCCAGCGCGCCATCGCCGCCGCTGGCTGTCGGCAGCGACGCGATGCCCACGTAATCGCCCGGCTTGATATCGTCGATCGACGCGTTGGTGACGCCGGAGACCTTCCAGCCGTCCTTCAGCATGATCTTGGCGTCGGTGCCTTCGCGTGTCTTCACCGACAGCGTGTTGCCTTGCAGGCTTTCGACCGTGCCGCGCACGCGAACCTGATCGGCGGCCTTCGCAGTCGCGCCGACCGTTATCGCCACCAAAGCGCCGGCGAGGATCGTGAAACCCGTTTTTGAAATGGAGGACATTATGTTTCCTTTGCGTTTCAACCCTGCTTTACGGAACGTCCGGCTGATGCGGGCTGGAGATCCGCCGGTATTGGAAATCTGGATTTCGGGCCTAGATACCGGCGTACCATTCGTAGCCGCGATCCTCCCAGAAGCCGCCATTGCCGCCATAGAGCCTGGAAAAGTCCGCGACGGCTTCGATACGCATCAGGTATTTCGCCTGCTTGTATCCAAGCTGCCGCTCGACCCTGAGCCGCAGCGGTGCGCCATGCGCGACTTCGAGATCGCGACCGTTCATGGAATGGGCTAGAATGGTCTGCGGATGAAAGGCGTCTACGAGATCGATGCTCTCGTAATACCAACCGCTGCCATCGAGCGTCTTTTCGTACTCGTCGGCGCAATGAAAGACGATATAGCGCGCTTCCGGCTTCAGGCCGACCTTGTCGAGAACCGCAGCGAGCGGCACGCCGGTCCATTGGCCGATCGCGCTCCAGCCTTCGACACAGTCGTGGCGGGTGATCTGGCTGCGCGCCGGCATCGCCTTCAGGGCCGCAAGCGAGAATTTCGACGGGCGCTCGACCAGACCGCCGACTTCCAATTGCCATTGCGAAAATTGCGCCGAAAGCAGTTGCTGATACTGCGCGCCGTCAGGCATGCTGGTGCCGTTGGCGCGAAAAGTCGGTGAAATATCCGCGACCGTAAATTCGCGCGCCAGTGTGTTGTCGCCAAGCAGCAGGCGCTGCGTCCGCATCGTCAGGCCTTCAGCGAATTTAAGAGTAGACTGGACCTTGTCGTTCTGGACGAGCTCATCGCAGCCGCTCAGCCCGAGCGCCGAGGCAGTAAGCGTCGAACCGATCAGGAAGCGACGGCGGGAGATCAGGCGGCTCATGATTTGAACTCCCCTTCCTGTTCTGGACGGATGGCGTAGTGTCCTGTCACCATCGAGCGCATGTTGTTGAAGACGCCTGACACCAGCACCATCAAGACATGCACGACGACGAAGGCGACAAGCGCGCTGGCGGTGATGAAGTGCAGGGTCCGGGCCGATTGGCGGCCTCCGAACAGATCGAGAAGCCATGGCGCGAATGCATCGAAGCCGGGCGACATGGTCAGCCCCGTTGCGATCATCAGCGGCAGGAGAACGAAGACCACCAGCAGATAGGTCAGCTTCTGCAGCGCATTATAGTGGCGCGCTTTTTCGCCTTTCGGGAAGCGAAGTCGCGCGTGATCGACAATCTCGTAGGCGAGATGCGATGCCGTCAATTCATCCCGCGTCGGCAACAGGTCACGCCGGAAGTGACGGGCGAGAAAGCCATAGGCCATGTAGATCAGGCCATTGGTCACGAACAGCCACGCGAAAAAGAAATGCCAGCGGCGACCGGTGGCGAGATCCTGATAGCTCGGCAATGTCAGCCAGGCCGGAAAGCCGCGTGCCGTCGGTTCGCCATCGACTTTGGAAACGCCCAGCACGCCGGTGGTTTCGACCGACAGGCTGCCGATGCGGGTCATACCCTTTACCCGATCACCATCCTGCACCGCCTCCATGGCGATGAAGGATGGATCGTTGTCGGCGCCATACTGGCCCCAGTAAAGAGCCGGATGCGCATTGAAGATCTGCAGCCCGCTGAACAGCAGAACCGTCATGCACAGCACATTCAGCCAATGCGACAGCCGCACCGTGAGACTGTGGCGACGGATGAGAGTTCGTTTTCCGGTGACAGGCGGTGCGGTCGCATCCATGATTTTCCTCGAACGCCAGCGTTATCGTCGATACGAAACCGCCCCCGCGAAAGTTTCAGTCGCCGGGGCGGAGGCGATCATTTCATCGCGTCGCACTTTTTCATCATGTCGGACTTCATCATGGCATCCTTTTCCATGCCGGCCTTGTGCATGCAGTCCGACTTGGTGCCCGCCATTTTCATGCTGTCGGTTTTCATGTTGTCCTTCTTCATCGTGTCCATCTTCATGGTATCGGTCTTTTTCATCGCATCCGAGGACTGGGCCTGGGCAGCGCCGGCGACGAAGGAAAGTCCGAGAAGGATGGCGCTGGTCGTGACGGTGAAAGAACGAATGGTCATGATGCTTCTCCCGTTTGATGTGCTCGCCGCGTTCCGCGCCGAAGGTTCACATCAGGCTCTTTCGCCAGACAGAGAAATCGGTAACAGCCATCACGGCCATGTGATCGTCATGACGGACAGGCGGGACTTTCCTCGCTTTTATCTCTGGGCCTGTGTAACCATTTCGCCATTGCTGCGTATGAACCTGCGAAGACATGATGGTGATGAGCGAACTCGAGCTTAAAGCGTTGATGGTTCTCTCCCTGGACGGGGACGAGAGTGCCTATCGCTGCCTGCTCGGTATTTTACGGCACCTGCTGGAGAGTTATTTCCGAAGGCGGCTGGCTTCGAACGTGCATGACTTGGACGATCTGGTTCAAGATACGCTTCTCGCCTTGCATCAACGGCGGATTACTTATGATCGCGAGCGTCCGTTCACGGCATGGTTTTTCACCATCGCCCGCCACAAGCTGGTCGATCATCATCGGCAGAAAGGCGGTCGGTCCATGGTCGGCCTGGAAATGGTCGAGGATGTCGCAGACGGGTATTCCGAAGACGCGATCCTTGCCAGCATGGATGTAGAGCGACTGCTCGCCAATCTGCCGGCATGGCAAAGCGAACTGATCCGGCAAGTCAGGCTGGAGGGCCGCTCCGTCGCCGAGACGGCGGCAGGCAGCGGCAGGACGGAAGCAATGGTGAAGGTCGGCGTTCACCGTGGCATCAAGGCACTGGCCGCGAGATTGAGAGGCGAACGTGGCGAAAACGGATGATCTGATCGACACCCTGGCAACTGACCTGCGGCCTGTTCGGGCAGATGCGCTTGGCCGCCTGTTGGCAAAGGCTCTGCTGCCGGGTGTCATCCTGTCTGGCGCGTTTATCCTGTTCCTGCATGGTCTGCGTCCTGACCTGACCTCGGCGATGTCTCTTCCCGTCTTTTGGGTCAAATCCTTCTATCCGCTGGTATTGGCGATCGCCGGAATCTTCGCCTTGATGATCGTCGCGCGCCCCGGAGGGCTGCCGAAATCGGCCGGCCTGGCTGCGATCGGCATTTACCTGCTGCTTGTCGTGTTGGGGCTCTGGCAATTGCATGTGTCGCCAGCCGCGGACTATCCGAAACTCATCTTTGGCGTTTCATACTGGTTCTGCCCGCTGATCATTATCGCATCCGCCACCCCCGTGTTTGCCGCCAATATCTGGTTTCTACGGCACTCGGCCCCAACGCGTTACCGGCTCGCCGGCTCTACCGCGGGCATCGCAGCGGGTGCCGTCGGTGCCTGGACCTATTCCTGGGGATGTATCGAGAACGGGCTCACCTTCGTGGCGCTGTGGTACTCGCTCGGCATCGTCCTATGCGGACTGATCGGCCTGCTGCTCGGTCCTCGCCTTTTGCGCTGGTAACAAGCGACGTCCCCCTGCTCTTGCCGGAAAGCCGATTTCGGATGTCTGGAAGGTCTTGTGAAACCGGGGGAGCATATCTTTTGGTTCCGGTTTGACGATTTTCGTGGAAATCAAAAACACTGTAGCCTAAGTTCCCGCTTGACAGCGTGTGCTGCGTACGCTGCGGGTTCCCCCGAAATCGACGGAGACTTCGATCAACCTCTCAAGCGGGAGCGAGAACCCATGTCTTCGATACAAAGCCCAGGTCGCATTCAATCCACCCTTCGCCACTTCCTCGACAATGAGGCCTCCGGAGGCATCGTTTTGATGATCGTTGCCTTAGCTGCCATCGTGACGGCAAATTCGCCTTTGTCGGAAATCTATTTTCGGCTCCTCCATGTCTATATCGGATCGCTGAGCCTTCAGCACTGGATCAACGACGCATTGATGAGCGTCTTCTTCCTGCTGGTCGGCCTGGAAATCAAACGCGAAATGCTCGACGGACAACTTTCGAGCTGGAGCCGTCGCATTCTCCCTGGTGCGGCGGCGGTCGGTGGTATGCTGTTTCCGGCACTGTTTTATGTGTGGTTCAACTGGAGCGATCCGGGTGCACTTCGCGGCTGGGCGATCCCGACCGCAACGGACATCGCCTTCGCGCTCGGGGTCATGTCGCTTCTCGGCAATCGTGTTCCCGCATCCCTCAAGATCTTCCTGGCGGCACTTGCCATCATTGATGACCTCGGCGCGGTCATCGTCATTGCCCTTTTCTATACGGCTGAACTCAATCTGCTCGCGCTTGCGGGAGCAGCCATTGTGATCGGCAATCTGATCATCTTCCACCGCATGCGCGTCAAGGTTCTCTGGCCCTATCTTGCGCTTGGCGCTGTGCTCTGGGTGCTGGTCTTCGCCTCTGGTGTCCACGCGACGCTCGCCGGTGTTATCCTTGCCCTCACCATTCCACTGAAGCTGACGCCCGGCACGCCCGAGGCCGCGCATCACGAATCCCCTCTCCACAGACTGGAGCACCTGCTGCACAAACCCGTCGCCTTCCTGATCGTGCCGATCTTCGGATTTGCAAATGCGGGTGTGTCTTTCGCTGGTATCTCGGCGTCGGTCCTAAGCGAGCACATCACCATGGGCGTCGCTACGGGACTGCTTCTGGGAAAACTGGTCGGCGTGCTCGGCACCGTCGCCTTGCTGGTGAAACTCGGACTTGCCGACCTGCCCGCCAAGGCAAGCTGGGGTCAGATGACCGGAACGGCGCTTCTTTGTGGGATAGGCTTCACGATGAGCCTGTTCATCGGCCTACTCGCTTTCAGTGATCCCGGTGTCCAAGACCGCATCAAGATCGGCATCCTGATGGGCTCGATCCTCTCCGGGGTACTTGGCTCAATCCTGCTGACCTTGTTCGCAAGGCGCTCCGGTTGAACGGTTGAAGGGATGCGATATCGGTCTGCTGCGCGGCTTGTTTCATCTCAGTCCTCGCGCACGCCAACTTCGAAACAAACGCTGAAGCCCCCTGGCCGTCATTAACGCGCACCTATCTCCTGCGCAAAACAATCCTGTGGCCGTCGATCGTCGTTGTTACGATCTCCCTCATGCCGTAGTGCGTATCGGAAGGCCCGGTAAAAGACGCTCCACGGCTCGACAACTCGTCGGCAAGCAGATCTATGTCAACGACATTGATGTAACCGAACCAGTTGTGGGAGCCGATCTCGGACGCATTTCGATCTTGAGGACAATTTCCCAACATTATCCGGAAACTGTCCCGCTCGACCAAGCGCCAGTCTGAGGCTTCCTCCCAAAGTACCCGAAAGCCCAGAACATCTCGAAAATATGCGGCAGAAACACCAATATCGTGTACCGCGAGTACAAATGCCCAAGGGGTCATCGCCTGCATTGTCATGAATGGCCTCCGCGTGGGGGTCAGTTATCCGACAACGCGGCGATCATCTCAAGCGGCGGTGGTCAACTTCTGCAGGCCGGCTTCTGAATCTGGCATTTTGCTCTGAGCGTGCGTTCCAAGAGCAGTCTGGGCTAGCGCTCGCTCCAAAGCCTCGATGCAGATGGGGTCATGTGACTGCCCCGCACCTTCCCAAAGAATGCCGATTGCCTTGGCGATCGGCATGGCAGACCGGTAGGGCCGGTCTGCGGTCAGGGCATCGAAGACATCCGCCGTCGAGACGATGCGCACTTCCATGGGAATATCCTCGGCGCTCAAACCACGCGGGTAGCCTTTGCCGTCGAGCCGTTCGTGATGAGCGCCGCCAATCAATGCCGCATCGGCGAACGCACCGATCTTAGACAGAATATGCTCGGAGAATTCGGAGTGACGTTTCATCTGCAGCCACTCTTCGTCACCGAGCTTGCCGGGTTTATCCAACACGCTGTTACTCACGCCGAGCTTACCGATGTCGTGCAGCAGCGCGGCTCGCTTCAGAAGTCGGCGCGCCTCGAAATCGATGCCCATTTCCTCTGCGATCAGATCGGTGAACAGCGCGACGCGGTCGCTATGTCCAGACGTATAGGGGCTTTTGGCGTCGATGACCTTAGCGAAGCCAGCGGCGATATCATCAAGATAGTCGTCATCTGCCATGATCGCCTGCTGCCCTGGCTCGGACGCGAGCACAATGGCTTCCAGATCGGAGGACGATAGTGATTGCCAGAAATCCGGGCGTTTCGAGACGATGATGAAAGCTTCTACCAGTGATGGGTCGAACCAGTCGCCTTTGCGCTTGGTCACTTCCTTCAACGCGCTCTTCTGCCCGCCGCTCAGATGGAAGATATCGATCACCTGGGCCAGCAAAGCGATGCGCGAGAACAGAGGGATCTCGGCACCCGCAAGACCATCCGGCTTCCCACCACCGTTCCAATGTTCGTCGAGGCCAAGGATTCCTTGTGCGACACCTTCCGAAAACCGCATCTGGCGAGCGATCTCGGCGCCGCGCTGGCAGCGTGTCTGGATCAGTTCGGTCGACAGTTCGCCACCATTCTGCAGGATGTTGAGGATGCTGCGAAATCGTTCGGCAAGACCGGCCTGCATGCCCGTGTGACCGATGACGAAGCGAAGCACCTGGCTGAGGCTGCCATCGACCAGCTTGAAGTCGCGTTTAAAGCCCAGGTCGTCGGCGAGATACAGTTCGCAGATCCGGGCTGCATTGCTGCTGCAGCCGAGATCCTTGAGAAGAAGCGTGTAATAGAGGTCCCGAAGCGCCTCATCATCAAGGCCGATCGCTCGTCCGATATGGGTGCCGATATAGCAACAGCGGATGCAGTGGCCTTCCGGTTGGCCCTCCGTCATGTCGAGAGCCTTGCTCAAAGCCTCGACAATTTCCGCCAGCCGGATATGGACGCCCGTCATGAATTGAACCCCGTTGAGGTTATGACGATATCCGGACAACGTTTCCGAACGATTGAGCGAATCCTTCAAAAATTTGAAATCATCAATATTTTCAATATATTAGAAATATCTAAATTCAGGTTTCTGAGTGATGGGCTAGCGCCAGATCTCAAGATTTCGAACCGATTTTACAATTCGCTGACGGAAGTGCTGCTGAAGCTCTTGATGTGATTTGAACCGACGCCAAGCTGCTTGACTACTCAAGGGATTGAA